>Ga0172365_10000875_pt1 | contig 21192 bp, 25 predicted proteins | sample LakKivSesite48cm_FD_114535 | JGI IMG/M metagenome (GOLD analysis project Ga0172365, IMG submission 114535) | Sediment microbial communities from Lake Kivu, Rwanda - Sediment site 48cm | ecosystem: Environmental > Aquatic > Freshwater > Lake > Sediment | place: Rwanda: Western Province, Lake... | reverse complement strand
GATGGCCTGGTTCATGGTTGTGCCGATGCCAACCGCCTCAAAGACGACGTCAATCCCATCGGGCCCATAGTTGTCCCTGATGAACTTGACCGTGTCGCCTGCATTGAAGGTCACATCGGCGCCTAGCTTCTTGGCCAGGGCAAGCCTGCTCTCGTGATGTCCGGCGACGATTATCTCGCCAGCTCCGGCAAGCCGAGCGGCCTGCACTATCATGTATCCTATGACGCCCGCCCCGAGGACGACGACCCGGTCACCAAGGCGCATCCCACTCTTTCTGACAGCGTGCACTCCGACAGCGGCTGGCTCCACGAACGCCCCATCGTCGAAGTCCATCCCCTTCGGCATCTTGTACACCTTGTTGGCCGGGACCGAGATGTACTGTGCGAACGCGCCAGGGGCTTGGCAGCCCAGCACCCTAAGCTCGGCGCAGATGTTGTAGAGTCCGTTGCGGCAGTTGTAACACTTGCCACATGTCAAGGATGGTTCAACAACGACCTTGTCTTTGAGCGCGAACCCGTCTACTCCCTTGCCGATGTCAGAAACGGTGCCCGAGAATTCGTGTCCGGGGACTATCGGAGTCTTGACGAAAGGGTGCTTGCCGCCGTAGGCATGGACGTCTGACCCGCAGATTCCACACACGGCAACCTTCACCTGCACTTCGCCGGGCTTGGGAGCGGGTATCTCCGCTTCCTCGATCACGATCTTCGTCGGCGTAACGAGATTGGCCCATTTCATCTTTGCCAAGGCACGGCCTCCTGGACCGGGCCGACGGGCGTATGTCTAATATCTCTTTCTTTGGGCTGGTGGACCGGTAGGATGACCGGCTGAAGCCAGGAAATAGTTAAGAGAAAAAGGGCCCGAGTACGGACGCGCGAGAATAGCCCGGTGGTGTAGTGGTCAAGGGCGTAGGCCCTCCACGGAAGCATCGCGGACTCTGGCGGAACGATTTCGGAGAGATCCGTGGACTGCGGTTCGAATGCCGGAACTCACGGCCGAAAATCCGTACCGGGCTATCCCTTCTCGGAGATAGGGCATGACGGCAGACGGGGAGGTCTTACTTGCCCGGGATCGAGCGGCCGAGCTGGTCGTCGATCGTGGAGTCTTTCTTCTCTTGGGTCGCCACCCTAGGGCGAACCTTGACTTCGCAACCGACCTATGCATCTCGGTTGTGAGAGGGGGGTCCAGAGCGTTGGTCCTCGACTGCGATCGAAACATCACCTTCGAAACCAGCAGGTCACGCCTTGGAAAAGGGGACGCTTCGAGGGTTCTGCTGAGCCACCCTGAGGACAGGGCATCCCTGGCTAGGGACATCCGTTCGGTGACCGCGATGCCGGACGTTGGGCTTGTGGTTTTGAACCGCGCTAGCTCGCTGATAGGGGCGTCGGACCAGGTCGCAAGATTCCGGGAGAAAAGCGTGCTGTGGCGTTCGATCCAAACGCTGCTATCCAGTCTATCGGAAAGGCGTCCGGTGCTCGTGTTGGAGGACTCAAGGAAGATTGAGCAGGTGGAGTATAAGATTCACCCAGCCCTCTACTATCTGGCGGGAACGATCCTGGAAGCCGTTGAAGACGGAAAGAACGTTCTGAGTTACCGGATATGCAAAATGAGGTCGGAAAAGTCTTAGAATGGGTAAAGGGAACGGAAGAGACCCTATTCGCCGCCATCGGCGGCCCAGAAAATATTTTTAAGGCCAACTGCCCCCGGGGCAGGCAGGTGGCAGGGCGTTGAGATTCCTCTATTTCAGCATCGCATATTGGGTGCTTGTGTTTGCGATGGTCGCGTACATTGTACAGTACGTGATCTACTGAAACGACACTATCACACGGGCCTTGCTCGTCCCTGGAACTCGCTAGCTAGAGAGTTAGGGGCTCGGGGCCCCGACCCTGATGAAAGAGTTCGACTTCCCTTGGTGCAATGTCGGTAGTCGGGCGCCTCTCGACGCAGTTCAGTCCTGGATTACCTCAAGCTCGCTCACGACGCTCCAGATCATGGTTCTCGTGTGTACCGGCATGTTGGGGTCCTCGCTGATCTCGTCCAAGATGTTCACGGCCGAGCTGGCCCTGACGCCCGGCGTGTGCTTCTTGTCCTGGAGCCAGTCGACGGCCTCCTTGGCCGCCCTCCTTATGTTCCTGGGGACTGACGTATCCTCGGTGATCTGCTCAAGAATGCGAGAAGCGGCATTTATCTTCTCCTCAGTATCCATTGGTACAATCCTCCTAACTGCAAGGTTCCAGGGAGCGTTATAAATCTCTTTTCAGGTGGCAAAATGGAGATCAGGGCGATGGCAGACATCTTGCTGAAGGGCGGAAAGATGCTGGGCAGGAGCTGCCCCGAGTGCAATGCGCCTCTCTTCAAGTATCAGGGTCGAACGTTCTGCGCCAAGTGCGGGTGGGAGGAGGGAAAGGGTCCTGTTGCGGAGGACTTGAAGGCGGAGGCCGCAGAGCCGAAGCCGTCGGAACCGGCTGTCGCTCCCCAATCGCCCCTTGCTGGCGGGCGGACTCCTGTGACGCCACAATCGGACGAGGTGGGCAGGACTCTTGCCGAAGTCAAGAGGGCAGTCCTGCAGAGGATATCGGAATACGCCCAGAAGCTAAGCGACCAAGGGGAAAGAGGGAACTTGGCCGCAAACACCAAGGCCCTTTCGGATCTCATGGATCTCCTCGAGAAGATCGTCGCGGTTGAGGCAAAGAGGGCATGATGGAAGATCTTCAGGGAACGCCGCCCCTCTCCGAAGACACTTAAAAGTTGCGTATCGATGACCTGAATATCTCTGGAAGGGTCCGGAACGATCATCGGACTGCTTGGCTGCGGGAACGTCGGAGCCATGATAACAAAGGCCGTGAAGGAGGGTCAGCTAGAAGTCGAGATAGGGGCCCTCTACGATACCGACGCGAGCCGAGCGCGACAGCTGGCCGTGGTTCTGGGTCGGCCGGATCTCAGCAAGAAGGGCTTTGAGGACTTCATCTCGGCCGAGACGGACATCGTCGTTGAGGCGGCATCCATCGAGGCCGTCCGACAGTATGCTGAGAAGATCGTCTCTTCGGGCAAGGACATGGTAGTCCTCAGCGTGGGTGCCTTACTTGACGAGGAGTTCCGCACGAGGCTGGTATCAGCGGCCAAGGCGCAGGGGTCTCGGATAGTGGTTCCCTCGGGGGCCATAGGGGGCCTTGACGTGCTGAAGGCCGCGGCCATTGGGGGGCTCCAGAGCGTCGTGATCACGACCACCAAGAACCCCAAGAGCCTGGGCGGTGGCAGGGTCACTGGCAAGACGGTCGTGTTCGAGGGTAATGTTCGCGACGCCGTCAGACTGTTCCCGAAGAACATCAATGTCGCGGCATCAGTTGCCATCGCTTCGGGCGCGGATGTCAAAGTCAGGATAGTTGCGGACCCGGCTGCCGAGACGAACACCCACGAGATAGTCGCCCGTGGTGCGTTTGGGGAGATGAAGATCATGGTTTCCAACGTCCCGTCCCCCGATAACCCCAAGACCAGCTACCTCGCCGCGCTTTCGGTCATGCGGTCCATCCAGGGAATGGGCGAGGTTCTATCGCTTGGCGCCTAGGTTGGTGGCCTTGACTTCCGGAAGTGTATTGGAGGAGTCCATTTCATTGGCATCTCACAGTGACTTGGTGGAGCGAATCAGGAACCTTAAGAAGCAGAAGGCGGCCCTCCTTCTGTGCCACAACTATCAAAGGGTAGAGGTACAGAAGGTCTCGGACCACGTGGGTGACTCCCTCGAGCTCTGCCTCGCGGCAACCAAGGCCTCAGACTTCGAGGAGATCGTCTTCTGTGGCGTCGACTTCATGGCTGAGAGCGCGGCTGCCCTGAATCCCGGGAAGCGAGTCCTCATCCCAAGCCGGTCGGCCAGCTGCGAAATGGCCGCGATGCTGAGAGCCGAACAAGTAAGGGAAGCAAAGAAGGACCACCCGGATGCGGCCGTGGTCCTGTACATAAACTCCTTGGCAGAGGCGAAGGCAGAGGCGGATGTGCTGTGCACCTCTGCAAACGCGGCGGAGATCGTCTCCAAGGTAGATGCGGATGAGGTCCTCTTCGGGCCGGACAGGAACCTCGGCATATATGTCTCAGGCCGGGTTCCGGAAAAGACGATCATCCACCTGCCCTCTGATGGCTGCTGCTACGTCCACAAGATGATCAGGCCCGAGCACGTGCTGAAGGCGAGGACCGATCACCCTGGAGCTGAGGTGTTGGTTCACCCGGAGTGCGACCCAGATGTGGTCAAGCTCGCCGACTTCACGGTGAGCACGGGTGGCATGGTCAAGAGGGCTCTGGACTCCAGTGCAAAGGAGTTCGTGATCGGGACCGAGGCGACCATGGCCCAAACCCTTGCTGCCAGGTTCCCGAGGAAAAGATTCTACCCCATTCTTGAAAACGCGCTGTGTCGAAGCATGCAGGAAACGGACCTGGGGAAACTGGCGCTGAGCCTCGAGAGGGACGTTTTCGAAGTGAAGGTAAGCCGAAGGGTCGCCGAGGGGGTCAGGAGGGTCACACAGCGCATGCTGGACTTGTCGGGGTGACGGATTGGTCGATCTGCTGCTGAGGGACAGGCTGAGACATCTGCTGGAGGAGGACCTATTCTTCGGGGACGTTACGACGGAACTTGTCGTCGAGCCCCGGGAAGCCGAGGCCGTGGTCCTCTCGCGGGAGGAGGGCGTCATCGCGGGGATCGAGGAGGCGAGGGAGCTTCTGGAAATGAGCGGCATCAGGGTCACCGAGGCGGTCAAGGACGGCTCCAAGACATCACCCGGGACAATCCTGCGCATGAGGGGTCCCAACCAATCCATCCTGATGGTGGAGAGGACTATGCTGAACATAATCTCCAGGATGAGCGGCATAGCGACCGAAACCTCCCAGTTCCTTGAGGCCGCGCACAGGGTTAATCCCAAGGCCAGGATCGCGGCAACTAGGAAGACCGCCCCCGGGCTAAGGTGGTTCGACAAGAAGGCCGTGGCCCTCGCAGGAGGAGACACCCACAGACTGGCCCTTCATGACTCCATCCTCATTAAGAACAACCACATAGCGGCCGTCGGCGACCTGCTCACCTGCATCGAGAGGGCAAGGTCGAGGGCGAGTTTCGTGAAGAAGATCGAGGTTGAGGTTAGCAGCGAGGAGGATGCCCTGTGCGCAGCAAAAACCGGCGTGGATGTGGTGATGCTGGACAACATGTCGATCTCCGAGATCAAACGTACCATGTCGGCCCTCAAGCGCGGTGGCCTTAGGGCCAAGGTCCTGGTCGAGGCATCCGGGAACGTGACCTTGGAGAACGTCGGAGACATCGTATCGACTGGGGTGGATGTGATCTCTGTCGGCAGGCTGACGCATTCTCCCAGGTCCTTGGATCTTGCGCTGCGTTTCGTGTGATGGACGGCCCGCGGAATCGCTGGGTCTGCGAATGAAATGCTGCAGAATCGCTGTTCTTATCCGGATTGCTAATCGGATTACCGATGCCGAAAAGAAGGCCGAATATTCTTTCGCTTAGTTTCCATAAATAAGATTTATATTTCAACAGGATCAACAGCGGCGCCGGTGCTTGGTTGAGGTTCGAAGCCGACCACGTCAGAAAGGCATCGTGGCTTGAAGGCCAAGCCGACATGTATCTCATCAAGGCTTACCAAGAGAGAAGCGACCACCAGCTTCGCGTTTCCCTGCTCAAGAAGGCCGCGGAGCTGTACCGTGAGGCGGCGGATCTCTACGGGAAGGGCAGCATGGGCATGTTCGCCAAGGGCATCAAGAACAAGACTGAGGACATCCTTGGTGCCGTTGAGTTCGAGATGAAGAACAACGCCTGCGCCGAGAACTACAAGCTCAAGAGCGTGCTGCTCAGGATCATGCGCAAGCGGGAGTTCAGAAGGAAGACCGCCTAGGCGAAGTCGCTGAGCTTCATCTGCCTGTTCTTTAGGTCGCCGTCCAGCTTCTTGAGGAATTCCTTCATCCTCTTCTCCCTTTGCTGCCCGGCCCAGTGATATGCCTCCTCCCTCGTGTTCTCGGTCATCAGGATGACGACCTTGCCGGCCCCCTTCCTGCCGGTGCGGCCCCTTCTCTGTATGTTGCGAATCGCGCTTGGGGTGCAGTCATAGAAGAGGACCATCTGGACCTCGGGGATGTCCAAGCCCTCCTCCGCGACCGAGGTGGCAACCAATACGTTGTACTTCCCTGCCCTGAAAAGGTCCAGGATCTCGGTTTGTTCCCTCTGGCTTAGGCCTTTTGAGCGCATGGAGGATTGGCCGACGAACCTTGTCACCCTCGCCCGGGATTCGCGGGAAAGGTAGCCGACGATCAAGTCGACGCTGTCCCGGAAGTTCGTGAAGATGATGATCCTGCTGGCGGGATTGCGTGCCAGCTCCTCTGAGACCACGCTTGACATCTGGCGGAGTTTGGGGTGTTCGATCCCAGCACTGGCAAGCCTGCCCAGCGAGGCGACGAACTCCGCGATCCTGGGGTCATGGATGAAGGACTTCGTGGATCTCGACGCCCCCTTCAGGGTCGCATCGTGGGCCATCCTCTCAAAGTATCTGAGCGTCTGCTCGATCCCCTGGGTTTCCAGCATCTCGAGTGCGTGCTCGGCTTTGAGGGCTATCGCGTAGTCCATGAGGGCCTTGTAGTACATGAAAGGGGGCCTGCCAAAGGATGAGGAGAACCTCTCCACCCCTATGCTCAGGACCTTGCCCGCCTCGAGTAGGTCCCTCCTCCTCACGTTCGGGGACCTGATCAGGCCAACGTCCCTCAGGGCCCTGACGCGTTCCTCCAGAAAGTCCCCGATTCCCCTGACTATATCCTGCACCGGTTGGGGGAGGGTGGCGGTTCTCCAGTCGATCTCGACGGGATTGACGTAGGGTCTGACATCGGGATCGTCGTCACTTCTGGCCTCGATGTTCACTATGCCAAGGTTGTCGCAGACATCCCGCACTATCTCCTCCCTGTTGCCGGGGGAGGCCGTCAGTCCGAGCACGAGCGGATCGGAACGGGAGGTCCTGTAGGCCTTGGCTATGGTTACGTATGCGTACTCGCCCACTGCGCGGTGGGCCTCATCGAAGACGACCAGGGAGTAGTGACGCATCTCCAGCCTCCCGGTCCGAATATCGTTCTCAACAACCTGGGGCGTCGCCACGGCAACGGTGGCCCTTGGCCAAAGGGCCTCCCTTTCCTCTGGGTTCACCATTCCGCTGAAGTCCATGATCTGCTCTTCTGGGATCGTCAGGAACTTCCGGCATGACCTAGTGTGCTGAAGGACGAGGGGGCGCGTTGGGGCCAAGATCAGGACCCTTCCCCCCTGTCTCTGGAGTCGGTGCGCTGCAACCATGATGCACAGAACGGTCTTTCCCAAGGCTGTTGGGGCGACGAAGAGGGTGTTGGACTTCACCGCTGTGGCGTAGACTACCTGCTGGTACAGCCTTGCCTCGACGGTCCCGGGCTTGATCAGGGGGTGTTCTATGTACTGTCTGTCCAATGTGCTGTTCACCCAGCTTCGACCACTGTGCCCACGGCAGCGCCCCTTGCTGCCCCAAGGAGATCGCCCCTCTTTCTGCCCGAGATTATGTGCAGCGGGATGCCCGACCTGATGGGTTCCTCGCAGCTTGCGATCTTCTGCGCAATCCCCCCAGTGACATCAGCGCCCTTCGTACTCCTGCCCCCAAGTAGGGAGAGGCAATCAGCTTGGCTGATCCTGGGGATTCTCCTGCCGCGTCCCTCGGATGGGTCCCGGTCAAGGATCCCGTCCATATCGGTCACCATGATCAGCCTGTCCGCAGGCCACGCAAGCGCGAGATCCCTCACAACGATATCCCCTGAGATCACCTCGTACCTCCCGAGGCGCCCCGGCGCGGAGATGGCCGCAACGACATCTCCATGGGATACTGGGACCAGGCCTGCCTCCGCGTCCTTCCTCATGGCCGACACGAGCTTGCTTGTTCGGAACGTGCCGTTGAACTGGACGGTATCGAAGGGGCTCGTGGTCTTGGTCTTGAGTCCGGCCTCCGACAGTCCTTGCAGGACAGCGGAGTTCAGGACAAGCATGGAGCGGTGTATGATTTCCGGCTCAATCTTGAGCCCAGCTAGGCTTCGTTGTACCAGGGAGTGCCCGAAGGGGCCGGCGCCGTGAACGATCATGATCTGGCTGGTTCTTGCGATCTCGCGAATCTCCTTTGAGAGCGAGTCAAGGCCCCCCCATTCCACGAATCTGTCCCTCTGGGTTCGGATCTCCTCTATCGATGTCGGGAAGAGGTCACTGTTAGACTTCTTGGTAAGGAAGGAACCACCGATCTTGATAACCAGCTTCGGCATCACGGCCACCGGGGAGGATCAGAATGGACGAGGGACGGCGGGCTAGGAACCACCGGCCGTTTCCTAAGGCAGGATAATAATCTTGTGATGACCCACGACCGGTGTCCGGAGCCCAATTTCTTCAGGGCGCAAGAGGAAGGGAAGTCCGGTCTGACACCCCGACAAAAATATATGAGCTTCGCGCAGAAGGTTGGTCTCAGATCTAGTGAGGTCTTCTCATGGGCACCGGAAGCGGATTCGGAAAAGTGATTCTCTTCAACGAACATTTCGTTGTCTACGGCATCCCGTCGATAGCCTCGGCCATCGATTCGAGAACGGAGGCCGTCGTGGAGAGGGTGAAGGATCCCGCGTTGTTGGTCGCATCCGGAAAGGAGGGGTCCATGGCCGCAGATGGCTGGGTCCTGGAGGACGACAGACCCGCAAATCCTGGCTACAAGAAGGAGAAGTACCAGCAACAGAAGGAATCCGTGCTTCTGGTCTTCAGGGCCGCGGGGTTCGATCCCACCAAGAACAACATAAGCATAACCCTGGGCGGCAATCTGAAGGCAGTTGGTGGCGTGGGGGCCAGTGCCGCGGTCTGCGTGTCTTTGGCAAGGGCATTGGACGATGAGTTCAAGCTGGGTTTCGACGACGCGCGCATAAACAAGATTGCGTACGAGGGTGAGAAGGCCTATGCCGGCACCCCCTCGGGCATAGACAACACGGCATCAACCTACGGGGGGCTTCTGAGGTTTGAGAAGAGCCTCAGCGGCGGGGAGAACAGAATCGAACTGCTCAAAGTGGAGAAGCCGATCAGAATCGTGATGGGCAACACAGGCATCACCGCCGACACCAAGGCGGCAGTCGCGGGCGTGAAGGAGAGAAAGGAGAAGGAACCCGGGAAGTACGACAGGATCTTCAGGGAGTCAACGACCCTCGTGGGCAAGGCGGATGCGGCCCTGCGGAAATACGACCTGGAGGCGTTGGGCAGGCTCATGGACCGGAACCACAGGCTGCTGCAGGAGATCGGCGTATCCCACCCTAGGCTCGACGAGCTGGTGGAGCTGGCAAGGAGGAATGGGGCGTACGGGGCAAAGTTGACCGGAGGCGGGCTGGGTGGCTACATGGTGGCGTTGACCCCGGAGGAGCAGCTCCAAGAGAAAGTCGCGCGCGCGATGGAGACCAAAGGCTACGAGGCTCTCCGGACGACCATCGGCATATGAGGGCCTTGGGTAGTCCTCCCGGCCGCCTGCATGCCGACACAGATATATTTGGGCGGGGTGAGGCTCAGGCAGCCGGATCTGGAGGGTTGGTGTGAACTTCAGGGATTTTGTGTACCTGCTGGATAAGAAGGGTCTGCTCAGACGGGTCAAGAAACCCGCGTCCCCTGAGTACGAGATACCGACGATAATGAAGATGATGGATGGTACCCCGCTTCTCTTCGAGAAGGTGAAGGGACACGGCATGCAGGTCGTGGCGAACGTATGCTCGACGAGACAACTGGTGTCCCTTGGGCTCGGGGTCAAGGAGGACCACCTGCTCAAGTCCTTGATGGACGCCATTGCCGGCCCAAAGGAGCCGGAACTGAGGCGAGCTGAGGGATACACGGAGATCAAGCCGGATCTGGGGAAACTCCCCATCCTCACCTACTACCCCTTCGACGGCGGGCCCTACGTTGCGTCCGGCGTGGCGATAGCTAATGATCGGGAGTACGGCATCAATGCATCGTACCATCGTGGCATGGTTCTCGGCAAGGACGAGGTCGTTTTCAGGATCCTGCCGAGGGATTTCAACAAGTACATCGAAAGGGGGCTGAAGGAGTTCGCATTCTGCATAGGTAATCCGATGCCGGTCTGCGTCGCGGCGGCCATTTCGGAGGCTACGGGCGTGCACGAACTGGCCATTGCGAATTCCCTATCGCCAACGCCCGTCATCCAGCTGGGGGGCCAGACGGTGCCCGAATCAGAGATCGTCCTGATTATGGACCTGACCGGCGGCATGCAGGACGAGGGCCCCTTTCTGGATCTCACCGAGACGGCCGACATCGTGCGGAAACAGCGCGTTGCCAAGGTCAAGAGGATCTTCGTGAAGAAGGATGCGCTCTTCCACGGGCTGTTGCCGGGGGGCTTGGAGCACAAGGTCCTGATGGGCATGCCTAGGGAGCCGAGCATATTCCGGGAGGTTGCCAAGGTCTGCGACGTGAAGGACGTGCTCGTCACTCCGGGAGGAGCATCCTGGCTTCACGCCGCCGTGAGCATCCGGATGAAAGCTGAAGATGATGGGAAGAAGGCAATTGAGGCAGCGTTCAAGGGCCACAGGTCAGTGAAGCACGTGTTCATCGTGGATGATGATATAGACGTCCACAAGCCCGATGAGATCGAATGGGCAATGGCCACCCGTTTCCAGGGCGACAGTGACATAGTCTTCAAGCGAGAGGAGGGTTCCTCCCTGGACAAATCGGCTGACCAGCAGACCAGGATGACCACGAAGATGGGTTTCGATCTGACCATGCCGTGGGGAAGGGACCCAAAGGAGTTCAAGAGGCCAGACTTGCCTCTGAAGCTGGATCTTGGGGACTACCTAGAGGGATAGACTTGGACCTGACCAAGGATCAGGATGCCATGCTGAACGGCGAGCAGGGCGAGGTCGTCGAGCGCTCGTTCAGGCTGCTGGTGAGGCTCGGGGAGATCTACGGCGCCCGGGGCATGATACCCGTGGGCTCCGTGCAGGTGGCAGGCGTTTCATACAAGTCCATCGGCGATCCCGGTCTGGAGTTCCTACAGGACTACGCAAGGCTGGGGGCCAAGGTCAGGGTCCTGACCTACCTCAACCCGGCCGGCATGGACATGAGGAGCTGGAAGGCTCTGGGTTTCCCCGAGGATTTTGCCGCCAAGCAGATGAAGATAATGAGCGCCTTCAAGAAGATGGGGATAGTGACGACTGCGACTTGCACCCCGTATCTCTGCGGCAACCTTCCCCGGTTCAGGGAACACATCGCATGGTCGGAGTCCTCCGCCGTCGCATTCGCCAACTCCGTGATCGGAGCTAGGACGAACAGGGAGGGAGGGCCGTCGGCCCTGGCCGCCGCCATCTGTGGAGTGACGCCCAACTACGGCCTTCATCTCGACCAGAACCGAAAGCCCGAGATGGTATTCAGCGTTGACGCGGAGTTGCGCCACACCTCCGACTACGGCGCACTGGGATACCATGTCGGGAAGATTGTGAAGAACAAGGTTCCCTACTTCAGGGGATTGAAGGACGCCGACACCGACCAGCTTAAGGCACTGGGCGCGGCGATGGCGGCATCTGGGGCCGTTGCGCTGTATCATGCGGAGAACCTCACCCCCGAGGCGCCGCTGATGGACACGAAGGGCCTTGAGACCGTACACGTGTCCTCAAAGGACTTGGAGGAGACCTACGCAAAGCTCAACACCGGCAAGGCGCCGGACATCGCGGTTCTGGGCTGCCCCCATGCGTCCCTCAGGGAGATAGCGACCCTCGCCAGCAAGCTGGAGGGCAGGAAATTGAAGAAACCGATCTGGATATGTACGTCGAGGCTCTTGAGCCAGGCCGCGGACCTCATGGGGTACACGAAGAAGATCGAGGCCGCCGGCGGCAAGGTGGTGGCGGATACCTGCATGGTCGTATCGCCGCTGGAGGACATGGGCTACAAGACCACGGCCGTGGATTCCGGCAAGGCCGCCAACTACCTTCCTGGGTTCTGCAAGCAGAGCGTGGTCTTCGGCAATGTTGACGAACTCATAAGGAGGCTTGAGATATGAAGGGGAGGATGATCACCCCCGGCACCGCCCAGGGCGAAGCGATAGTCTCCAGGGACCCCATCGGTTTCTATGGCGGAATAGATGCGAAGTCGGGCAGGGTGATCGAGAAGGGCCATCCACTCGAAGGGCAGTCGGTCACTGGGAAGGTTCTGGTGTTCCCGTGTGGCAAGGGTTCCACGGTTGGGTCATACGTGATCTACGGGCTCAAGAGGAATGGAGTTGCCCCGGCGGCAATAGTGAACAAGGAGACGGAAACCATAGTGGCCACGGGCGTGATCCTCGCGGGCATACCTTGCGTCGACGGCATAGACATCGATCAGATCAAGAGTGGCGACATGATCAGGGTCAAGGCGGACGACGGACTCGTGGAGAAGATCTGAGCCGCCTGCCCGAACCGGCGGAGGTGTCCACGGAACAACCTCCCGGGCTAGGATGGCGCAAGGGGCAACGCAAGGCCGGAGTCTGAGCCTGAAGGAATGGTGGAAGGGATGAGCGCGATACGGACGAGGAAAGCCGATCACGTTAGGATCGTTCTTGAGCATGACGTGGAGGTGGAGGGCTCGGGCCTGGACTGTGTCAGGTTCGTGCACAGGGCGCTACCGGAGATCGACCGGAAGGACATAGACACGACGGCCCGCGTCCTCGGGAAGACGCTGCGGATGCCGCTTCTGATCAGCGCGATGACTGGGGGCTACCCGGGGGCGGCTCGCATAAACCGGGCGCTCGCAAGGGCCGCCCAGAAACACGGGATCGGGCTTGGCTTGGGCAGCATGAGAGCCATGGTTGAGGATGCCTCCGCATGGAAGACATATGCCGTCAGAGACGTTGCTCCGGACGTGCTTCTGATTGGCAACATCGGGTTGCCGCAACTAACCTGTCTCGAATTCGGCCCCATTGTTGATGCGATGGAGAAGGTGGGCGTTGATGCAGTTGCGGTCCATCTCAATCCGCTCCACGAGGCTACGCAGCCCGAAGGCGAGACGGGGTACGCCGGGGGGCTTGCGGCCATTCAGGAATTCAAGTCCCAATCGAAGTGGCCTGTCGTTGTGAAGGAGACGGGGGCGGGGATCTCAAAGGAGGTCGCGGCCCGGCTCCAAAGGGCCAATGTCGAGTGGGTGGACGTTGCGGGACTCGGAGGGACGAGCTTCGCTGCCGTGGAGAGCTACCGGGCGAAGGATCCGGTGGGAAGGATGCTGGCCAGGTCTATGAGCGACTGGGGGATACCTACCGCGGCAAGCGTGGTCGAGGTGGCCGCGTCAACAAGCCTGAACGTGATCGCGAGTGGGGGAATTCGCGGGGGCCTAGACGCGGCCAAGTGCATATCTTTGGGAGCAAGGTGCGCCGGGATCGCCTCCCCATTTCTGAAGGCGGTGAGGCGGGGGGAAGCGGAGGTGGACAAGCTAGTTAGGCTATTCCATTCCGAGATATTGGCGTCCATGTTTCTGACGGGCTCGAGGAATCTGGACGAGCTTCGGGGGGCGGACTTGGTCATATCGGGCTGGCTGCGGAACTGGATGGTGGACAGGGGCGTGGATCCCCTAGCCTTCTCCAGGCGGTCTCCACTCTAGGTTCCGTATGAAACAATTTAAGAACAAGAGATCTAGGAAGCCTGCAACACCCTTAGCAATCCCCAGCGCAAATCCTGCAAGGACGTGCCTCGGGATGAGGGGGAGGTGTCGTTTTGACGTTGTTCGATGAGTATGAGGTTCCGAAGGAACTGACGGAGGACGCGTACGACGCACTAGAGCTCGCCAGGGATACCGGCAAGATAAAGCGAGGCTCCAACGAGGTAACCAAGACCATCGAGAGGGGACAAGCCAAGCTGGTTTACCTTGCGAGGGATGTGGAACCCGAGGAGGTCATAGCCCATCTGCCCTTGCTGTGCAAGGAGAAAGGGGTCCCTTTCATCGTCGTACCCAGCAAGGATGAACTTGGGGTTTCGGCCGGGCTTGAGGTTTCCACGGCCTCGGTCGCGGTGGTGAAGACCGGAAAGGCGGCTGCGAAGCTCAAGGAGATCATCGACAACCTCGAAGCCCTGATGAGGGGCGAGGAACTTCCGAAGAAGGAAGCGAAGGCAGAGAAACCCGCTGCCGAGGAAGTGGCAGAGGAGGCGGGCCCTGAGGAGGCTGAGGAGAAGGCCGCTGAGGAGAAGCCCGTCGAGGCCAAGGAGGCCGAGGAAGTGGCAGAGGAGGCGGGCCCTGAGGAGGCTGAGGAGAAGGCCGCTGAGGAGAAGGCCGCTGAGGAGAAGCCCGTTGAGCCGGAAGAGGAGAAGGTTGTCGAGAAGAAGAAGCCGCCGAAGAAGCGGGCCCAGGCCAAGAAGGCACCCAAGAAGGCCGGAAGCAAGAAGGCCGAGCAAGCCGATCAGGGCTAGGGTGTGGAGGTCCTGGGGAGCTAGCCAGAGCGCCGGAGGTTCGGGGATTTGGAGGAGAAGCTTGATGCGATCCCGGCAGAGGTGATCGAGATCCGAGGCAGAACTGGCGTCTATGGCGAGGTCCTCCAGGTCAGATGCCGGATACTCGGCGGGCGGGACAAGGGCCGGATAATCAGGCGAAACACCAAGGGTCCTGTCCGACTCGGCGACATCCTGATGCTCCGTGAGAGCGAGAGGGAGGCCAGAGAGATATCAACTCCTTGAGGGGCATGGTCGTTTGCCGTTGCATGTGGTCTGCTCTTTCTGCGGTAACCCGATTGAGCCCGGAACCGGACTGATGCTCGTCGGGAACGACAACCAGCGATCCTACTTCTGCAGCCGCAAATGCGAGCACAACTTGGTTCGTCTCGGCAGAAAGGCGCGGAAGCTGAAATGGACGGTTCACTACGAGAAGGGCCCCTCGCCTCCGAAGGTGGAAAAGGCCAAGGGTCCGGAGGCCGAGGGAGAAGCAAAGCCCAAGGCGGAGAAGAAGGGGAAGAAGGAGAAGGAGGCCGCACCAGAGCAACACGCACCATCGGAGGAGACGTCCACGGAGGCCCGGGGGGAAGCGGGCGGCGGGGAGGCCGGGGAAGGGCAAGCGAAACCGGAGGGCGTGTAACGTGAGCCCAGCAGTGCCGTCCCTCGAGAGGACGTTCCTCATGATCAAGCCGGACGGGGTCCTGCGGGGGCTGGTCGGCGAGATAATAGGGAGGATCGAGAGGAAAGGCCTGAAGATCGTCGGCCTCAAGTTCGTCTGGCTGGAGAAGCAAGAGGCCCGGGCACACTACCGGCAGCACGTCGGGAAACCGTACTACGACTCCTTGGTCGAATATGTCTCTTCGTCGCCCAGCGTCGCGATGGTCGTGGAAGGTCAGAAGGCTATTGATGTCGTGAGGAAGATGGTTGGGGCAACCGATCCGTCCGAGGCGGAGCCGGGAACGATCCGGGGGGACCTCACAATCGAGCGAAGAAATGTAATCTTCAATCTCGTCCATGCATCGGACTCGGCCGAGTCTGCGAAGAGCGAGATAGGCCTGTTCTTCAAGGACGCGGAAATCTTCGAGTACGATCTCGCTTCCTCATCTATCTACCGGATCTGACAGGTCCCCGTGGCGTCTGGAGGTGCATGTGGATATGGTTCTTAGGCAACCCGTGATCTCGGTACTGGGACATGTGGACCATGGAAAGACCACCCTCCTTGACAAGATCCGCGGAACCACGGTGGCTGCCCGGGAGGCAGGCGCCATTACCCAGGCTATAGGGGCCTCCTATGTACCCCTCGATGTGATAAAGAAGGTCAGCGGGCCGTTGCTGGCCGAGCGCCGGTTCGAGATCGCTATCCCCGGACTGCTTTTCATCGATACACCGGGTCACGAGGCCTTCACAAACCTTAGGCGGAGAGGGGGATCCATCGCCGACTTCGCCGTCTTGGTGATCGATATCAATGAGGGGATGATGGCCCAGACCAAGGAGGCAATGGAGATACTGAAGATCTTCAAGACCCCCTTCCTCATCGCATACAACAAGATCGACAAGATCACCGGCTGGCGCCCGATGCCCGAGGCTAGCCTCTCCAATTCTCTCAGAAAACAGGGAACCAGACAACTCGACGAGCTGGAGGAGAGGGTATACTCGCTGGTCGGGAAGCTCCATGGGCTCGGCTACAGGTCTGAAAGGTACGACAGGGTCAAGGATTTCACCAACGAGGTTTGCATCATACCCATCTCGGCCAAGACGGGGGAAGGCATCCCGGAGCTTCTGCTCTTCATCGCAGGAATAACCCAGAGGTATCTGGAAAGCTCGCTGAAGGTCGAGGTCAAGGGGTCCGGGAAGGCCACGGTCTTGGAGGTCAAGGAAACGAAGGGCGTCGGGATGACGGTCGATGCCATCGTCTACGACGGCATAATCCGAAAGAACGACAGCATCGCTTTGTCGGGGAGACGCGGCATCATTCACACCAAGGTGAGGGCTCTCCTGCTTCCCAAGCCTCTTGATGAGATGCGGGATCCCAGGGAGCGCTTCATGCAGATAGACGAGGTCGTCGCGGCCGCCGGGACCAAGGTGGTTGCCCCGGGACTTGAGGATGCCATCGCGGGTTCTCCCCTCTACGTTGTTCCGCCTGGGAAGGAGGAGGAGGTCGACAGATCGATAGCCGAGGAAATCGGGGGGATACGGGTCCGGACTGACAACGTCGGCGTTGTTGTCAAGGCCGATGCCCTGGGTAGTTTGGAAGCGATAGTGGCACAACTTAAGAACCGCTCAGTGGGCGTTCGGGTCGCGGACATAGGGGAAGTGTCGAAGAGGGACGTCATCGATGCCGAGATAGTCGGAAGGAAGGACCCCCTCCTCGGTGCTGTGTTCGCATTCAACGTCAGCGTTGCCCCCGATGCCCGGGAGTACTCGGATGAGAAGAAGACCAAGCTCATCGAGAGCAAGATAATCTTCCATATGTTCGACGAGTACGAGGCATGGAGGAAGGAGTGGCAGGAGCGGCAGCTGGAGCTGTTGAGGGAGAGGATCGTCACTCCGTGCAGGATCCTCGTGATGCCGGGCTTCGTCTTCCGGCAGTCCAAACCCGCCATCTGCGGGATACGAGTGCTCTCCGGGGAGATAAGGCCTCGAAGGGAACTGGTCAACACGGATGGGGTGAGGATCGGAAGGGTGAAGCAAATCCAGCAGGAATCCAAGAACATAGATAAGGCAACGGAGGGCATGGAGGTCGCGGTTTCCATCGATGGAGCGGTCATCGGCAGGAACGTCAAGGAGGGAGATGAGCTTCTGGTGGACATTCCACAGGAGGACGCCAAGCTCATAGGATCGAAGCTGGTGGCGACCATGGGGCCCTCCGAGATGGAAACATTTAAAGAATTCCTGAGGCTCAGGAGGGAGAAAGACCTATTCTGGGGCATTTAATGTCCTAGAATGCAGAATGGGGCTCTCGGAGGGTTTCTTTGCCCAAAATCGTGATCAACAATCCCAAAACCGGCAGAAGCTATCAGATGGAGCTGGACCAGCCCAAGATGGGGGAGCTCGTGGGGAAGAGGGTCGGCGAAGAGGTGGACGGAGGGTTCTTGGGCCTTCCCGGATACAAGCTCAGGCTCACCGGTGGCACTGACAAGCAGGGGTTTCCCATGAGGCGGGGGATTCACAGGGCAGGCAGGGCGGCGCCCCTGCTGGCCGGGGGCGCCGGCCTGGGATCGGGCAGGCGTGAGGCTCGCCGACGCAAGACGGTGGTGGGCGAGATCCTGTCGGACGACATAGAGCAACTCAACATGACGGTGATCCAGGAAGGCAAGACGCCTCTTGACAGCATAGTCAAGAAGGAAGGCAGCTAGGGGGTCTGTGCATACCGGGAAATGCGTCGGCAGACCAGCTTCCCCACGTTAACGTTGGTATGGTTGGCCACGTGGACCATGGAAAGACCACCCTGACGGCCGCCCTTTCAGGAGTCTGGACCGATACCCACTCGGAAGAGCTGAAGAAGGGTATCACCATAAGGCTCGGATACGCGGACACCGTCATCAGGAAGTGTCCGAAGTGCGGCGAGCCGGAGTGCTACACAGCCGAGCCGACCTGCAGGGCATGCGGAGGGGAAGCACAGCCCATCAAGAAGGTCTCGTTCGTCGACTCCCCGGGGCACGAGACGCTCATGGCAACGATGCTCTCGGGAGCAGCCATTATGGACGGCGCCATCCTGGTCATAGCTGCGAACGAGCACTGTCCTCAGCCCCAGACCAAGGAGCATCTAAGGGGCTTGGAGATACTGAAGGTCAATGATCTGATAGTCGTCCAGAACAAGATAGACCTGGTCGACGTTGATCAGGCCAAGAAGAACTACCGGGAGATAGCTGACTTCCTATCCTCCTCGAGGATAGCCAACCCACTTATCATCCCGGTTTCTGCCCAGCAGAAGGCCAACATCGATGTCCTGGTCATGAGCATGAACCAGCGGTTCAATCCGCCCCACAGAGTTCTCGATAGGCCCCCTCTGCTGATGGTTGCTCGATCGTTCGACGTTAACAGACCGGGAAGTCCGCCCGAGAAACTGGTGGGAGGGGTGGTCGGCGGGACGCTGTCTCAAGGCAAGCTGAGGAAGGGGGACGAGATCGAGATCCGTCCCGGGAGACGGCGGGAGGTTGAAGGGAAAGCTGTCTGGACGCCCATGAAGACCAGGGTAGAGTCGATCATGAGGGGCACGACGAGGGTGGATGAGGCGGGACCCGGTGGCCTGATAGGGATAGGCACTTTGCTGGACTCATCCTTGACCAAGTCGGACAACTTGGTGGGGCACGTAGTGGGCCATCCAGGGCAGTTGCCCGATGTATGGGACGAGCTCAGCCTCCAAGTGGAGCTCATGGACAAGGTGGTGGGCACCGAGGAGGAGCTGGACGTGGCCCCGATCAAGACAAACGAGCTAGTGATGCTCAACGTGGGCACGGCGCGAACCGCGGGGGTTGTTAGGGAGATTTCCGGCTCGAAGGTGAAGGTGAGGCTTCACCTGCCAGTTTGCACCCTGGTTGGGTCCCGGGCGGCCATCAGCAGACGCATAGGCTACAGGTGGAGACTGATCGGACATGGAACGGTCGAATGAGAAGATCCGGGTGATCTTAGACTCCAGTTTTTTATGAGTGCGTATGGGTCGTCCCTGAGACTGTTCGAGGACCTGGACCGGCTCGTGTCGCAGTCCTACCGAATCCTGGTGCCGAGCATGGTGATCGATGAGCTCAAGCTCGTTTCGGGAGGGAAAGGTAGGGCGGCCGCGGCGGCGCGGCTCGGACTAGGGCTAGCTGCCCGCTACGAACCGGTGCCAGTTGTAGCTCCCGATGCAGATCACGCGATTGTGAAGCTCGCCAAGCAGTACGGTGATAGAGCAGTCGTGTGCACGAACGATGCCCATCTTAAAAACATATTAAAAGAGCATAACACACGGGTGATCGGGGTTCGGGACTATTCCCACCTCGACTTCTTGTAGATCTTGAACTTTCACGTTTGGCAACATGAGGTGAATGGATGTACAAGCTCGTGACGCTCCGGGATACCGTGAGAATCCCGCCGAACCTTTTCGGGGAGGAGAAGACGAGCGTTGTGGAGAAACTGCTCAGGGAGGACTATGAAGGGGTCTTGGACAAGGACCTGGGGCTGATCATCTGCGTCACCGGCGTTCTGAGGGTCGGGAGGGGGCTGATCACCCCGGGCGACGGCGCGACGTACCATGACACCGAGTTCGAGGTTCTGACCTACAAGCCCGAGATGCAGGAGATAACCATGGGCCAGGTCGTGGAGATAGTCGACTTCGGGGCCTTCGTCAGGCTTGGCCCGCTGGACGGCCTTGTGCACGTCTCGCAGATCACAGACGATTTCATCATCCACGATAAGAAGAACGCGAGGTTCATCGGCAAGGAGAGCAACCGAGTCCTGAGGGAAGGCGACCAGGTCAGGGCAAGGATCGTCGCGATCAGCATCAAGGGCGGGCCGACGATCAGCGGCAAAATCGCGCTGACGATGAGACAGCCGGGGCTCGGGAAACTGGAGTGGGTAGAGGAGGACAAGAAGGAGGCGGCGTGATGCGGGGCAGAGCGTGCAGGAACTGTTTCTATATCGTCCCCAAGGGCACCGTGTGCCCGAACTGCAAGGGGAGTTCCTTCTCCCCAAGGTGGAGCGGTCTGCTCGTGATCGTCGACCCCACGAAGTCGATGCTCGCGGACAAGCTCAAGATCAGGAAAAAGGGAAGGTACGCCCTGAGCGTATCATGAGGAGCCTCCTTGGCAACCAGGCATATCTTCAATGACCCCGAGATAAGGAAGCTTGTCGCTCGACCCCTTGGGGAGGTCGTAGCCGAAGATGAGGCAGTGCGGCGAGCTCGCTCGTGCTCGCGACTGGTCATCGCTGTCGGAGACATAGTCACGCTCACGCTTCTTAGGAGGGGCGTCTCTCCGAACATCGTCGTCTTCGATGAGAGGACTCGCAGGGAGGGCTGGCGGTGCCTTCCGCCCGAACTCCTGGCCGGCTACCGGCGGTCACAGGCTGGGAACCCCGCTGGCACGATAAGCGATGCGGCCGTGAGGGAGCTGAAAAAATTAATAAGCCTTCCGCGGAAATCCGCGCTCAAGATTCTTGGAGAGGAGGATCTCCTCGGACTTCCCGCCATCGACATGGCGCCTGTTGGGTCCTTGGTTCTCTATGGTCAACCGGACGCTGGAATCGTTGCCGTGGCGGTGAACGCGGAAACCAAGGCAGTGGCAAGATCGATTCTGAAAAGGTCGAGGGTGTCCTGAGATGGACATGGAGATAGTTGAGAAGAGGCACAATCCGATTCTGGAGCGGGATGAGATCAGGTTCGAGATATCGCACGACGGAGTGGCGACGCCGAATCTCGCGGACGCCCGGCGGGTGCTCTGCGCCAAGCTCAACTCCAAGCCGGAACTCGTCGTGATAGAGGGCATCTATAGCCACTTTGGGAGTTCGACCAGCCGTGGCCTGGCAAGGGTCTACAAGGATGCCTCGAGACTGAAGAGCATCGAGGCCAAGCGGATCTTGAACAAGAACTTCGCGCCTCCTGAGGTCAAGGAGGCTGAAGCCAAGGAGCCGGAGGCCGAGGAGCCAAAGGAAAAGGCCCCCAAGGAGAAGGGGCCCAAGCCTAAGGAAGCCAAGGAGCCGGAGGCCAAGGAAGGCGAGCCCAAGGAAGCCAAGGAGAAGACCGAGCGCAGGAAAGAGGAACCCGCG
>Ga0172365_10000873_pt1 | contig 21197 bp, 28 predicted proteins | sample LakKivSesite48cm_FD_114535 | JGI IMG/M metagenome (GOLD analysis project Ga0172365, IMG submission 114535) | Sediment microbial communities from Lake Kivu, Rwanda - Sediment site 48cm | ecosystem: Environmental > Aquatic > Freshwater > Lake > Sediment | place: Rwanda: Western Province, Lake... | reverse complement strand
ATTTTCTTTTCCCATCCACGCTCTTGTTTTGGTATAGTTTAACTGCTTTCGAGCCACATTGGGGACATTTTTTCCTTATGTTTACCACCACTCAAACGTAATTTTCAATTCGTTTTTCACTTATTTATATTTACTATCATCTTGTGGATATATGGCAGTTTTATGTAGAACTGGCTTCCTTCCTGAAGCTTGCTTTCTGCCCATATCTCTCCGTTATGCTTTCTGATGATTTCTTTACATATGTAAAGGCCAAGTCCAGTTCCCTCATTTCTGCGGTCGTCACCAGTATATGCTTGGTAAAACTTATTGAATATCTTTTTTAACTCATCGCTAGAAATTCCGATGCCTGTATCCTTAACGGCAATAAGGATGTGATCCTCTTTCTTTTCCGCCTCGATACCTATAGAGCCGTTGTCAGTAAATTTAATCGCGTTTACTAGTAAATTTTTTAGAACCTGCGATAAGCGGTGTCTGTCACCCAACATATCTGGCAAGTCTCTGGGTATGTTTGCAATAAATTTAAGATTCTTCCCTTCAATAACTGGCTTCATATCCTCTGCAATTTCGTCAAGGATTTCCACAGTACTAATTTTTTCCATTTCAAATCTCATGGTGTCCGTGTCAAGTCTTGAAACGTCCAGTATGTCAGTAACGAGTTTCAGCAATCTTTCCGCATTTCTCAAACTTATCTTCGCCCAGCCTTTGATTCTGTCGCTGGTATCTTTGTCTGATATGATTAAATCCAGATAACCTTTTATTGGAGTAACTGGAGATTTCAATTCATGGGCTGCGATATTCATAAATTCGGTTTTCAGTCTTTCAGATTTTTTCAGTTCGTCTTCTATCTTTCTACGTTCCGTTATGTCTCTAATAGTACAAACCATGCCTGCAAATTCGTTATTTCTCATTAGAGGCGCGATATTTACTTCCAGGGGTACAATATTGCCATCTAAATGAACTAATTCAAGCTCCACATTCTCGACTTTTTCACCTTTCGTTCTTGCATCCATAAATACCTGCTGGAAGAAATACGTTGAATCCTCAGATAGATAATTCCTAAAAAGAGTTGCCAGGATCTGACTTTTTCGTCTGCCGCACATCTTTTCAAAAGACGGATTTACGTATGTCAATCTTCCAAGCGGATCAATCGTTAAAACTCCATCTGCGGATGTCTCGGCAAGAACTCTGTATTTTTCTTCGAGTTTAACCAATTCTTCCCATGCTCTTTGCCGTTGTGTTACATCCCTTCCTCTAATAAGAATGCCGTTAACCTCTTCTTTTTCCTTAATGCAGTCATTTGAAAACAAAAATCTAAACCCTGCGCCATTTTTTGTTATCATATCACATTCATAATCGCCAACCTTTTCACCGCATGCAGTCTTATTAATAGCATCGATATGTTTCTTCATGTCACCTTCAGAAAATAGTTCTTTTATATCAAAGAAAGATTTTCCGATTAACTTCTCTTTGTCTAAGCCTCCTAATGCTATGGCGGCATTGTTTATGTCCAATATGGTCCCATTTGGTTCTAAGTATACTAGAAAATCACTTGTAGCATCAAAAATATTCTTGAATTTTTTCTCGGAACCAATAAGTTCCCCTTCTGCCTTCTTTCTTTGATATCTTTCTCTTAAATCTCTAAATATAACTAGATCGCCAACGATTTTTTTGTCCTCATATAATGGACTTGCGTTTATTTCTGCATAAATACTCTCCCCATTTTTTGTTATTATTTCAACTTCATAGGGAGGTGTTTGTTCACCTTTCATTCTTCTAGCGAAATTATTTAATGTTTTATTGAGGCTATCTTTGTTTAGAATCCCCAACTCATCAAATTTTTTTCCAATCAATTCCATTTTGCTGTAGCCAAGTAGTTCTGTAACCTTTTGATTCATGTCAGAAAAATAACCTTTTTTATCAACGATGGCAATGGGATCTATTGCTGTTTCGAACAAATTCTTATATTTTTTTTCTGATTTTCTTATTTCATCATCTGCTCTTTTAATTTCGGTGACATCTCTGGAAATTCCCATCGTTCCTATTATCTCTCCGCTTTTGTTGAATCGTGGTATTTTGGTAACAGAAACCCAATGTTCAGCACCATATACATCTATTATTTTCTCTATTTTGTTAACAATCGATTTCCCAGTTCTAATCACGTCCTTGTCATCTTCAATGATATTTATGGCTACGTCTTCAGGTAAAAAATCAAGATCTGTCTTTCCAATCATGTCTTCAGAGCGAATATTTGAATGTTTTGCCTTTGCTTTATTTACTTTTATGAATTTACTACTTTTATCTTTGAAATAAATTGAGTCTGGGATATTGTCTAAAAGAGATTGTAATAAATCACGTTCATATTCCAATTCTCTCTCTATTTTCTTGCGTTCAGTGATATCCTTTATGACACCAATAGAGCCAATAACCTTTCCTTCATGATTTTTTAAAACGCTAAGTGAGAGGTCTGCATCCATTAGTTCGCTATTCTTCTTGAGAACTTTTGTTTCCATGTGATGTTGCATACCTTTCTGGCGAATGTTTTCTGATCTGATTTTTTTCCATTCTTCTATCGGATAAAGCAAACTAATGGGTTTCAAATATAGGTCGTCTTTATTCATTCCAAGAAGATTTTCTGCATATTTATTCCATGAAACAATCCTCTCGTTTTCATCTGTTAGAGTTATGGCAATGGCTGAGTTTTCAAAGATCGTTCTATATCTAAACTCAGATTCTATCAATTTTCTCTCTGTTTTCTTTAATTCTGTTATATCTTTGATTATGCCAACGGATCCTACTATTTTTCCTTCGGCTCCTTTCAATGTGCACAGCGATATTTCTACATCAAATGTGCCTTTATCTTTTCGTATCATCTTGGCTTCCATACGATATTTGATTCCTTTTTGTCTTACGTGCTCAGATCTGATTTTCGTCCATTCCTCAGGCGGATAAAGAGATTCAACAGATGCCATGAACAAATCTTTTTCAGTCATATTGAGTAGTTCTTCTGCATATTTGTTCCATGAGACGATGCGTTCTTTTTCGTCTGCTAAAGTGATAGCGATTGAATAATTTTCAAAAATAGTACGATATTTTTCCTCCAGACTTCCAAGTTCAAAATTTTTTTTCATTCTTTTTTCATCATTTTCGTTGTAAATCGTTTTATCAGGCAATTCATGAGGTTTTTCTTCTGTCATTTGTATTGCTGCAAAGAAGCCAAATGGTTGGCTAAACATCCTTCCAAGTTTTTCTTCTTCCTTTAGCTCCTTTACAATTTTCGGCTCATTTTTCATTTACAACGCCTCAAAAAATATGCAATAAAATGTTTTCCGTACCAGGATGTTGGTGGAGCATATCCTCTAAATTTACTATTTGATAAACTACTTGCTAATCCACATCCCATCTTGCATCCCATTATCGATTAGTCTAAAAATGAAATACATTTTTACTATATTAAAGATTTGTTATCTGAAGTTTAAAAAATTAAAAAGAAGAAAGGGTTATTTGGAAGTATTTATCTGCTTGCTGTTTTAACTAACAATGTAGTTGAACTAGTTGTTGTTGATTGCTGGGTGCTAGGTTGAGTTTGTGGCGTTGGGCTGCTTTGATGACTACCTGGCAGATCCAAGGGCATGGTAACAGGTAGTGTTGTCCAATTACTCTCTGTATTATGTATGTCTTTTGCTTTGACTTTAACCATATATGTTCCTTTTTGACCCCAACTATGGATAGCATTTGCTTGTGCACCTGATTCATATGGCCCAAGCCAACTGGTGTTAGTACCGTCACCCCAGTCTACATAGTAATAGACGTTATCGTCATCTGGATCCCTGGAAGATACATTATATGTATAGGATATACCTGGTTTTCCACTTGTTGGACCGCTTATCATTGGTGGATACGGAGGCGCTTCGCAATATGGTGTTATCAAAGGATAATGATCTTTATTATTTCCACCAGATATGTTGTAGGGCGTGTCACCTATGCCGTCGTGATTTGCATCTTTGCCGGTGTAGTCATCCCAGTAGTTGCCACCTGAGGGGTAATCACTGTCCCAAATATTATCGCACATGTCAAATGCATTTAAACCATTATCATATAAGTTATTGTGATAGAATTGATTATTGTTTGATTGGGACGGCTCAGCCGGCAGAAAGATGCCGCCAGTATTATTCCTGATTATATTTGCAAGGATTATATTGTTACTGGAATCTGATGCAATATGAAGTCCTTCTCTATCGTTTGTGATTATGTTACCCGAAATAGTATTGTCATCAGAATCTGCAATCTGAACTCCAATATCGCTGCTTGTGATTATGTTACCAGAAACAGTATTGCCATCAGAGTATAACCAAATTCCAACAGCGACATTATTACTATAAGATATGTTGTTGTTATTAATTGTATTATAACTTGCACTTTGCTGTAGATTTATACCATAATCATTATTTGAAACGGTATTATTGTCTACAGTATTGTTATTGGATGAGATCACTATACCCCATTCATTGAAAATTATTTCATTATTCGAAATCGTATTATGACCTCCCCCGCTTATTGATATTCCAGTGAAATGGTTATAACCTATAAAATTACCTGATATGATATTGTTAGAAGAAAGACCAAGAATAATACCGCCATTATTCGTATTATTTGTGATATTATTTCCTGTTATGAGATTGTTGTTAGAATTGTATGCATTTATACCACCATAGTAATTGCTTGATATGACGTTATTAGAAATAATATTGTTGTTAGAATAAGACATTCTAAAACCTGCATTTATTTCGTTGTCCGAGATATTGTTAAATGATATAATGTTGCCATGACAATTTTCAAGAGATATCCCATATTTATTGGAATTTAAGTTATTATCTGAAATTTTATTGTAATTTGAATATATTTTAATTCCTGAATTAGTAGAAATGTTTCCACTGTTCTGTATTGTAAATCCACTAATATTTACCAAATCAGCAGAAATGTATATGACATCTCCACTTCCTCCACCATTAACTACTGTTGTATATCTATCTTCCCCAATTAGATTTATAGATTTAATTACAACCAGATTCTCATAATACGGCGATGAATCATCGAAGACATAAATTGTATCTCCATCTGAAGCAACGTTTATTGCAGATTGAATACTACTATAATTACCAGGTCCACTTCCGCCAACATATAGGATATTCCCATAAACAGCTGCTTTTCTACCTATGCTTATGGGTGTTGCACTCAATAACATGCCTATTATTAGTATTGATACGATTATTTTCCTCATGTTTCCTGACTCACTATTTTTTCTAAGACTTTACCATCTATTTTTGCCTTAATCATTTATAAGCATTGTTTGACAGGTCTTACCAAAAATTGAGAGTTTTACTGTATTAAATCAATTCCAGTTTTGTCCAAAAATCTGTACCAATCGATTTAGCGGGCGTGGTGGGATTCGAACCCACGATGAATGGCTTAGAAGGCCACTGCCATATCCGAGCTTGGCCACACACCCGGTTTTCAATTACAATGTTTAGAACTCCGTATTGGATAAAAATAGATAAAAGTAATGGATGTTAACGATTTTTTATTCGTAAGGTGCAGCATCTCCAAGTAAATCCACGTGTGTAAGAATCATGCGTCTGCAGCAGTATCTATCAACACCAAGATCATCTAAGATGCTCTTGGGGGTTTCTTTTGTTTTTTCACCTTTGTCCATGGCTTTTTTGTATTCTTCGTAGCGCTTCCTATATTCTTCGTAAACATCGCCAATTACTTTTCCGCAAGTAAAACATCTTACAGGAATTATCATAACATCACCTATATGATTTCTGCCTTTTCTTTCTTGCTCCTCTACCAAGAGGCTTTTTAGGTTCTTTTCTTCTTGGGTCACTAACAAGCAAACTTCTATCATGATCTAAAAAAGCAAGTTTCAAATTTGGATCTTTTGTATACTCAAGTAAGCCTTGAGCTATGGCCGTACGAACCGCGCTTGCTTGGCCCATGAATCCTCCGCCAGTGACTTTAACATCGATATCTACTTTGTCCATATGCTCGTGCGCTATTTTGATTGGTTCAAGTATCTTCCATCTGGCAATTTCAGGTTCGTAAAGATTTACTGGTTTTTTGTTAATACGAACTATTCCAGTTCCTTTTTGCACAGTTGCCTGAGCAACTGCAGATTTCCTTTTACCAGAAGTATTAACGATTTTTTTTGTCATTAGAATTTCGCCCCTAGAAATTTAGAAAGTTCCTCAACGGTTATGTAGTCAACCATATTTTTTTTAGCTTCTTTAACTGTTTCAAATTTTTTACCCTCAAACTCTTTAGGAACCCCGATATAACATTTCAATCGTTTGAAAGCTGCCCTTCCGCTAGGTGTTTGATACGGAATCATGCCTCTTATTGATCTTTTTACGATTCTATCGGGTGTTCTTGGGAAAAAAGGTCCTTTACGATAGGTACCAACCTCTCTCTTCCATTTGTAAGTATCTTTTGTAGACGATTTTTTACCAGAAATTATGGCCTTCTCCGAATTGACTATTGCTATTTCTTCTCCATTAAGTAGACGTTTTGCAGTATATGTGCCCAATCGTCCCAATACGGCGCCATTTGCATCAATTATCGCTGTCATATTTATCCCAATATACGTATGTTTTCTCCTTTTGGATTCTTTTTTAATAATTCTTCAATTGACATGTGTTTGCCACCTGCTTTTTTGATCTTTTCTTCTGTTTTCTCTGAAAAAGACCAGGCAGCAATTGAAACCTTCTTTGTAAGTTCCCCATCAGATAATACTTTACCAGGTATGAGTGCAGTCTCTTTATCGTTAATATGCCTGCTGATTCTGTCAAGATTAACTTCTGGCCAGTTTTTAGATGATTTTTCCAGTCTTGAAGCTATATCTTTCCAGATGGGCGCATCGTTTTCATAGGATGTCTTTTTCAAATCCTGTATCAGTGCTATTAACCGGGGATTTGTCTTAGTATTTACTTTAACCATATGTTATTTCTCCAAGATATGCGGATTGTAGTGAAAGGAAGTGTTATTTATAAGATTTGTGGGAGGTTCGTTAAAGATAAACGGTAGATAAAATCTTCGATAAATAAAGGCCGAATATTATGAAAAAACTTAATATTGCTTCTTATTATATACGGGCAAAGTGAATTGGCCATGAGAGAATACAAGATTAAAAAAGGGCATAATTCGGATATAAATGCAATAATTTCCAAATACTTTGGTGCAAAAGGAGACATAATGAAAGGCATCCAATTTAGTGTAGAGGGAATTGGGGATATCAACATGAAACAGGAAAAGAATTCTCTTATCGTGGATATCGTGCCTCCAAAAAAAGTTTGTAGTGATTACAGCATAATAAAGAAATGGAACAGTTTTCTTTTTGAAGCTACTGGTAAAGATACCAAAGAGCGAAAAAAGGAATTTGGCAAGGTGTAAAACTCAAGATTTTCTATTTTTTAACTTTCTGCCAATCTTTCAAAAAGCTTTGTATTCCAGCATCTGTAAGTGAGTGTTTTACCATTTTTCTGATTACTTCAGGTGGAATTGTTGCGATATCTGCACCTAGTCTTGCAGCTTGTATAACATGGATTGGATGGCGGATACTTGCAACAATAACCTTGGTTTCTATATCGTAATTGGTAAAAATATCCATTGTTTCTTCTATAATTTGCATGCCTTCTTCGCCGATATCATCAAGTCGCCCAATAAATGGGCTTACAAAACTTGCTCCTGCTTTTGCAGCAAGAAGAGCTTGATTTGCTGAAAAAACTAGTGTGACGTTGGTTTTGATGCCTTCTTTTTTTAGCATTTTTGTTGCTTTCAATCCTTCGGGCGTCATCGGAATCTTTATTGCAATATTTTTTCTATGTTTCTGAGGTATCTTTGAGACAAGATCTTTTGCTTCTTTTACCATGTCATCTGCTTTTTCGCTTATTACTTCCAAACTTATTGGCCCATCTACAATATCAAAAATCTCCTCTATAATCTCATTGAATGAACGACCACTTTTGGCTACCAAAGTTGGATTTGTAGTTACTCCATCTATAACGCCCCACGAGGCAAGTTCCCTAATTTCATCCAGATTTGCAGTGTCAATAAATATCTTCATAAGGTTTCAACCCCAGCCAGTGTAACGTGTTTTTATTCATAACTTTTTGGTTTATTTGTGCCGAATAAATTCAAAAAATTTATTGGTCGATGAATACTTTTAGATATATTGTAAAAAATCAAAATGTATATATATTCACGTATACATTACTTAGCCGTGGTGGATGGGAAATGCCTCTAACAAGGAAAGCTAGAGTAGTTGGTAGTAGTCTAGTGCTAACTATACCTAGTCAACTAGCAAAGGCCCACGATATCAATGACGGAGATGAAATAGAAATTATTCCAATGGGTGTAGGAGAATTTAAAATCCGAAAGGTAAAGGGCTAGATCTATTTACATTGCTAGACTTCAAATATTAGCATTTAGATTTATAAAGGCAAACAGTATTGCAATTTTTGATGACATTAATAGCGCCGTCAATACTTTCAGCAGATTTTTCAAAACTCGATGAAGAAATTAAAGCAGTTGAACAAGCTGGAGCTGACTGGATACATATCGATGTTATGGATGGGCATTTCGTTCCAAATATAACAATTGGTCCAGTGGTAGTTTCTAAAATTAGAAAGATATCTAGCATTTTCTTTGACGTTCATCTGATGATCGAAAATCCTGATAAATATGTTGAACAATTTGCAAAATCAGGTGCAGATTTAATCACAATTCATGCGGAAGTGTGTAAAGATATAAAATCTTCAATAAAAAAAATAAAGGAACTTGGTTGCAAGGCAGGAGTTTCAATAAATCCGGAAACGCCCCTCGATAAAATAGAAAAAATTATTGGTGAAGTTGATTTGGTTCTCATTATGTCCGTTCATCCTGGTTTTGGCGGACAGAGTTTTATCAAGGATGTTTTACCAAAGATCAAAAAAACTAGAGATATAATCGATAAACTTAACAAAAAAATATACTTGGAAGTAGATGGCGGCATAAACAAAGAAACTGCAAAAATTGTAAAAGACGCTGGTGCCGATGTTTTGGTGGCAGGTAACTTTATTTTTACAAGTGATGACTATAAAGCAACTATTCAATCTTTAAAAGATGCATAATTCTATAGACCTGACGCCAGATCATATATTACGCTTTTTTTGTCTTTTGCTTTAACAACACCACTAGCAAGTAATACTCCGTCTGCACCAAGTTCTATTGCTTTGGCAACATCAACGCCGTTTTTTACGCCTGCGCCGCAAAGAACCCTTACATTTTTGTTTATACTTTTAACTGCCTCTACGCTTTTACTTACTATGCCTGGGTCAGCAGTGGTAACCGAGATATCTCCACCAATGAGTTCCGGAGGCTCCACGGCTACAAAATTTGGAGAAAATGCTGCAATTGCCTTTGATGTTGCGACATTGTTTGAACATACTATTTGATCCAAATTGAGCTCTTTGGCTCTTGCAATGCATGTGTCTACATCAGCAAGAATCAGTCTATGTTCGCTATGATTTATGAGAGTTCCAACAGCTCCCGCTGCTTTTACAGCTTCTGGTAGTGCCCATCCGGTAGAGCTTCCAGGTTTTATCGGGTCGATATGCTCTGCAAAAACAGGAATATTTACTTTTTTGGCGCATAATGTTATGTCTGTGGCTTGCACAGCAATGGCCATACTCGCGCCTGTTTCTTTTGATATGGCATCCATTAAAGTTGCAATGGCTAAAGCATTTTCACCTGTTGCTTCTGTATATGTCTTTACATTAAGGACAATTACTGGTGTTTTTAACATTACAAATCTCCTCAGATTTTACTAGTTAGTGTAATCGATGACCTTTAATATATTATTTCCCATGTCCTCTGGATTCAAAATGGACGCACTGCCGCAGGCAAGCCTGCTTCTGGGAATAATTCCTGCTCTTGCTTTAATGTTGGTAGGTTTGAGAGGATATGAAGATTATTGCAAGCATAAAACTATATTTTTGACATTTATTATCGGTATAGCTTTAGGTGTTATTGCAGCTTTGATTGAATTATTTACATTCAATGCAGGTATTGTGTTTATTGTTTTATTTCCTGCTCTGGAGCAACTTTTAAAAACAATGGTTTTGAATGTAGGTAGATTACAAAGAAAAATGGAAACTACAATATATGGTCTTTCTCTTGGGCTTGGTTTTGGATCTATATTTACACCTGTATCTCTGATAGCTGCGAATATCCAAATCGGGGAAACAACGGTCTTGATTGCATCTGTAGTTATCGGGTCTGTTGGGATCATACTGTTTCAAGGAGCAACTGGAGTATTAATTGGGTATGGTGTGTATACGGGCGAACTGCTAAAATATTTCATGTTTGCATTTTTACTGCACATTCCAGTAACTGCATGGTTTTTCTTAACGATTTTTTTTAAAGTCGAATATATTCAAATAGGTTTGATTGTTTACGGCTTGATAATATATTGGTATGCTGTTAAAAGAATATTGCCAAAGATACTTCCTCAGAATCAATCGCGGAAGAGAAGTAAAAAAATTACAAAAAACATTAAATAGCAATAAAATATCGTTAAAAATAGAGGTGCTTAGTTAGTGGAAGCAAAAGATAAGCCAGAAGATAAGATTAGTACTGAGAAAACACTAGAACAAAACATCATTCACGACTTGCAACCCGTGATTAAAACTTCAAGACCAAGTATAGCTGGCGTTTTATTAATAATAGCCGGCGTAATTCTTCTTTTGTCCATAATTCAAATTTTTACGCTCAACGATTCAGATATCCAGTCAATGTATAGTGCTTCAAACTCACAATTCGCACAATTTAATACAACTATAACCCTCGATCAGTTTAAACAAAGTCTTACTCTGTGTGAAACAATGGGAATTATAATTGTAATTTTCTCTTTACTTGGTGGAATTCTTTCATTAAAAAGAAAGATATGGGGATTGGCATTGATTGCTGCTGTGCCTCAAAGCCTTCTCGGAATAATTGTACCAGGATTTTCATTCTTGTTTGTATCTGGGTTGCTCTCTTTGTTAGGACTTTTATTAATAGCGTTTTCAAGAAAGGAATTTCAATAAGAAATTTTTCAAGGCGGTTTTGCTAGTAATATGTCTCAAACTTTTTACCGCAGTACGGACACATATTTGCATCCATTGGTATAGGACGACCGCAATTCGGACACATTCTATCAGGTAATGTTTTTCTACCACCGATTGGCGGGCGTATTGCTATCCAGATTAAAAGACCTATAAGTCCACCAAATATAGTAACAACTAGCCATAAAACTGCATTTTCTCCACGTTTTTTCGCGTCTTTATAAACCCAGATGGCTACAGCAATCCATATTGCAAAAACGATTATGTAAATACTGATTATCAAGGAAGGCATCCATAAATAGTCACTTGAACTAGATAAACTAGAGAAAGAAGATGCTGCTGATCCTATTGAGTTACTGGCAATTATCATAAATATAGCACTTATAAAAGATATGATGTTGATTTTTTTCATATTTAACACCTCTTTTTAGATATAACAAATAATTCTCTGTTATCTTCTATCAATCATTCTATATAAAACTATCTCAGAAATATGATACTACGTAAATGCCCATGTCCCCAATAGCGTATTTGTTGGCTTATGGACGATCAGTATGGTTCCAGAACAATCTGTGATTTTATTGCCGGGTGAGACATATGTACCTAGGCTAGATGTATCGCAATTGCCTTGTATGTAAATATCGCCCCATTCGATGTCGGACGGATATACTGAACCCACACTCAATGTGTCCATATTTTCATCTTTTATAAATGATATTAAAGGTGCAGATGAAATGTTCGGCGGCCCAATCATCCCACTAACATACACGTAAACAGATGCTGCAATTGCTATAGGAACAATTACCAACAATATTACAACTGCAACAATGATTAAGACAGTTTTATCTTTTTTCTTTTCAGGCTCTGGTATTATTAGTCCTTCATGTAATGCTACTGATTTGCCACAATAAGGGCATGTCTTTGCGTCCATTGGGATGGAGCGCCCACAAGATGAACAATATCTGGCCATATCTATCTACCTCTAACCAGGTAATCGATACAATATGCAGCAATAAATATAATGGTTTATTCTTCGAATTTTTTACTGCAGTAAGGGCAAACTCTAGCATCCATCGGAATAGGGCGGCCACAGTTAGGACATCTTCTTTCAGATTCTGGTTTCTTGCCGCCTATTGGTGGGCGTACTACTAGCCAAATAATAATGCCAATAATACCGGTGATTATAACAATAATCAACCATAATACGCCGTTACTGCCACGCTTCTCTGCATCTCTGTATACCCAGATTGCTATAACTATGAATATAATCCATACTACAGCTATGATTCCACATACTGCTAGACCCAAACCCATAAATGCCCATCCTGCTTGCGGGTTATATTCGTCCCATGGGTTATCTGCTGCACTAGCTATTGTTGATATTGCCAGGCTTACCAAAATGCCTATCAATACAATTGTTAAATTTTTTGATTTATACAACTTGTTACCTCCTCATTCTCCATATTATATTTCTCTTTTAACTACTTTTTGTTATTTTTGAAAGGGAGTATGGTTTTAATTTCGTCAATAATTAATCCAATTGCAATACCGCATACTATGCCGGCTAGTAGGCCAGTTATCAATCGTATTAAGTTTGTACTTTTCCATAAACCTAAAATTTGGCCAACTCCATCTATGCCCATGGGCACTATGCCAATTATTAATACAAATATGAATTTTTCATCTAATTCCATCAGATAAAAAACCATAATCCCTAAACCAATGGCCAATCCTAGCCATAGGGCTGTGCATCTACTGCAAAATGGCATCTCGTTACCATTTATAAAAAAAGAACGTTCTGCCTTTTGATGACACATTCTGTCTCCAATAGAATATATAGAATTCCATGGAAACGGCATCTTACTGATCAATTCATCATTATCTGATATTCCAACTGTGCCAGATAAATCTTTAACACTGTCGCTGGGTAAAAATACAGGTGCCAAAAACTGAAGAGATGCCCATATAGAAAATAAAACAAAAAATAATATGATTACTATGGAGTATTTTTGTCTTCGTTCTATCTTCAAATCACTCACCGGAATTTATAATTGTGGCCCCATTCTAAATGACTGCATCATATTTATATAATATTTGTTTATTCCGATACTCTAAAGGACGGTATTAAATGGCCAAATTTCCAGAAGCTGAAGAGCGATTATTGAACAAAAAGATATGTATGCATTGTGGCGCATCAAATGCACCTAGGGCTGAAAGATGCAGAAGATGTAGATCCAAAGAGTTACGTGTTAAAGCTAAAGAGGGAAGAGGAGTATAATCCTTTATTTCGCTTAAACCGTCATCTTTAAGTTAAGAGTATTTATTTCTTCTCTAGTTTATAGGATTGTAGTTGCATATGCCAGAGACAAAATACAAGAAAACTGAGGATTTTAACGAATGGTATAATGAAATTGTAGAGCTTGCAGATTTGTGTGACAAGAGATATCCAATAAAAGGGATGAATGTCTGGCGTCCGTATGGTTGGAAACTGATGAGTTACATAGATCAGATGATAAGAGAAGAGATGGATAAAACTGCCCATCAAGAGGTTTATTTTCCATTATTAATCCCTGAGTCGCTGTTTAAGAAAGAAGAAGAGCACATCGAAGGATTCGGGAGTGAGGTCTTTTGGGTAACACATGCTGGAACAAATGAGCTGGACGAAAGATGGCTTCTTCGGCCTACTTCAGAAACAGCAATGTATCCAATATTTTCTTTGTGGGTAAGATCACATGCTGACCTGCCACTAAAAACATTCCAGATTGTCAATACTTTTAGATATGAAACAAAACAAACGCGCGCCTTCATAAGAGTGAGAGAGATTCACTTCTTTGAAGCTCATACCTGTCATGCGGATTTTGAAGATGCAGAAAAGCAAATAGCGGAAGATAAAAAAATTGCTGATACCCTTTTCAAGAATCTTTGTTTGCCGTATCTTTTTAGCAAAAGGCCTGATTGGGATAAGTTTGCTGGTGCTTTTTATACAATAAGTATGGATGTACTTATGCCATCGGGCAGAACTTTGCAACTAGGTTCCATACATCAATACAGAGACAATTTTTCAAAACCGTACGAAATTTCCTACGAAGCCGAAGATGGAAAACACAAATATTGTCATCAAACCACTTACGGTATGAGTGAGCGCATACTTGGTGCAATTATTGGTGTACACGGGGATAACAAAGGACTTGTTATGCCGCCGATGGTCGCTCCGACCCAAGTAGTGATAATACCCATTATTTTCAAAGGTAAAGAAAAGCAAGTAATGGATGCATGTAATAGTCTTTGTAAGAAACTTGCAGATAAAAATATAAGGGCGCATATAGACGACAGAGACATAACGCCTGGCAACAAATATTATGATTGGGAGTTAAAAGGAGTGTCGTTGCGAGTAGAGATAGGTCCAAGGGATATAGAAAAAAAGGCGATAATTTTAGTCAGAAGAGATACAAATGAGAAGAGATCTGTTCCACAGGCAACTGCAGTTAAAACAATAGAAGACGAATTTGACGGCATGTCTAAAAAGTTGTACGGAAATGCAAAGAAAATTCTTGACGAAAATATGCACAGGGTTCAGACTATCGAGGAAGCAAAGGACAAAAAAGGCATTGTAGAGCTTCCATGGTGCAGAAATAAAGAATGCGCACTAGAAATAGAAAATGTTTTAGAGGGTAATACATTAGGGGAACCAATTGATAATGTAGAATGCAAACACTCTTGTCCTGTATGTGGGAAACCTGCAGAGACATGGATGAGATTTGCAAAAACATACTGAATTAAAAGAGGTGTAAAAATGGCAGGAAAAATAATGGGATTCTTTAAAGAATTAAAACTTGGGTTGAGTATCATAACTACGGCTATCGGCCTATTTTTGCTTTTCATGGGGGTTATCTGGTATTGGTTTAGGAGCCTCAAGCTAGGTTTTTACACTGACATCATAAACAGCTTGGAAGATTGGAATGCCTATCTATTTGGGATAGGTTTTGTTATTCTTGCGACAGGAGTATGGTATCTGTATAGTTATATCAAACACAGAAAATTCCTTCTGAAAGAAATTAAAACAAACAAAAGATCAGAACTTCTTAAGAAACACGGCGAATTGGAAGATGCAGTTAAACATTTGCCGTCCAAGTATAAAAAAATGTTAGAAAGCAAGAAGGAAGAACTGAGAATCGAATAACTAATTTGTAATTCTTCTTTGTTGGATGGTGAAAAAAGATACCAGAGTTTTACGTTATTCTTGTAGAGCCAAAATATGGTGGCAACATTGGTGCTGTTGCTAGGTCAATGATGAATTTTGATTTCAAAAACCTGTACCTTGTAAAACCTTGCAGCTTTGATGACGAATGTTATGCCCGTGCAATGCACGCTCAAAAAATAGTCGATAATGCAAAGACTTTCTCATCGTTTGATGATGCCGTTAAAAATATAGATTATCTTGTTGCCACATCATCCATAGAAAGCCAAAGCGATAAAAGACATCTTAGAAATGCAGTACTTCTTGAAGATTTTTCAGATAAAATATATGCTGTTGAGGGAAATGTCGGTCTTGTTTTTGGGCGGGAAGATTACGGCCTGTTTAATGACGAGATTGCAAAGTGCGACATCATGGTTAAAATACCTACTAGCGAATCCTATCCATCATTAAATCTATCCCATGCCGTAGGTTTGGTTTTATACGTTTTATATGTTAAAAGAAAATCTAAAATAAAGGGAAAAAGACGTCTTGATAAAGTTGAGAAAGACAAATTGTATGAATTTTTTTCAAATTTGCTTGAAGAAATCAATTACCCAGAACATAAGAAGGAAAATACAAAGATTATGTTCAAACGCATTATGGGTCGTGCAATGCCATCCAAATGGGAATATCACACCTTGATGGGAGTTTTAAGTAAAACTTTAGAAAAAACTAAAAAGAACAAGAATAAATAAATTTTTCAGACTGTTTCTATAGTGAAATAAACCTTATTTTTCTTTAGAGCTGAATGCACTTTGTCCGCAAACCAAACAAGTTCATCTACACCTAGGGATTTTTCATCCCATTCGTAGACAAAATCGTAGTTTCCCTTGGTTGCTTTGAACCCCATGTTCATTAACTGGTTTTTAACCTCTGATGGAGTTGATCCTTCGCTGCTGAACATAATTTTCAGGTAGGTTTTCATATCTATTTCACTTCTGATAACGAATCGATTTGAGACTATTAAACTGTTGCGATGTTATTGAGAATTAAAGAGTATATATTGGATATGGAATGTAGCACATAACTAAAATGGCTATAGCTACAAAAAATAACAATTTTCTTCTTGTATCTAATTTTGTTGCATCATTTAGTGGTGGTGGATGTGCCGTACCCATCATAAAAACTATAAGAATGGCGAAAAAAAACCAACCTGTAAAAATCATAATAAAAACAGCAATCCAGCCGGCATACTTTTGTTTTTCACCTAGAACTGCACGGAATATGTGTCCTCCATCAAGTTGACTTGCTGGAAGAAGATTAATTGATGTGATCAGAAGCCCTATCCATCCAGCAAATGCAGTGAGATTTAAATTAAGCGCAAAACCCTGAGGAATAGTATGCATTAAATTTGACATCAATATGAAAAGAATCGAACTACCCAAAGCTGTTTGACCACTCATGGAATTGGGGTCAATTTGAACTACTTCTGAAGTTGCAATGCCAACAATTATAACAAATAATGCAACAACAAAACCTGCTACGGGGCCTGCTATTCCAACGTCAAATAATGCTTTTTTGTTTGGCATGGGGTCTCTGCTTGAAATCAAAGCTCCAAATGTGCCTATGTTAAAATCAGGTAAAATCGGCGGTATCGGGATAAAAAATGGAAGAGATGTAGCAATACTGTGTTTTTTTGAAATGTAGTAATGTCCCATCTCGTGAACAAACAAAATACTCATTAGTGGAAGGGCGAAAAGAACTGCTCCGTAAAACAAACTACTAACGTTAAAAACATCCATTGGGTTTTGTATGCCCCATATGTCAAATTTGCCAATATAAAGAATAGAACCGGTGAGAATTGTTGTAATAATGGTTGCAATTAATAATGCGATATTGATCCATATGGATCGTTCTTTTCTTTTTGTTTTTCTAATAACATATATGACATGCTCTCCATGTTCGTAGCGAAGCATCGGAATATATCCTTTCCCAGAAAGAGACTGTCGCAACGAATCAAAATTTTCTTCTAGCATCATTTCGTCAATTCTACAGAAAAATACAATGACGTCTGGGCCAGACTTCACATCATAAAAAGGAAAACGTTGGCCAACTTCCTTCTTCAACAATTCTATATCAAAAATCTTATCTGCGGGAGGTTGCTCAAAATGATTCCATTCGTCAGGCATTCGCCAGGCATACGGCATTTCTTTTATAAAACCTTCGCCGATGAATTTACTTAGGTATCTGGAAAAATTGATAATTATATTATACATGTTACTTTCTACAAAATTGAATTTGAGGAATGTACATGGATATGGAAATTAGCTTTTCGGGCGGGAAAAAAGTAAACGCAAAATTTGAAAATTTTACAGTTAAAACCGATCAACCCAAATTAGAAGAAGGCGAAGATTCAGCGCCATCTCCTTTCTCACTGTTTATTGCTTCTATTGGAACATGTACTGGGTATTACGTTCTTGCTTTTTGTCAGAAAAGGAACATACCAACCAAGAATATTAAACTGATTTTGAAAACAGAAAGAAATACAGAAACGCACATGGTAGAAAAAATAAGCATTGATATACAAGTTCCAAAGGATTTTCCAGACGAGTATAAAACTGCGGCAATTAAAGCAGCAGAGGCATGTGCCGTTAAAAGACACCTAGATAAACCACCAAAAATTGATATAATTGTCACAAAGGTTTAGTCATCATATTTATGTATATCTTATCTATTGCCAATTGCGTGAATTACAATGACTGTAAATTTAGTTATAGGTACGCAATGGGGCGATGAGGGAAAAGGAAAAGTAGTTGACTATTTTTCTAAAGATGCTGATTATGTCGTGCGATTCCAGGGCGGCAATAATGCAGGACACACTATAAAAGTTGGAGAAGAGGTATACAAACTTCATCTTATTCCTTCTGGAGTTATTCAGGGTAAAATCGGAATTATTGGAAACGGATGTGTGATAGATCCAGAAGTTTTAATCAATGAAATTGACGAACTTACAAAGCAAGGCATAAAACCAAAGCTTATCATGAGTGATAGAGTTAATATGATCATGCCATATCATAAGATTCTTGATGGCGCTGAGGAGCAATTTCTTGGAGATAAAAAAATAGGTACGACAAGAAGGGGGATCGGTCCTTGCTACAGCGACAAAATTGCACGTAATGGAATTAGGGCAATAGATCTCTTAGATGAGGGGACGCTTAGTAAAAAACTTGATACGATTGTAGCTATAAAACAAAGAATTCTCGATGCGTATGGAATGAACGAAAAACTCGATAAAGCAGAGATTCTCAAAACATATATCGGTTATGGAAAACGATTAAAAAGCTATATTACAACCACTCATATCGAACTTAACAAAGCGGTAAAATCAGGCAAAAATGTTCTTTTGGAAGGTGCTCAAGGAACCATGCTTGATGTTGATTATGGAACTTATCCATATACAACTTCATCTCATACCGTTGCTGGAGGCTCGACGATTGGTTCAGGGATAGGACCGCATTGCATTGGTGATATCATTGGTATTGTGAAAGCTTATACAACACGAGTTGGGGAGGGGCCGTTACCTACAGAATTATTTGATGAAAACGGAAAACATCTCCAACAAAAGGGGCATGAATTTGGAACAACTACGAATAGACCGAGGCGTTGCGGTTGGCTTGATCTGGTCGTAGTAAAGCACTCTTGCATGATTTCAGGTGTAACAAAACTTGCTATTACAAAGCTTGACGTACTCGATGGTTTGAAAACTGTAAAAGTCTGTACAAATTACAACCTTGATGGTAAAAAGATTGATTTCTTCCCGGCAAATATTGAAGATGTAAAGAAATGTAAACCGGTCTACAAGGAATTCAGGGGCTGGGGACAGATTGATACTAAATCAAAGAAACTAAAAGATTTGCCAAAAGAAGCACAAGATTACATCAAGTTCATAGAAAAAGAAACGGCAGTTAGAATTTCAATTGTTTCTGTTGGGCCTGGACGAACAGAGACCATAGAAGTCTAAACTGTTTTTTTAACAGTGAGTGCAGTATTAATCCATCTCAGGTATGAGTTACAAGCAGCTCTCAAGGAACTAAGATCCGATGCTTCTATTTTTAAAGAAAATTCTTTACCGGAAAGAGCTACTTCAACATCAGTCTTTGGAATTTTATTTTTTATTTCAGGACTTAATGATTCTGCAACTATTTTAGCCTCATCTGCAGAATCAAAAACAAAAATAAAAGATGCTTCTGTCATACCGCTTTTTATCTGGATTTTATCCTTTTTGCAATGGTAGGTCTTTCTTTATAAAAAATCTTGCTGCCGCAGTACGGACATTGCATACCTATGTTTTTTACATCGAACTTTACGCTTTTTTTACATAATCCACATTTGTAACCGGTCATTGTTTTTCCTCTTCAGCTTTTTTAGCTAAAACTTCGGGAACCATTTCGCCTCTAAGTATCTTTTCAACGTTCTGACCTGCTTCTGTTCTAGGAATGTATGCTCCACCTGCAAATTTCGCTCCGCATTTTCTGCATTGCCATATACTAGTACCCACTCTTTTCACTGCTTTAGTTCCGCATTTTGGGCAGTCGTGTTTTAACTTTTGGATAACTTCGACATTTTTAACTCTAGTTTTTGCCCGTACTCCGTATCTGGCTTGAAAGCGCCCTACTGAGCCTACTTTTTTCGTTCTTTTTGACATTTTTACTTCCCTGTGCTTTTGTATAATATCTTTCGAATTTCTTTCCCGTTATCAATGGAGGCTTTAATAACTTTTTTTATCTCCTCCTTATTAAAACTACCGCTAAGGCCCTTCTGCATAGCTCTTATGTCTTCGTTTTTATCTGTTGCGACTGTAAGTCTTGCTTCAGCAATTTCCTCTTCGTCAAGCGATGGATCCATTACTACAACGCCATTGTATTTTGCAGCAGTACAGGAAATCGGTGGCTCGATAAGCGGCAATGGGAAATCTTTGGGATGTTCATCTAAATATTGCTTAATTGAAGGAAATTTCTCCTGTAATTTCTCAAGTGTTGGTTTAAATCTTTCAATAGGAATCTTTGTAGCCATTAATGCAGCAAGAGAAGCAAGTGATGCGGTATCAAACAAATTGCCGTCATAGTCAAGAATGTGAATATCAACAAATATTATCCAGACTTTTTCTCCTGCCACTATGTTTAATTTTTCAAGTTCGACTACTTCAGACTCACGAACGCCTCTATCAACGACTCGAGCAAGTTCTATTGCATCCTCCTGTGGAGGACCTGCCTCGAAATCAGGCGAAGCAAGCGGAACAAGCTCTGCAGTTGTTGTCAATACGCCAGAGTCTGGAGAATCTGGATAAGGCTCACCTAAATCCATTTTTATTCCAGCAATAACCTGGGTATTACCGATTTTAACTCTTGCTGAGCCTTCTGCCTTTGAGATTACTCCTGTTTCTATCTCTATTTTTCTGAACTCGTCAAAACCTCTTCCATCTGCTCGCTTTCCATGTTCTGCAAGTTTTGAAAGATACTCACTTTTAATAGATGAAATGACCGGCATCTTATTCAGCCTCCAAAACAGATTCATATTTGCTCATAATTGCCTTCTTTTGTATATCGGATACAACGTGACAACCTTTAATTGCCAAGTCAAGTGCTTCATCAAATTCTTTGAGTGTTAAATGTCCATCCATCTGCATAAGAAGTATCTCGTCAGTGCGCGGAGAAATTGCTACTGGTAAATCTGCATCTCCAAAATTATCTTCTTCTTTTCCAAGATCAAGAACTACATGACCTTCTATTTTTCCAGCAGCACATGCTACAGGAATATCTTTTAGCGGTATTCCAGCATCTGCAAGTGCAACGCCTGCTGCAGTAAGACCCGCACATCTGGTT
>Ga0172365_10000872_pt1 | contig 21208 bp, 18 predicted proteins | sample LakKivSesite48cm_FD_114535 | JGI IMG/M metagenome (GOLD analysis project Ga0172365, IMG submission 114535) | Sediment microbial communities from Lake Kivu, Rwanda - Sediment site 48cm | ecosystem: Environmental > Aquatic > Freshwater > Lake > Sediment | place: Rwanda: Western Province, Lake... | reverse complement strand
GTCCGCAAGCACGGCGTGGCGTTCGACCTCCCGGTTGCCTTGGGAATCCTCATTGCGTCGAACCAGGTTCCCGCGCCGGAGGGTCGCTTCCTGATCGTCGGGGAACTGGCTCTCGATGGCGAGGTCCGTCCGGTGCCGGGGGTCTTGCCGCTCGTCCTGCAGGCCGCGGCGGAAGGGATCCCCGGAGTGATCGTTCCGGCCGACAACACCGCCGAGGCTACGTTGGCGCCGAGCGTCGCTGTCCATCCTGCCGCCTGCCTCGCGGACGCCGTCGCGATCCTGCGAGGAGAAGGGCCGGCGCCCGCGCTTCCGCCCGGACGACGTGCGCCGACCTCTGTCCCCGCGGCGCGCGACTTGTCGGAGGTGCGCGGCCAGTTCGTGGCCAAGCGTGCGCTCGAGATCGCGGCGGCCGGCGGACACAACCTCCTCATGGTTGGCCCCCCGGGGGCGGGCAAGACCCTGCTGGCCCGCTGCCTGCCGGGGCTTCTGCCCCCCTTGTCCTTCGACGAGGCCCTGGAGGTCACGAGGATCTACAGCGTCGCCGGGTTGCTCGGGCGGGGGGAGTCTCTGATCGAGCGGCGGCCGTTTCGAGCGCCTCATCACACGATCTCGTACGCCGGAATGGTCGGCGGCGGCCACGGGACCCCGGGACCGGGCGAGATCAGCCTTGCTCACCGAGGTGTGCTCTTCCTCGATGAGGTCTCGGAGTTCGACCGACGAGTGCTCGAGACGCTGCGGCAACCCCTCGAGGATCGGTCGATCCTCATCGCCCGCGCCGGCATCTCGGTGCGGTATCCGGCCGCGTTCACCTTGGTCGCGGCGACGAACCCCTGTCCGTGCGGCCACCTCGGCGACGAGCTGCAGGCTTGCACCTGCACACTCCACGACCTCCGCCGGTACCGGAAACGCCTGTCCGGTCCGCTCCTCGACCGCATGGACCTGTTCGTGGAGGTTCCCCGCCTTGCCGTCGGGGACCTGTTCGGAGCGGTGGTGTCGGAGCCGTCGGACTCTGTGCGCGCTCGCGTCGCCCGCGCCCGCGAGATCCAGTGGGAGCGGGACCGTGGCGGTGTCCAGAACGCGGACCTTGAGGGGGCCGCTCTGCGGGAGCATTGCCGGCTCGATCCTGAGGCGACGGAGCTCCTGCGAAGAGCGGCCACACGATTCGCGCTCTCCGGGCGCGGACACGCCCGGGTTCTCCGCGTCGCTCGGACCATCGCCGATCTGGCTCTCGAGGAACGGATCCGTCCCGCTCACGTGGCCGAGGCCCTCCAGTACCGTGCCGCCGGAAAGGCGCGAGAGGAGTGAGTTTTGGGCACATCGATTCACGAAAAACACACACCGCGTGGGTATATTCAGAGGCTGGCAACGCATCGGCGGTTGGCCTATGCTCACCTGACGATCCGGTTCTTTCGAACGAGGAGGACAGGGATGGAGAAACGGCTGTTGGGGACTCTGCTCGTTTGCCTCGCCGTCGCAGGCGTGGGGTGCGCGGCGGCGGAGTTCCCCCTAAACGTAACGTCGATCACGATTGAGGGCAACAACGAGATCAAGGCAGACGCGATCCTCTCCGCAGTAGGGTTCGGTGCCGGGGACCTTGTGACCGAGGAGAGTGTCCGGACGGCGTCGCAGGCGATCTACGATCTTGGCTGGTTCAGCGAGGTGCTCCCACGCGTAAGCAACGACGGGAACATCGTCTTCAGCGTCACGGAGAACCCGGTCGTGGAGGAGTTCGAGATCACGGGAAACACGAACCGGAGGACCTACAGCCTCTTCGGAGTCGAGCTGTTCGACGCTCCGATCGTCTCGACGGGGACGATTCGTAGGATCCTGCGCGAGAACGACGTCAAGAAGGGCCAGATTCTCCACCTTCCGTCGCTCAAGACCGCGCTCGAGAAGATCGTTGAGAAGTACTCGGACAACGGGTATCTGCTCATCGCTATCGGTGACGTGAAGCCGGAGCCCATGCTCACGATCACCATCGTTGAAGCACGGGTCGTCGGCAACGTCGTCCGCGGGCTGTCGACCGTCCCCGAGGGTGTGGCCACAGAGTTGCTCGACCTTCCTCTGAACGAGCCGCTCCGGAAGACGGAGCTGCAGCGTGTCATGGCGGCCCTCAGGGAGTCGGTGTACTTTTCGAGCGTCGATGTTCAGCCCATCGAAGGCCCCGAACACGACGCGGTCTTCCTCCAGTGGACGCTGACCGAGCGCCCCCTCATCCCGTCACCCGTGGCATTCACGACCGTCATCGTCGATGGCGTCAGCCAGTTCCCTGTAGACGTTGCCTCGGAGCGCCTCGGCGACCTTCCGGACGGAGTCGCCGACAACTACGCCGTGCTCCAGATGCTGGAACCGCTCTACGACCTCTACTACGACGCCGGCTTCGTCATGGCGACGTTCAAGCTCGATCGGATCGAAGGCGAAACCCTCTATCTCCGCATCGAGGAGGGGCTGATCAGCGAGATCTCGATCGCGGAGGGAACCGAGACCCAGGGCAGAGTCCTGCGGAGGAACCTGTCGCTTCACATCGGGCGTGTGCTCACCTACAACGACCTCAGGGTGTCGTACCAGAAGCTCAACTCGCTCGGGTACTTCGACACCGTGGCCATCGAGCCGGTCTGGGGAGACGACGGAGTCCACGTCCAGGTGTCGGTAACAGACAAGCAAAGGCGTGGTGGACTGAACGGCTCTGTCGCGGTCGACCCCAAATCCGGGGCCTTGACCGGGGAGCTGTCCGTCAGCCAGAAGAACCTGCTCGGGACGGGCCAGGATGTATCGCTGAGCTATAACCGCGGGCTGTCGGACGGCGACGACCCGACCGAAAGCACCTGGTCTCTCGGGTACAGCACAGTCGCCTACTTCTCCGGCTTTGACCGGGTTGCGGCGAGCGTATACCGAACCCTGACCAATGTCACGAGTGACGAAGCGACCACCGAATACCTCACCGTCGGAGGCAGCGTGATGTTCAGCTACCCAGTTGCTGATTACGCTGACCTCAACTTGAGTTATACGCACGAGCAGTTCCGGCGACTCGACGCGGCGGAGTGGATCCCCGCTGGGATCGTAGGGATTGCCATCTCTGAGGATTCCTCCGATGACCCTTTCTTCCCGAGCCGCGGAACAAGGAGGTCTCTGCAGCTGCAGAAGGCGGGCGGCTTCGCGACCGGGGAGGAGTTCGCGAAGCTCGACGGTTCTTGGGTAGCCTTCCTCCCCGTCTACTCGACGCTGCTTGGCGACATCGACTGCACCTGCGCGATGCGGTGCAAGCTCGGCTGGGGCACGCAGGGATTGAGCTCGACCCATGCGTACGACTTCGGCGGTGCGACGTCAATCCGCGGATTCAGCGAGGAGTCGGAACAGGTAGACCGCATCTTCGTCGCGAACTTCGAGTACCGACTGGGCCTCGCCGACAGCTTGATCGCTGCAGCCTTCTTCGATTGGGGAGCCGACCTGGATCGGCTGCAGGTCGACAAGATCCTCTCCTCTACGGGGTTTGAGTTGGGATTGCTTGTGGCAGGGGTCTACGTACGCCTTGACGTGGTTTGGGTGTTCGGCGAGGGTGCGGCGTGGACGCCGCGATTCGACTTCGCTTTCGGGTCGATGTTCTAGGATGACGCAGCGACGCTCGATCCGGTACACTGTGTCGCGCATGGTCTGGAGCACAAGGAGGGAATGGTATGTCTCGTAGCACTCTGGTCGTTGCAGCCGTGGCCCTTGTCCTCGCCGCTGGGGCGCTCATTCTTCAGTTCGTGCTTCCGTCGGGGGGAGCCGGCGGTAGTCCGTCCGACATCGCCGAGCTCCGCGACGACGTCGACGCGTTGCGGCGCACCGCCTCGACGGGCGGGGGCCTCAGGATCGCGTACCTCAACGCCGAGGACGCTTTTGGCGTCTTCACGAACGCCGTGGCGAGTCTGCGGCAGAAAGCGCTGGACAAGCGCAACGAGATCGTCGAGCTCCAGAGCGAGTTCATGGAAGGCACCGTGTCGAAGGATCAATACCAGCGCAAGCTGAACGAACTGAACGTCGAACTCATCGACGCGCAGCTCGACATCGACGTGGGCACGATCGACCGCATGATCGCATCGGACGGGTTTTCTGACATCCGCGCCGACCTACAGAAGCTTCGAGACGCCGCGCAGCCGGTGGTGGAGGAAGTGAAGAACCTGGTCGCCACGGCGAAGCTCGGCGTGGTCGACGCAACGGAGTTCCAGAGCCGACTCGGCCAAGTGCAGAGCGCGTTCCAGCAGCTGGATACCCTCCTGACGCAGGCCGCGACCCTGAAGATCCAGCAGGCGGCAAAGAAGATCGCCGTGCAAAAGGGGTACCACCTCGTCCTCCCGACGAAGAACACGGTCGTCTATGCAGACCCGTCCGTGCTTACCGACATCACGGAGCTGGTGAAGGTCGAGATCGCCAACTACCTGTAGGCGTCTCGGGCGGACCATGCGCGACATTGAGGAGATTCGGAGGCTCATTCCTCTCCGGTTTCCCTACTTGATGGTTGATCGCATCGTCGAGGAGGCGCCGGGCCGGATCGTCGGAATCAAGAACGTTTCGATCGGCGAGCCGTTCTTCCAGGGGCACTTCCCGGAGCCGATGCCGGCCATCATGCCCGGGACCCTGCTCCTCGAGGCCATGGCCCAGGTCGCCGCGTTCCTCGTTCTCTCCGACGAGACGCCGCGCGCCCTGGGGTACTTGGTGGGAGTGGACAAGGCGCGGTTCCGAAAGCACGTCGTCCCCGGAGATCAGGTCCGCATCGAGGCCTGTGCATCCCGACGGCGGCAAGGCGTCCTCGTGGCCGACGTCGTCGCGACCGTCGGGGAATCCGAGGTGGCCTCGGCGCAGATCTCCCTCCTGCCGGCGAAGCCGTGAGGGCGGGCCCGCGTGATCGAGTGCGTCGCCAACGTGAGTGAAGGGCGGAACGCGGCGGTGATCGAGGCGATCGCCGCCGCGCTTCGGTCGACCGGCGCACGGCTCCTCGACCTGCACACCGACGCCGACCATCACCGCTCCGTCTTCACGCTGGCCGGCCCGTTGACCGCCGTCGAGGACGCGGCGTTCGTCCTTGCGGCAGAGTGCGTCGCAAGAATCGATCTCCGACAGCACGACGGCGTCCACCCGAGAATGGGAGCCCTCGATGTTGTGCCCTTCGTCCCCCTCACCGGCGCCTCGATGGCCGAGTGCGTCGAACTGGCTCGTCGAGTTGGGGCGCGAGTCGCCGCGGAGCTCGAAGTCCCCGTCTACCTCTACGGTGAGGCCGCCGTGCGCCCCGAAGGGCAGTCGCTGTCGGCCCTCCGCGGCCGCGGCCTGTCGGCCCTCGAGGAAAGGATGAAGAGCGGAGAGTTCGCGCCGGACTTCGGACCGGCATCGCCGCACCCGACCGCCGGAGCGACCGCCGTAGGAGCGCGTTCCGTCCTCATCGCGTACAACGTCCTTGTGGAGACAGCGGACGTGACGATCGCCCGACGGATTGCCGCGGCGCTGCGCGAGAGCCAGGGCGGCCTACGCGGCGTTCAGGCTCTCGGGTTCTTCCTCGCGACGCGCGGATGCGCGCAGGTTTCGATGAACCTCGTCGGTCCTCATCTCCCGCGGGTTGTCGACGTGTTTCGGCGCGTCTCCGATCTTGCGGAGACGTTCGGCGTGAGCGTGCGCGCAAGCGAGATTGTGGGGCTGGCGCCGCGCGCCGCCCTCGCGGGAGCGAGCCGGGAGAACCTCCTCCTCGGCGACGACCTCGCCGCCCATCTCCTCGAACGGCACCTGGCGGGGGTGGCCTCGGCGTGAGCATCGTCGTCCTCGGAACCCGAATCGACCGGCTCCTCATCGCCGGCCTCGGCGCCACCGGACGGGCGATCGCCCAGTTCTGCGAATCGCGCGGGATCCGGTTCTCCGTCACGGAGTCCCGGTCCCTAGCGCCGGCCGACGTCGAATGGCTCCGCGACCACGCATCCGCTCACGAAGTTGGCGGGCACACCCTCCGCCTTCTTGACGGAGTCGACGCGGTCGTCCCGAGCCCCGGGGTATCAGTTGACGCCCCGCTGCTCCGCGCTGCGGCCGAGCGAGGACTCCTCATCCTCTCGGAGCTGGACCTTGCGACCGCCGCGGGAAAGCCCCCTCCGATCGTCGCAGTGACAGGAACCAATGGCAAAAGCACGACGGTCACCCTGATCGGCGAGCTCCTCCGACGCGCCGGGGTTCGCGCCCCGGTCGCGGGGAACATCGGCCTTCCGTTCCTCGCGATCGTCGATCACGCACGCGACGAGGACGCCGTCGTCCTCGAAGTGTCGAGCTTCCAGCTGGAGCAGAGTAGGCTCTTCCATCCCCGCGTCGCCGTGCTCCTCAACCTCGCCCCGAACCACCTCGAGCGTCACGGCTCGATGACCGCCTACCGGGCGGCCAAGGAGAGGCTCTTCGCTCGGCAGACCGCCGCCGACGTCGCCGTTCTGCCCGCCAACCTTGCCGGTGAGATCGACCACGGCGCGGGGCGGCTTGTGCTGTACGACCGGCCGATTCCCCCGCTGCCGCGAGGAAGCGAAGGGTTGAGTCACGTCAATCGGCTCAACCTCGCAGCCGCCGTCACGGCGTGCGCGGCGCTTCTTCCCGGGTTCGACGCGTCAACACAGCGAGTCGAGGACTACGACGCTGCACTCCACCTTCCGTTCCGGCAGCAGCAAATCGGAGCCATCGCCGGCGTTCGCCTGATCAACGACTCCAAGGCGACGAGCCCCGCCGCCACCCTGGCGGCCCTTCGTTCGGTGTCGGGGCCGATCGTTCTGCTCGTCGGAGGGCGATCAAAGAAGGGCGGCTACGACGACCTAGCGCGGGCGTTGCGCGACTCTGATGTCCGCGCCGTCATCCTCTTCGGAGAGGCACGCGACGAGGTCGCCCTGCACCTCCGCGCCGAGGGGGTCGAGTTCGTGACGGCCGCGGATCTGGAGGCGGCCGTCGCCGCGGGGCTCGCGGCCGCCCGACCGGGCGACGCGCTCCTCCTCTCCCCCGCGTGCTCCAGCTTCGACGCCTTCGCAAGCTACGAAGAGCGCGGCGAGGCCTTCACACGCTGTTGCGAGCGCCGACCTGAGTTCGCGCCCTCACGCTCCAAGGACCTCTGAGCCTCGACCCCGAGACATTCGTCCGCTTCTCGTTGAACCGATCTTCGCTTTCCTCCGAACGCCCTTCCTTTCGGTTCCAGGACACATGGCGTACGCATGGTGTCGGGCAAACCTCGGCTGTCGGCGGGCGAAGGAGCGAGGGCGTGAACGGACGGAGCGACTATGCGACGGTACTCACCACGTCGCTCCTTCTCTTGGTCGGGCTGATCGTCCTGTACAGCGCAAGCGCGCCGTTCTCCCTACGTCACTACGGAAGCGACGCCTACATGCTGCTCCGCCAGCTGATGGCCGCGGGCTTGGGCATCGTCGCTCTCTTGGTTCTCGCGCGCACCGACTACCACCGCCTCGCGCAGCTTGGCGAGCTTCTTCTCGTGGGATCCGTGGGGCTGTCGCTGCTCACGATCCTTCCGCTGGGCATTAGCGACGGGCTCTGGCTGTCGATCGGCCCGTTCCCGGTGCAGCCGACGGAGTTCGTCAAGCTCGCCCTCATTGTGTACATGGCGACGACGATCGACCGAAAGAAGGATCGGATCGGGACGTTCACCCAAGGCGTGCTTCCGTTCCTCATCCTTCTGGGCGTCCTGGCGGCTATCGTGCTGTGCCAGCCGGATCTCGGGATGCTCATCATGTACGGGGTGCTCGTCGCGGCGATGCTGTTCGTGGGCGGTGCGCAGGTGAAGCATCTGGTCTTGATCGGCGCTGCCAGCGTTCCCGCCATCTTCTTCGCGGTGTGGATCGCGCCGTACCGCTTTGCGCGGCTTCTGTCGTTCCTCAACCCGAGGGCCTATAGCACCTCCTCGGGCTATCAGATCCTGCAGTCGCTGACCGCCATCGGATCGGGCGGGCTGTTCGGACGCGGCCTCGGCGCGTCGCGCGCCAAGCTCTTCTACCTGCCCCAGGCACACAACGACTTCATCCTCGCGGTCGTCGGGGAAGAGACCGGGCTCCTCGGGACGGTCTCGATCCTCGCGTTGCTCGGGCTTCTGGTGTGGCGAGCCTTCCAGATCGCCGAGCGCGCTCCGGATCGATTGGGGCGCTTGATGGCATACGGAGTCGGGTTCTGTGTCGGCTTCCAGACCCTGATCAACGCGGGGGTCGCCGTGGGGATCTTCCCGGTCACGGGGCTGACCCTGCCGTTCGTGAGCAACGGCGGCTCGTCGCTCTTGGTGACGCTCGCCATGGTGGGCGTCCTACTCAACATCTCGAAACAGGGGGCCCACGGACGATGAACCTGCTGATCGCGGGCGGCGGCACCGGCGGGCACGTCTACCCGGCGATGGCCATCATCCAAGGACTCCGCCAGCGGATGCCGGGGGCGAACGTCGCCTACATCGGGACCCGCCGGGGGCTCGAGGCGCGGGCGGTTCGCGAGTGCCCGTGGGTGCGCTTCTTCGCCATCCATGCTCGTGGACTCGACCGCCACGGCCGGGCGGCCTCGCTCCGGGCGGGCGCGTGGCTGCTCGTGAGCTTCGCGGAGACCCTGATCCTCCTCGCCAGGCTTCGGCCTCGCGTCGTCGTGGGGGTCGGAGGATACAGCTCGTTCCCTCCGGTTCTCCTTGCCGCCCTGCTCGGACGCATCCTACCGATCCGCACCGCCATTCACGAGCAAAACGCCGTTCCGGGCCTCGCCAACCGCTCGCTGTCACGGGTCGTCGACGTGGTCTTCGTCTCCTACCCGATCGCGGCGAACGCGTTCCCGCGCGCGCGCCGGGTCGTCGTGACAGGGAACCCGATCCGCGAGGAGTTCCTGCGCGAGCGCAGGTCGAGCGCGGCATACCGCGAGTTCGGACTCGACCCGCGGCGGCGCACGGTCCTTGTCTTCGGGGGATCGAACGGCTCGCCCGAACTCGTCGATCAGATTCTCGAGGCCAAGGAGACCCTCGGCCGGCGCGAGGATCTCCAAGTTCTCCTCGTCACCGGCGGAGCGCGGCCCGAGGCCGAGGTTCGACGGGAGCTCAAGGCAGCGAAGGTCGAGAACGTGGAGGTTCGTCAGTACGTCGATCGGATGGCGACCGCGTTCGCCATCGCCGACCTCATCGTCGCTCGTGCCGGCGCGACGACCCTGGCGGAGATCACAACGTGCGGGAAGCCGGCCGTGCTGGTCCCGTGGCGCGGCGCCACAGACGACCATCAGTGGGAAAACGCGCGCGTCCTTGAGCGGGCGGAGGCCTGTCGGCTCGCCGACGCGCAGACGATGCGGAGGGGCGAACTCGTAGGCGGGATTCTGCAGTTGGCGAAGGATGACGCTGCTCTCGTCCGTCTGGCGGGGAACGCTCGACGACTCGGGCAGCGACGGGCAAGCGCATTGATCCTCGGAGAAATCCAGACGCTAGTGAGAGGGGCGCGAGCGTGACCGCTCTTGGACAGCGATATCATCTAGTGGGAATCGGTGGTTCCGGGATGAGTGGGCTGGCGTCGATCCTGGTTGCCCACGGGGCGAAGGTCTCGGGATCGGATCTGCAGCCGAGTTCGCAGATGCAGCTCTTGCGAAGCGCGGGAGTGGACGTCCACGTGGGGCACGCCGCGGAGTGGATCTCCGGCGACCTCGACGGTGTCATCGTCTCATCGGCAATTCCAATGGACAACGTCGAGGTGGTCGCCGCTCGCGAGCGGCAGGTCCCCATCGTCCGGCGGCTCCACGCGATGGCCTCCGTCATGCAGCAGTACTCCAGCATCGGCGTCGTCGGGACGCACGGCAAGACGACCACCACAGCGATGGCGGCGACGATTCTACGCGAGATCGGGATGGATCCAGGCTACCTGATCGGCGCACACTGCTCCAGCCTGGGGGAAAGCGCGCACTTGGGCCACGGGCGATGGTTCGTCGCCGAGGTGGACGAAAGCGACGGCCTGTTTACCGACATCCGACCCGTGATCGCAGTCCTGACGAACATCGGGAGAGACCATCTGCCGACGTATCGGCAGGTCGAGGCCATCCGCGCCGCGTTCCTCCGTTACGTGGAGCAGGCCGAGCGGGTCGTCCTTTCCATCGACGACCCGCAGGTCAAGGAGTTCGCCACCCTCGTGCCGGGCTCGATCACCGTAGGTCTCGACGGCAACGCGGCGCTCCGAGCGACCCACGTAGTCCCGGACCGCTTCGAGACGGCGTTCGATCTCGACTACCGCGGGACGAGGCTGGGCCAGTTCCGGCTCCGCGCGCCGGGACTCCACAACGTGCGCAACGCGCTCTGCGCGGTGGGCGCGGCCGTCGCCGCCGGCGCCGACGCGAAGCTCGCCGCCGACGCGATCCCGTGTATGGCGTTGCCGCACCGCCGCTTCGAACTCCTCGAAGAGAACGGCGTGATCGTGGTCGACGACTTCGCCCACACGCCCGAGGAGGTCGAAGCCACCCTCGACGCGATTCGTGCAGGCTGGCCGGGCCGTCGCATTGTCGCCATCTTTCAGCCGCATCGGTATTCGCGTACGCAGATCCTCGGCCGCGACTTCGGACGCGCCTTCGCGCAGGCCGACGTCGCGATCGTCACGAGCATCTACGCCGCGTGCGAACCTCCGGTGCCCGGCGTGTCGTCTCAGGAGATCGTCGACGTCGCGGCTCGTGAGACCCGCGCCGCCGTCTACTCCATCCCCGACAAGTCGGCGGTCATCGCTTTCCTCAAGGAGACGATTCGCCCCGGCGACTTCATCATCAGTTTCGGGGCCGGCGACATCTGGACCGTGACGGACGAGCTGGCGCACTTCCTAAAGGAAGGAAGCTTCTGCGTGGCATGACCCTCGCCGTCGTCGCTCGCCGCTTCCGTGCGGCCGGCATCGACCTTCGCTTCGACGAGCCACTCTCGCGCCACACGACGTTCAGGGTCGGCGGGACGGCTGACGCCTACTGCGAACCTCCCTCCGCGAACGCGCTGGCAGAGGCCGTGCGGATCTGCCGCGACGAGGGGGTCGGCGTTTTCGTGCTTGGAGGTGGCTCCAACGTCCTCTTCGGCGACGCAGGTTGGCGTGGCGTGGTGGTCGCGACGCGACGGATCGGCGGAATCACCGCGACGGCCACCGGACTCTCCGCCGCGGCCGGCGAGTCCCTGTCCCGCTTGATCGCGATCGCCGAGCACCAGGGCTCGAAGAGCCTCGGCTTCCTCGCCGGGATCCCTGGCAGCCTCGGCGGCGGGCTCGCCACGAACGCAGGAATCGCCGGCCGGAGTCTCGGCGACGTTGTTCGCGGCGTGACGGTTCTCGACGAACACAACCGAATCGTCAAGCTCCTTCCCGATGACTGCGGCTTCGCCTACCGGACGAGCGCTATCCGGACGCGACGACTCGTTGTCCTTTCGGCCGAGCTTGCATTCGATGACCAGGTCTACGATCCGGAGGCGCTCCTCGCGCGAAGGCGGATTACACAGCCGATCGATGTAGCCAGCGCGGGATGCGTGTTTCGCAACCCTCCCGGACGGAGCGCCGGGGCGTTGATCGACCGCTGCGGGTTGAAGGGGTTCGCGCTAGGACAGGCGCAGATCTCCGATAAACACGCCAACTTTATCGTAAACCTGGGCGGGGCGACGAGCGCGGAGATCTGCAAGCTAATTGACATTGTGCGTCAAAAGGTGTATAACACACACCAGGTCTCACTCGACCTGGAGGTTGAGGTCGTCGACGGGTGAAGGAGGGGAAGAGCAAGCGCAGAGCAGTTCTTGGGGTTGTCGGCATGGGGGGGGTTCTTATCACTGTTGCCATCATCGCCCTATACACACCATGGTTGCCCATCTTTGACCTGCGTCACGTATCGATCGTCGGAAACCGGCACACCGCCGGATCTGACATTGTTCGCGTGTCGGGTCTCAAGCGTGGATTTGCCCTTCCTTCTCTTCGACTGTGCGCCGCCGCGGCGCGAATCGCGACCCTGCCGTGGGTGAAGACGGTCGAGCTAGAGAGAGAGTTCCCGCACGGAGTGCGGATTGATGTGACCGAGCGCGTTCCCGTCGCCCGTCGGCCGTCCGCCGACGGGAAGTGCCTTCTGATCGGAGAGGACGGGATCGTCGTCTCGGAGACCTGCGAAGGCTGGAGTGAAACGGCCCTTCTATCCGGAGGGTCGATATCCGGAGCGACTCCCGGAGCCCATATCCTGGAACCCGCCTTAGTAAGGCTGCTTGATGGGCTCCTCAAGGCGACGCTCACCGGTTTCTTGGTGCGCAAGGTGGATGTCTCCGATGCGTCGTCGACCGTGCTGGTCGACGATGCCGGGACGCGGGTGCTGCTCGGAGCTTTGGATGTGGCGGCCAGCCGAATCCGGCCCCTCGAGGCTCTCTGCCGCGCGGTAAACATCGGGACCTACGAACTGATTGACCTTCGATTCGGGGGGGAGGCGACGCTGGTGCCTCGGGTAAGGCGGTGAACAGATGAGACGAGAGAGGGTTGTCGTTGGGCTTGACGTGGGAACCACCAAGGTCGTGGCGTTGGTGGGGAACATCGTCAACGGATCCATCGAAGTCATCGGCATGGGGAAGGCCGAGTCCCACGGTCTGGAGAAGGGCGTGGTCGTCGACATCGGACGAACCGTCACGTCCATTCGCAAGGCCGTCGAAGAGGCCGAAAACATGGCCGACGTCAAGATCGATTCGGTGTACGTGGGGATCGCCGGAAAGCACATCACGTCGATCAACAACAGCGGGACGGTGTCGATCAACCGTCCGGACCGCATCATCACGGAGGACGACGTTCGCCGGGTCGTGGAGACCGCGCAGGCGATCCAGATCCCTCCGGAGAGCGAAGTGATCCACATCATCCCGCGGCAATACATCGTCGACGGGCAGGACGGGATCACGGATCCCATCGGAATGACGGGCACGCGGCTGGAAGTCGACGTGCACATCGTCACCGGCGCGATCACTGCGGTGCACAACCTCGTCCGTTGCGTCGAGAACCTGGGCATCGGGATCCGGCAGATTGTGCTTGAGCCGATCGCCTCCTCGCTCGCGGTGCTTTCGTCCGCGGAGAAGGAGCTTGGCGTCATCTTGATGGACGTCGGCGGGGGCACCACCGACATCAGCGTCTTCCGCGGCGGCGACATCTGGTTCTCCAAGGTCATCCCGATTGCCGGTGAGCACATTACGAACGACATCACAGTCGGACTGCAGACCCCGATCGAGGAAGCGGAACTGATCAAGAAGCAGCACGGGACAGCACTCGTCGACAGCGTGGGCGAGGAGGAGAAGATCGAGGTCGCTACGATCGGCGGCGACGAAAAGAAGCTCGTCTCCAAGAAGAAGCTGGCCAAGATCATCGAGCCGCGCGTCGAGGAGCTGCTCGACCTCGCGATGCAGGAGGTCGAGGACGCCGGCTATCGCGACCTCGTTCCCGCCGGCCTGGTGCTGACGGGCGGAACGTCGCTTCTGAACGGGATCACCGAGTTCGCCGGCCAACGCTACGATCTGCCCGTGCGCCGCGGGAAGATTCCGCAGGGGATCCACGGATTGCGCGACATTGTCGAGTCGCCCATCTACGCCACGGCGATCGGCCTCCTGCGGTACGCCATCGACACCAAGGACTTCAAGAAGCCCGAGTACGCCGAACGAAGAAGGGGATCCTCCAGCGGATCGATCATGGGGAAGTTGGTCGCGTGGTTCAACCGCTTCTTCCGGGGGTAGTTCCATGGCCGAGCAGATCAACGTGAGCCCGTTGGCGCGCCTTATGGTCGTCGGCGTGGGTGGCGGCGGCGGCAACGTCGTCGACCGCATGTTCGACACGCGCGTCCAGGGTGTCGACCTCGTCGTCGTGAACACCGACGTCCAGGTCCTCGAGGTCGTTCGCGCCCATCAGACCCTGCAGATCGGCCGGAAGCTGACGCACGGCCTCGGCGCAGGGGGAAACCCCGAGATCGGGAAGCTCGCCGCCGAGGAAAGCCACGAGGAGATCGTCGACCTTCTCCGCGGAGTCGACATGGTATTCATCACCGCCGGAATGGGTGGGGGAACCGGGACCGGCGCGGCCCCGGTGATCGCCTCGGTGGCCAAGGAGGCCGGCATCCTAACGACGGCGATCGTCACGCGCCCCTTCTCGTTCGAAGGGATCGCGCGGGCCGAGAAGGCCGAAGCCGGCATCGCTCGGCTCTCCCAGACCGTCGACGCCCTCATCTGCATCTCGAACGACAAGCTCCTCAGGGTGGCGTCAGCCGACACGCCGATCACGAAGGCGTTCGAGATGGCCGACGAAATCCTACGAAAGGGCGTGGAGGGCATCTCCGACCTGATCACGGTTCCCGGCATGATCAACCTCGACTTTGCGGACGTCGACAGCGTGATGCGCGACGCGGGCACCGCCATGATGGGCATCGGCGAGGGCGAAGGAGAGGGGAAGACGAAGGAAGCGGCACGAAACGCGATCTCGTCCCCGCTCCTCGACGGGTCGATCCACGGCGCCCGCAAGGTGATCATGAACATCACCGGCGGCGCCGACCTCACGCTCGAGGAAGTCACCGCCGCGGCGTCGCTGATCCGCGAGGCCGTCTCTGACCGAGCCGATATCATCTTCGGAACCGCCATCCGAGACGGAATGGAGAAAGTACGGCTCACCGTGATCGCGACGGGCTTCGCCGCTTCGTACGAGGGGGAAGACGAAGAGGGCACTCCGCTGTCGAGCGAGTCGATGCTCACCAAGCTCCAACAGGAGAAGCGCGTCGGAAGCGACGACTTCGATATCCCAACGTACCTTCGTCGCACTCAGAAGGGGCGCGAAGAGGAAGCCCCGCGATTGCCGTGGGGCGAGAAGCCGGCCAAGCCGGAGCCAAAGCGCGGACGAGACTGGGAGCGGCGATAGCGAGGTATCCGTCGGCCGACGGGTCCACCCGCTCCGCGGGCAAACCCGAGAGAGGAGTGATGAAGCCCCGTCTGGGGCTTCTCTCTTGATCCCTGTAGTACCAGAGGTGGGGGTCGTGAACCCAGGCCGTGCTGCGGCGCGGCTGGTGAGTCCGCCGGCCTAGAAGTCGCGGACTCCGTGGGGCGACGTGGCTCTCGGGTGCCAAACGGCAAAGGGCCTCGAGGGCCCCCTGTCGTTTGGTACCAGAGGTGGGGGTCGAACCCACACGTCCCTCACGGGACACGGGATTTTGAGTCCCGCGCGTCTGCCGATTCCGCCACTCTGGCGCCGGACTGTTGAAGGAATCTTACGTCCAGCTGCAGATCCCGTCAACGACCGCAGGTGCGGCTCGGGGGAATCCTGAGGGGGTGCGAACGCGTCTGTGTCGTCCCGGGTGGGGTCCTGGACGCCCCGTTCGCCGGCAGCGAGGCTCTAGATCAGCGTCTCGAGGGTTTCGGGGTGGAAGACGTGGATCGACTTCACGTTCGCCTTGAGCCGGATCTCCTCATCGATCGTGACCTGCCGGTGAGGATCGAGGCTGGCGACGATCTGCACCCCGTCGACGTCACCATACACGAGCAGGGAGTGACCGAGCTGCTCCTTCACCGAGACACGGGTCGTGATCGTGTCCTCGGTGGACGCCGACGGCCCGTCGAGATCCTCGGGGCGGACGCCCATGACCACGTTCGGAGGAAGGTCGAAGCCCAGCTCGGCGGGAAATCGAAGGGCGAACCCGCGCCCCGAGAGGACGATGTGACCGTCCTCCCGAGCCACGGTGGCCGGGAGGAAGTTCATCGCCGGGCTACCGATGAACCCCGCCACAAACTGGTTCGAGGGGTGGTCGTAGGTCTCCTGCGGCCCCGCGTACTGCTGGATCAGTCCGTCCTTCATCACGGCGATCTTGTCGCCGAGCGTCATCGCCTCGACCTGATCGTGTGTCACGTAGACCGTCGTCGTCCGCAGCTTGTGGTGGAGCTGCTCGAGTTCGGTCCGCATTTGAACGCGAAGCTTCGCGTCCAGGTTCGACAGGGGCTCGTCGAACAGGAAGACCTTTGGGTTTCGCACGATGGCGCGGCCGACGGCCACGCGCTGGCGCTGTCCGCCGGACAGCTCGCGGGGCTTGCTCTTCAGCTTTCCCTCGATGCCGAGCAGCATCGCGGCCTCCTGGACGCGCTTCTTGATCTCCGCTTTTGGGTACTTGCGGAGTTTGAGCCCGAACGCCATGTTGTTGTAGACGTCCATGTGCGGGTACAGGGCGTAGTTCTGGAACACCATCGCGATGTCGCGATCCTTCGGAGGAACCTGATTCACCACTCGGTCGCCGATGCGAACCTCCCCGTGGGTGATCTCCTCCAGCCCCGCAATCATCCGCAGGGTCGTCGTCTTTCCGCATCCGGACGGGCCGACGAGGACGGTGAACTTGCCGTCCTCGATGACCATGGAGATGTCGTCGACCGCGGCGAAATCTCCGAACCGCTTTGTCACGTGCGTGAGGGTTACTTCCGCCATCGCCCCTCCTCGGGTTCTCGCATGGGGAACCTACACAACGTCAGTTCGCTAGCATAGCGCCTCCGCCCGCGGCCCGCAATCGGCGTCTCGCCGGAAGCTGCTTGCTCCTCCGCGCGGAACGAGTTGGACGCCTCGTCTCGCGCGATGTACCCTCCGCTCGCGCGGGAGCCGCGCCATGCGACACCGTCCGCCGGAAGAGAGCTGCGATGATCGATCACCCGAGAGCCCGCGTCGTACCCGCGGGACTTCTCGACCTCCTCGTTGTCTACGTTGTCTGGGGCAGCACGTACCTCGCCATCCGGGTGGCTGTGAGGCCGGGGGCCGGCTTCCCTCCGTTCGCGCTCGGCGCGCTACGTCTCGTGGCCGCCGGCTCGGCGCTCCTCGCCTGGGGACGATGGAGGAAGTTGCGGCTGCGCCTCACACGAAGGGAGTTCTTCACCCTCGCTCCAGCGGGGCTTCTCCTGTGGCCGTGCGCCAACGGCCTGGTGAACCTCGCGGAGCAGCGTGTTGACTCCGGGTACGCCGCACTTCTGCTCGCGACGGTGCCGATCTGGACGGCGCTCCTCGATGCGCTCCTGAACCGTCGCTCTCCAGGGTGGCGCTTCGTCGCCTCGCTCGGGGTGGGGTTTGCGGGCGTCGGTCTTCTCAGCGTGCCGCGGCTTCTTGCAGCGAGTCCCGCTGATGCCCTCTCCGTCGGGCTCCTCCTTGTGGCTCCCGTGACATGGGCGACGGGCTCGGTGCTTCAGGCGAGACGCCCGGCGGGCACGACACCCGTCGTCTCTGCGGCGTACGTGCAGCTCTTCGGGGCTCTCGGGTTCGCGGCGTTCTCGCTCGCCACGCGCGAACCGTGGCCCACCCCAACGCGGGCCGCGTGGGGCGCGTGGATCTACCTCGTCATCGCCGGATCGATCGCCGCGTTCACATCGTTCGTTCGCGCCCTTCGACTCCTGCCCGCCGGCATCGTGATGACGTACGCGTACGTCAACCCGGTGATCGCCGTCTTGCTCGGCGCCCTCATCCTGCGAGAGCGGATCTCCGCCATGGCGATCGGCGGGATGGCCCTCGTCCTCCTCGGCGTGTGGGGAGTTCTCCGCAATCGACAGGCGGGCCGCGCGCAGCGCCCTCGCTGACCCACCGGGTGTTCCCGCTTCCCCCGTTCCCGGGCTACACCTTCAGCGCGTCGAGGATGATCCGCACGATGATGAGGACCCAGCCGACGATGAGGCCGAGCCAGATGATCTTCCGCGCGAAGTCGATCAGTCCGAACAAGAGGAGAAGCAGCGTGATGAACGCCATGTAGCCGAGCGGCTTCTCGAGGTCCTGCGACACCCGCTGGTTCGTAATGAGGTTCAGGATGTAGAGCATTCCCTGACCCAGGTAGTTGGACACGCTGTCCACGAAGGTCAGGATCTGATCGACGGCGCTCCCCGTCCCGCGCAGGCTCGTCTGCGGCGCGGCCACCTGTTGACCGACTCCCGCCAACGCAACCGCCAAGAGCAGCCCGGCCAACCCGAAGACTGCGATCCGTTTCCCCTTTTCCATGGCCCCTCCCTCTCTCCCAATGGAGTAGAAAAAGAACCTACCACAGAAGCTCCCCCCCAAGCCCATCCCGTCCATCACCTGCCGAGGTGCGGGGGGCCCTGGCGCTCGGACTAGCGCACTTCGCGCCCCTTCCCCGAGTCGAGCTCGTCCAGGAGCTCCCGCGGGTACGGCTCGAAAAAAGCCTGTTCGGCCAAGTACGAGACTTCGAAGCGAACGATCCACGATTGCATGAGTCTCGAGGGGATACTGAGCGGGACGCGCCCGGCGCTATACTCGCCGAGGGTCGCTAAGAAGAACGCCTTCTCCCGGGGCGCGAGCCGCTCCGAGACGTAGCCGAGCGCGTGCATGAGAACGTTCACCGCTGACCCTCTCCGCGGGGCGCGGGCCATGGCGATCGCGAAGCGAGCCGCATACTCGACAAACACCTCGGATGGCGCCCGCCGCTCCGGGTTCGCGACCAGGCGCCCAAGTTCCCTCATCCCAACTTGGCTGTACGCCATCAAGAGCAGCTTGTGTCCAGCGTGGAACTCGACAAGCGCACGCATCTCCCCGCTTCCTGCTACGGCGCGTAGCCGCGAGCGAGCGAAGAGCCGCGTCAAGAAGTGCTGGCGGATGTCGAGGTGTCTGAGCCTTCCTTCGTCTTCAACCGCGCCGCCTGAGAGCCGCCCGGCAACGGCTCCCCCGAAGAGCCCCGACGTCCTCCTCGATGTCGACCCGCGCTCGGCGCTCGTGTAGGCCTTGACGTCGCGGACTCCGCACGACGGCGATCCCGACTTGAGCACCGCTCCGTCGTAGAGCACCTCGGCGTCCGCCAAGAACACATCGGCGAAGGAGCGCATCGAGGCGGTGACGTCGAGCCCCGTCTCCGGCTGGACGAGGCGGGTGGCCTCGTTCGTCCCGAGAAGACGGATTGGAGCGCGGGGTACCCCGAGGCCAATCGACACCTCCGGGCACACGGCGACAGCGCTCACGAACGGCCTCAACGCTTCGACGATCGGCGCGGCCACGATGCCCCCGTTGTAGCGACAGGCCTCAAAACCAAGACATCGACTGAACAATACCCTTGGTCGTGTCTCGAGCACAGGGATCTCCTCCATCGGGCGAGTTCGCGGGGCTCCGCTCTACGGGGCTCCTGCCCTGCCAAGAGCCTCGGGATCGAACAGCTCAGCCGAGAGCGGCACGCTGTCGAGTTCGAGCACCTCCGACAGCGTCACCCGCCCGGCGATGAGTCGGTTTGTGATTCGCTGCACGCTCACGTACGTGTCCCCGGCGCCGGACGTCGCGTACTCCGCGTAGACGATGTCGTAGAACGGAAGCCCGCTGAGCGCGTACAGCGTCGCCGAGAGCGGCCGTAGCGTGGCTGGATCGACCCACACCGTGACGGCCTGAAACGCAATCGTGAAGTCGACGGCCACGAGATCCAGTACGAGGAGCGGCTTACCCCCTTCGGAGACCTCTGTGCGCCGCTCGGCGATCGTGTACTGCACTGCGAAGGAGATCCCGCTCGTCTGCGCGACGGCGGAATCGCCGAACACCTCGGTCGTCGCCGCCGTCTTGATCGGGAAATCGAGATCCGGGCCGAAGAAGTACGTCGCGTCCGGCGTGCTGAGAAAGACTTGTCCCGCGAGCTCCTCGGGAGCGAGGAACGTGATGCGCGCGTAGGATTCCTCCGAGAGGGTCGCGAATTGCAGCAGCAGCTCCGCCTCCCTCACCTCGCCGGACTTCTCCGAGGTGATCCGGACGCGCACGCTCGTGACCTCCGGCGCAAAGAAGCGGGTCTCATCCAGCGCACGAAGGAGGTCTGCATCGGACAGGTCCCCTTGGCCGACAACTCCCAGCGCAAGCCCGACGAGCACCACGACGGCAAGTCCATATCTCATGTCGGATCGAACCTCCTTCTCGAATCCATCACACGCTTTGCAGCGACTGCACGATCTGCAACCGCGCGTTCTTCCAAGCGGGGTAGAGAGCGCTCGCCCACGTTGCCGCAAGCGCCGTCACAAACGGGAGGAGCGTTGTCGCCAAGCTGATCTCAAGACGGACGGGCTGGGGAACCGCGGCGCCCGGAGGTGTCCACGCGACCCCCGCCGCGTTGAAGCCGAGCGCGACGACCACGCCGAAGAGGACCCCGAGAGCTCCCCCCATCGCTCCGATGAAGGCTCCCTCGAGGAGGAACGTTCGGAAGACGCGCCATCGCGTCGCCCCGAAGGCCCGGATTGTCCCCACCTCGCGCGTTCGCTCGAGGAAGGCCAGGGTCAAGACCTCGATCACACTGAAGAACACCAGAGCGAAGACGGCGACGCCGGCCAGGCCTGAGAATGCCGTGTAGAACGTGCTCAGGGACTCATAGCTTGGACTGAGATCCTTCCACGTTCGCGTGGCAAGCGGGATGCCCGCAGCTTCGAGTCGTGAGGACAGCTCCTCGGCGAACCCTTCGGCCGCCCCCAGGTCGGTGAGGCCAATGAGGATGCGCTCGACTCCATCGGTCTTCAGCAGTCGCTGCACGAATCCAAGCGGGAAGAGGCCGAGCTGCTCCTCCACCGTCTCCGGGCTGTACACGAACTCCCCGATCACGGAAACCGTCGCGGCATTGAACGTCCCGGACACCGTCCCGGTCGCGATGTTCACCCGATCCCCGACCGCGACGTCGAGCTTCCGTGCCAGCCTGCGGCCGAGGATTGCCTGGCGAGAGGCATCCTCCCGAAGAGCCTCGCCGCTCGTCACGAGACACTCAACCTCGTTCACGCAGTTGCAGGGAATCACGCCGCGCCCGATGATGAGGGTGCTCCCTTCCTCGTCCCCGACAAGGCCCGCAAAGCCAAGCTGCCAGGTCACACCGATCACGCCCGGCATCTTCGAGACGAGGGTGGCCACCTGTTCCCTCACGGCCGGCGAAATGAGGTACTCGTACCCCAAGGACCGGTTCTCAAACAGCCTCAGGTCCGCGACCTGCACCGCCCCGGTCTCGCAGGCGAGCGACCGTTCCGTCGACCGAAGCGTCTCGCCGAGGAATCCCAGGAGAAACAGGAAGACCACCGTCCCGATGACAATCACGGTCAGGCTGAACGCGGTCCGCCGGCGGTTTCGGAAGACGTTGCGCAGAGCGATCTTCAGTTCCACGTCCGCCTCCTAGTGTCTCGTCCGCCTGATGTATATACACACATGGCATGGAGTGGTATGGTATGCCATGGCACGCAAAGCAGCGGTTGTGACGTTGAGTGACGAAGAGCGCAAGACCCTGGAGACGTGGG
>Ga0172365_10000865_pt1 | contig 21261 bp, 20 predicted proteins | sample LakKivSesite48cm_FD_114535 | JGI IMG/M metagenome (GOLD analysis project Ga0172365, IMG submission 114535) | Sediment microbial communities from Lake Kivu, Rwanda - Sediment site 48cm | ecosystem: Environmental > Aquatic > Freshwater > Lake > Sediment | place: Rwanda: Western Province, Lake... | reverse complement strand
GATGTTTTTATCCCCTGGTTTAATCGATGCGAACGCTATATTCATCGCTTCTCGCAAAAAGAACTAATCAAACTATTTGAAAAAACCAGCTTCAAAATTATTGAAACCGGTAATTTAACAACGCCTACCAAAGAAAAAAATATTTATCTCGTGGTTCAAAAAATTATATCTCCACAATAAACGGCAGAATCATTGGCCGTCTTATCAACATCATCTAATATATTCTTTTGTATTTTTAATTCAAAATTTAACTCGTTTTTTTATTAGTTTATATCCTTATGTTTATTTTTGTTATAACAAAATTTTAATTAATAAGTAGAAAAATTGATTTGACTTTTGACCAGAAAATTAGTAAGCTTAAATTAGCAAATAACAATTTACTAAATGAGAAGGAGAGAGAAATGGAAAAAAAATTAGAAAATCCAGAAACGGCCCTTAGTGAAGACGGCGGTGTTTATCATCTTGGCCTTCGGCCGACTGATAACTTACCAAAAAACATATTTTTGGTCGGCAACCCCTCGCGCACTTTAGACGTAGCAAAATATTTTGATAAAGGGGATTTTATTGTTCGTCAAAATCGAGAATTCGTCACTATTATCGGTACTTACCAAGGATTACCAGTGGCAGTCATCGGCACTGGCATTGGCCCGGATAATACCGAAATAACCGCGGTGGAACTCCATACTTTGAATGAATATGACCATCAGCGAAAAATTTGGAAAGAGGAATTTCAATCATTGAATATTATTCGGCTCGGCACCTCTGGATCGCCCCAATCAGACATTACTATTGGCAGTTTAGCTATCTCCCTTTACGCCATCGGCTTAGACAATCTCGGGCGTTACTATTATTTTCATTCGAATGATCCCACTATTCGAGCCCTTACCCGGAGACTAATGCTCACTCCCCTTTTTATGGTCAATCCTTATATTAGCAAAGCGACGCCAAAAGTGGTTTCGGCTTTAGTCAGCGGTTGCCAGAAAATTGGGCTTCTCGAAAACACTACCAAAGGATTTTATTCTGGCATCACTATCTCTGCTCCGGGATTTTATGTGCCTCAAGGAAGAAAAATTGGCCGACTTAGCCAAATCGCTTTCCCTGACATCCAAAATATTATAGCCAAAGTAAACATTCACGGACTGAGGGTAATCAATAATGAAATGGAAAGTAGCATTATGTTTCGAATATTTGGCGAGTTATTACATTATCAAGTTGGCACAATCTGCGCTGTTTTAGCTAACCGAAAGACCGGTGAAATTGTAACGCCACAAGAATACCACGAATCCATCGACCGTTGCATCCGGGCTGGACTAAACGCCATGAAAATCCTGAATGAAAAATAAGTTCAATAAAAATAAAAGAAAGCCGCTTTTGTAAAGCGGCTTTTTGGTTTAATTTCTTATTCTTGTTTTCATCATTCAATCAACGTTGACCAGACTGCAATCAAAACAGAGATATTCTTTTGGCAAATCGATGGCTTGGATTAAATCTTCGATAGTGTTATACTCGAGACTTTCAATCCCTAAAAACTTAATTCTTTTTTCTTTAGCAGGCAATCGAGAAACCAGCGTCTCTCCTTTTTTAATGGTTTTCCCCCAGGGACAATGGGAACACAATTCAGGATTGGAAATCCGAAAATGGAGTTCTTTGATGCCAGTAGCTCTTAGTTTAGGAACTAAATTGGTCTGAGTTTGGGTGCCACGAACAATAGAATCGTCGCAGACAACTGCTCTTTTACCCTGATAATTTTCGCTGGCCTCCAAAATTTTAATTTGGGCTTCCTGATCGCGGATTTTCTGAGTTTGGGGAGTAAAACTGCGACCGGCATAAGGGTATTTCAAAAGCATCTCATCGTAAAATGGCACTCGTTTAATTCTACCTTCGTTCATTTGCCGGCAAAATTCCTGATGATAACCAATGGCATGCAACCGACCGGAGTCAGGAACCGGAATAACTAAATCAGGAACAAAACCCTGATTAATATCCCGACGAGCTAAACTAGCACCCAATCTTTTTCTTACCCAAGAAGCCGGAATGCCTTCAATTATTTCATTTGGAAAAGCAGTGTAGACCCAAAGAAAACTGCAGATATGAATTATTTTTGCCGGCATCCTTTCTTTAGTTTCATAATGACTATTTTTGATCAGGACAATTTCACCTGGTTTCAAATCGCATTCCAGTTTAAAACCAAGATTGCCGAAACCGGCCGAACCAGAAGAAACCGCCACTGCTCCTTTTTTAAGACCAATAACCAATGGCCATTGAGCGCTGGGACAACGAGCGGCATAAATTCCCTCTTCGGTCAGAAGCAAAAGAGAATAAGCCCCTTGAATTTTCTCGGTCATTTTTTTAATCCCATCAATTACACCTTCACCCTGCCCAATCAGTTTGGCAATAATTTCTACGTCATCGCCGCGTTCAAAAGTGTGGCCAGAATTCTTAAATTGTTCTACTAATTGGAAACGGTTAATGAGATTGCCGGAAAAACAAAGAGCGAATTTTCCGAACCGGGAATCAACAAAGAATGGTTCGCGGTCTGAACCGCAATAACCGATTCCATCAGTCCCCTCTAAACCAACTAAATCATTGCTGAAGGTCGGTCGGAAAAGCCCTCGATGAGTCCGAATTTTAATTTTTTCTTCTCGACCGGAATGATAGGTGGCGAGGCCGGCATAATCTTCACCTAAATGTTGCTGATAAAAAGTGCCCCAAAATAAATCTTCCAAAAAATTGGTTTGATAGATTTTTGGATTGATGCTTAAACCGAAAATTCCAGCCATTTTACCTTCCTTTCAATTCAATTCAATTCAATTTGATAGATTGTTTAAAAACTATCCTTATCATAGTCACTATTAATTATTTGTCAAAAAATACAGCTCGCTTTAGGCGAGTTGTATAATTATATCTCCACAATAAATGGCAGAATCATCGGCCGTCTTTGAGTCTCTTTAAAAAGAAACTCGCCTACTTTATCTCGTAAATTATCTTTAACATAGGCCCAATTGGTGGTGTGATCTTTAGAAATGGTCTTTTGAACGATATCCTTGATAATATGTTTTGTTTCATTCATTAATTTTTGCGAGTCTTTTAAATAAACAAAGCCTCGCGAAGAAATTTCTGGCTCACCTCTCATTTCGCCTTTTTCGCCATCAATAACAGTCACAATCACCAACATTCCATCTTTAGAAAGTTGATTGCGGTCTCTTAATACTACCTCACCAACATCACCTACTCCCAAGCCGTCAACCATCACATAATTGGCCGGCACTTCATATTGCGTTGCAACAATTTGATCTTTACCCACTTCAATAATTTGGCCGTTGTTGGCGACTACAATATTTTGTTTGGTCATACCAAGTTGCTCGGCTAAATCGGCGTGGGCTTGGAGCATAGAATATTGACCGTGAATAGGAATTAAAAATTTCGGACGAATTAAATTTATCATCAATTTTAACTCCTCCTGTTGAGCATGTCCGCCAGCATGAATATCCATCATCTTATAATGATAAACTCTCGCTCCCTGACGATAAAAACTATCTTTCAAATTCTGAACGGTGCGTTCATTACCGGGCACAACCGAGGAAGAAAAAATTACCGTATCACCTTTTTCCACTTTGAAAAATTTGTGTTCACGATTAGCGATGCGCATCAGTACCGCTCTATCTTCGCCTTGGGAACCAGTACATAAAATTGTTAATTGGCGCGAAAGTAATCCCTGCGCTTCTTGAGGAGAAATAAGAGTATTTTTGTTGATTTTTAGATAATTCATCATCCGCGCAATTTCAACATTGCTTTTCATGCTATATCCATCAATAACTACCCGTCGATTAAATTTTTCCGAAAGCCAGATGATTTGCTGTAAACGACTAATTAATGAAGCGAAAGTGGCGGCAATAATTCGACCCGATGCTCGTTCAAAAATTCTTTCCAAATCCTCATAAATTGCTTTTTCAGAAATAGAGTGATTCGTTTCTTCGGCGCCGGTTGAATCCATCATCAAAACCAAAGGATTTTTTGAAGCTAAATAACTAATTCGACCAAGATCAATTGGCGAATCAATAATCGGACTAAAGTCCAATTTGAAATCCGGGATATAAAAAATTGTGCCCAAAGATGTTTCAACGGCAAAGCCCAAAGTATCAGGAACATTGTGGTTAACCAAAAATGGATGGACACGAAAATTTCCTAATAAAATTGGTTTTAATGTTTTCAAATCTATTGATTCAATATCCAACTTTTTTTGTTGAGGAAAATCATCTTGTCTTTTAAAAATAATGGCTCCGGTTAAAGGCGCGGTATAAATGGTCGGATGGCCTATCTTTTCAACAATGTAAGGAATAGCACCAATATGGTCATAGTGTGCATGAGTAATGAATAAACCCAAAATTTTCTTTCGGTTTTTCTCCAAATAATTAACATTTGGGATGATAAAATCAATTCCCGGCATATCCTCTTCCGGAAATCGCAAGCCGCAATCAAATACCAAAATCTGATCTTTATATTCTATAAAAGACATATTACGACCAACCTCGCCTACTCCGCCTAAAATACAGATTTTAATTTTATCCGAAGAAGCTTTTGGAACTTTTATTGTTTTTTTATATTGGAGCATATTTTTTTTATTCCTGTTTTGTCCGACTTATTGCAGACAAAACAGTTTTTAATTATCAATTAAATCACTGGTTTTTAGTTTAATTTTTCGTGCCGCGGGTGGGATTTGAACCCACATCCGCCAATCGGCGGACACGGCCCTGAACCGTGCGCGTCTGCCAATTCCGCCACCGCGGCAGTATTTAACCTATTTTTTCAAATAAACAAGCTGGAGTAAGTAATTTTTTATATTTTGCCGTTTGTTTTAAAAAATTCAAATTTTTTAATCGGGATGGAAAAGGTTTTGGCTTTACTATTTGCAACGGTGCAATCTTTTGATAGTGACGGTTGGGAACAAATTTTATTTTATTTTTATCTTTAAGACAATAGTAGCTGGCGCCCTTTGCTCTCCGATAAAAAATATAATTATTTTTCACTTTGTTCCCAACCCAATTTCCTACTTTTAGTTTTTTATTTGTTGGATTAATCATCGTCATTCCAAAACCCGAAGGTACAACAACGCAATTATTCTCTTCTGCCAAAACAGCATAGCATTCTTTTATTTTTAAAGGGGTTTTTTCCGGTTTTTGAAAAAGAAAAATGGCTTTACCTTTTAAAATTTCGTATAGTTCGGATTCCTGTTTTTGGTGATAATGACCATGGGTTTTGGAAAATTCCCGACCTAAAGAAACAGGGGAAAGAACCGTAATGTCGTAACGCAGGCCGTTTTTATTTTTTTGATTGCGCCAAACTTTATAAACTATCTTTTTTTTATTTTTAATTTTCGGCTGGCATAAAACTTCACGCAAGTCATCTATTGTCTTAACAGAAGTTTTATAATTATCAATTTTATTTTTTTTCATAAAATTACTTGGCGGTGGCGAAAACTCTTTTGGTTTTTAAATACCATTGATAAACATTAAAATATCTTTCGGAAGAAGAATTTGCTTTTTCCAAATCATTAATCCGTAGCGATGGCGTAGAAATTAATAAAAATTTTGGATTAAAAAGAAAAACGGCGGGCGCATCGGCCAAAATCATCGATTGAATGTTTATTAAATTTTTTTGGTATTGATTAAAATCAAAAGTTGTGCGTGCCTCCTCTAAAAATTTATCTGTCGCCGAATTTTCATATAAAGCCAGGTTCAAACCAGGATAAAATTTTTGAGAAGAATGCCAGAAAGGAAAAAGGTCCGGACGTTGATTAATGATATTACCGTAAATTAGAGCGTCGTACAATCGTGTAATTAAATAATTACTTTGCAACTCTGAAGCATCAATGATTTTAATTTCTACTTCTGCTCCAATTTCTTTCCATTGTTTCTTTAATAAACTAGCGACTTCAATCAAAGAAACGGTTGAGGGTGTAACAAGGGAAATTTTTAGTGGCGTCGGCTCTTCATCTTTATTTAAAACTTTTTCCACTATCCCATCGCCGTCGCTATCTTTCCATCCGTCTTTTTCTAAAATTTCTCTGGCTTTCTCAATTGAATATTCATATTTTAAATTCGACACATAACCGGGCATCCAAGACAAAATTGGTCCTTCTACACTCTCCGCTAATCCTCTAAAAACTTTATCAATTAATTCCTGACGATTAGTCGCATAGTTCAAGGCATACCTTACATCCCGATCTGATAATGGTTTTGAAATGCTGCCATTAAGAAAAACGGCAAAATATTGAGGCAAGGAAAATTGGTATAATTTATATGAACGATTGATTTTATCAAAACTTGACGCCGAAACATTGGCAATTAAATCCACTTGATGGTAATCAAACGCTTTTAGCGCTTCGCTTTCGCTTTTATAAAATTTTACTATGTAATTATCGATATAAGAACGGCCATTATAATAGCGCGGATTGGCAGTAAAATAATAGTAATTAATATACCCTTTTTTGGTAGCGTCAAATTTTTTATAAACAAACGGGCCGGTGCCGATTGGCTCAAAATTATACATTGATAAATCGCGCATATTAGCCAAGGGGATATCGCCGAAAATATGTTTCGGGATTATTTTTTGTTTTAGATTTTCTTCAAAAAAAGCATAAGGGTTTTTTAAATCAAAAGTTAAAGTATAATCGCTGATTTTCATAATTGTTACCCCCTGCCATGATAATCGATAGGGACTGCGAGTGTCGGGATTTAAAATGGCGTTGATGGTAAAAATAACATCATCAGCCGTAAAGGGGTGCCCATCGTGCCAGAAAACATCTTTTCTCAAGTGTATAACCCATCGGCGGCCATCTTTGCTTTTTTCATAGTAATCAATTAAATCGTTAACAATTTCGCCCTTGCCATCATTTTTTAATAATCCACTATAAACCAAATTGCATAAACTTTGGTCAATTTCGTTTGAGGCAAAAAGTGGATTTAAAGTAGTTGGTTGACCGACCACGCCTTCAACTAAAATCCCTCCTTGTTTGGGTATAAGAATGGTGTTGGAAAAATACCAAAAAACGCCCCAAATTATTAAAGAACCAAATATCAAAACAACAGCGCCCCAAAAAATTTTTTTCTCTAAAAAAGAAAACGAACGCCAAAAATTCTGCCAAAAATCTTTTCTAAAAAAATATTTAAATTTCATAGACTTGTAGCTTCGCCGTTCACAACCTCAGCAGCGCTACTACATTTAAAATTAAAAATACAGCCGCTAAAATAATCGTGAGATAAAAAACGGTTTTTTCCAAACCCCGCCGCCGTTGATAAAACTCAGTACTACCTCCAAAAATACCACCTAGCCCTGTTCCTCGTTGTTGAAATAAAATCAAGACAATAAGAATAATAGAAATAACAATCTGGACAATGGTAATTATAACTCTCATTATTTTTTAGCGAATAAATGAAAAATTAGATTTATAATCGACACAATGACGGTCGCCCAGATTAATGGCCAACCAATGGGAATAATCAATCCGCTTACTAATTGGGTAGCCAGCCATAAAGTAAAAGCATTAATGATAAAGGTAAAAATTCCGAGTGTTAGCGCAATTAAAGGGCTTAAAATTAATTTGATGATTGGTTTTAAAACGAAATTTAAAATCCCTAAAACAATACCTATAAAAATTAATCTTTTGACATCGGCTTCGTAAGAAACCTCCGGCACAACCTGAATAATTAACCACAGACTTAACGTGTTTAATAAAACCTGTAAAATTATTCGTGATAGAAACTTCATATTAATAATCTATAATTATATAATAATCAAAAATTCTAAAAAATCAAACTTCTATTTCTTGAAAACAAAAATTTTATAACCAAAAAAGTTCCATAACAAATAAGCGATAGTGCCTAATGCCTTGGCTACATTTTCCCATTGAGGAGCGCTTAAATTAAACATGGGCGAAACAGAAGTAATTGACCATAAAATAAAAGAGTTTAATAAGAAACCGATGACGCTGACTATAAAGAATTTAAAAAATTCTTGAGTTTTAGCCCGATCAGTTTTTTCAAATGTCCAATATCTATTCCAAAAATAACTATTGATGTTGGCGGCGAAAAAAGCAAAAAAATTAAAAACAATTAACCAAAAACCTTGATAAATTTTCGTTAAATAACTCAAAAAGTTTAAAATGCCAAAATCTAGAAGAGTATTTAAAACACCTATTAGTCCGTACTTGGCAAACTGCCAAAAAATATTAGCGATTTTTCTGAATAAAGATGCAACAACAATAACCAGTATGGTTAAAATAGGACAAATTATTAAAAGCAACCAGCGATACGACCAATAATTGGTAAAAATTCCAAGATTCAGCCACAATGGCCAAACCAAAAAAGAAATAACAAATCCAATGACCAAACTTAAAATTATATCCTTTTTACACATATTATTATCGCGGGTCCGGCAGGACTCGAACCTGCAGTGCTGGTTTTGGAGACCAGTGGTTTGCCAATTAACCGACGGACCCAACCTTTTTCATTAAAAGAATTTATTTTTTTAGTTCTTTATGAACGGTTCTCTTTCTGCAAAACGGGCAAAATTTTTTTAACTCTATTTTTCTTTGCACTGTTTTTTTATTTTTCCGGGTGTAATAATTAATTCTTTTACACGCCGAGCACTGAAGTTTAATAAGATTTTCTTGGGACATATTCTTAAATATTAATTATCACTTTATTATTTTCAATATTTGAGCCGATGGGGAGGATTGAACTCCCGACCCCGTTCTTACCAAGAACGTGCTCTACCACTGAGCTACATCGGCTTTTATTAAATATATTGAATTTATTGTATCAAAAAAAATAAAAAAGGCAAGTTAGAAAATAATTTTACTTCTTTTTATTTTCAATTCAACAAAAAAGAAGTTTATCATCAATGTATTTATATAACTCCGCTTAAACTCATTTTATTAAAAATTTAATAAAATAATCGATGCTTTGTTATGGAAAAAGAGCCCATCCGAAGGGCAGGCGAACTAAAGAGGAAACAACCGCGACAGCAAAAGGCGTCTGAGAAAATGCTATCACAGCCACCGACGCAAAGTGGGTGTGCCACGCCTGCGGCGTAAAGAGCTCCAACATCAATGGGCGACGCTCTACGCCGCCCATAATTTGGCTTTTTAAAAATACCAGAAATCAAGTTTAGTGGGCGGGGCAGGATTCGAACCTGCGTAGCCACTAGGGCGACGGTTTTACAGACCGTTGCAATTGACCACTCTGCCACCCGCCCAATCAATGTTGAAATTAAACAACCAAAATAAATTTTATCTAATCGCTTATTAAAATCCAAGAGCTATCTCCCAGATTCAAACCAATAACCTACAGTTTACCGCCTGCCATAACCTTAGCCGAAGAGCCGAGGAGAGGATTCGAACCTCCGACCTACTGTTTACAAAACAGTTGCTCTACCGCTGAGCTACCTCGGCTTAGGTTATGGCAGACGGACAACTTTATTATTGGGCCATTCAAGCACAGACAAAATGAAACCATTTCTTTTATCAAATATCAAACTTTAAAAACAGCTATATTTTTTATTTCTTATTGTTTTTCTTTTTTTCATTTTCTTTAGACTGTTCTCCTAAAACTTCGGTTGTTTCAACAATTTCTTCTACCTCCTTCGTAAAATCATTTTCCTCGTCGCTACTTTTTTTCTCGACTTTTTGCTGAGTTTCAAAAGCATCTAAATCCATATCAGCCAAATCTATTATCTCCGCTTCTTTTTCTTCAATTAATGAATGCTCATTAGCTTCTTTAATAAACGATGTTTTCTCCTTATTTTTATTTTTTAATGATTCCAGCCGCTTTTGAAGAAGGCACTCTATTTTCATTGTCAAAATATGCAAGCGCCTCATCGTTTTTTCCAAAAATTTTTCAAATATTCTATCAATCTTATCCCAGGGAATTTTAAAAAAAGTTTTCCCAATATGATTTTCTATCTGAACTTCAAGAGATTCCTCCCGTTCTAATCCTTCAGCCGCTTTGGGCGCTTTGCGAGCGACCAAAAAAATAATTATTATCAAACCAAGAAAGAAAAAGAGTTGTGAAACAATGGCAAACATAATTTTTAAATTTCAAATCGTACAAAACGATGGATTTTTATATTTTCCCCTATTTTAGCTATGTAATCTTTCATCACATTCTCAACGATTTGGTCTTGGTCTTTAATAAATGGCTGGTTCATTAAACAAACTTCCTGATACCATTTTTGTAACTTCCCCTCAATAATTTGATTAATAATTTTTTCTGGTTTGTTGCTATTTTTGAATTCTTCTCGGTATATTTCTTTTTCTTTGTCTAAAAGATCTGGTGGAATGTCGCTGACGCTAATATAGAGCGGCGCCATTGCGGCAACCTGTAAAGCCAAATCATGAGCCAATTCTTTAAATAAAGGATTTTTGGCCACAAAATCGGTTTCGCACCTCAAATCAATTAAAACGCCTATTTTCCCGTTAGCGTGAATATAAGATTCAATTATTCCCATTTTTGTTTCTCGACCTTCTTTTTTATTCGCAGTGACCTGACCTTTTTTCTTTAAGATTTCTTGGGCTTTCTCAAAATTATCTTTCGCTTCCTCCAATGCTTGACGGCAGTCCATTATTGAAGCACCAGTTAATTCTCTTAATTCTTTTACTTTTTGTAAATCCATATTTCAACAATAAAAATCGACTGATAAGTATTTTAATTATACAACAAAAAAACAAAAATAAACAAGAAGTTAGCTAATTAAAAAGTTGGTTATATATTCTACGCTGGAACGATGCAAATCACTGGCCGGAATTGGATAAGCAATGCCCTCTGGGTCATTATCGGTATTAATAATGGCAATAATGGGTAAATTTAATTTTTGAGCCTCTTTAACAGCAATTTGATGAATTTTCGCCCCTGTCACGAAAATAGCATCGGGCAATTTGCTACAATCTTTCACGCCTTTAAAAAGCAGTTCAAAATCTTCTAATTCTTTTTTAAATTTCAGCTGTTCTTTTTTGGTGTACTTTTCCAATTCTCCTGATGCATTTTTTTTCATCAAATCATTGTAGTGCTCAATTCTTTTAGCAATCACCGAAAAATTAGTAAGAAATCCCCCCACCCAACGATTAATAATATAAGGACTATTTGTTTTTAACGCCGCTTCGTAAGTAATATCATGGGTTGCCGGATTGGTGTTGACGAAAAGAATGGTTTTTTGTTCTTTGTTTAATGCTTTAAAAAATTCTCTGGCTTTAATAAGCATCTCATAGGTTTTTCCCAAATCAATAATTGTTTGGGTATTTTTGACGCCAATGATATTCGGCTTCATTCGGGGGTGTAATCGCGAAGCGCTGCGGCCAAAACAAACCTTTGCTTCGCTCATCTCTCTTAAAATTCTTTCTTTGGTTAAATCAACTCCGCTTTTTGAATTTTGAATGGATGATTCATTCATAATTTAAACATTTTATTGAAATTTTTTTAAAATGCAAGTTTTAAATATTATCTTTCTCCAAAAAGAATGCTTGGTCTCCTCTTGTTTTTTTCGTTTTTTTCTTTAAAATAATAATTGATTATGAAAAAAGATATTCATCCCAAATATTACCCTAAAGCCAAAGTAACTTGCGCCTGCGGAAATACTTTTGAAATTGGCGCAACTGTTCCTCAGCTGGAAGTAGAAATTTGTTCTTCCTGCCATCCTTTTTATACTGGCAAAGAAAAAATTATTGATGTGGCCGGTCGAGTGGATAAATTTAAAAAGAGATTGCAAAAAAAATCCGAATTGGCAAAAGCTGCTAAATCTGTTAAAAAAAACAGAAAGCCGCAATCAAATAAGCAATAATTTTATAAAATGGAAGGAGTTGATGTTGTTATTTTAGAAATTAGAGCTGGCGTGGGCGGTGAAGAGGCCGCTCTTTTTGCTGCCGAACTTTTACGAATGTATCAAAAGTACGCCCAAAAACGCGGCTGGCAAACTACGCTTTTGGATATCAGCTATAGTTCGCTTAGGGGAATTAAAGAAGCAGTTTTGGAAATAAAAGGTGAAGGTGTAGAAATCCTTAAAAATGAGGCGGGTGTTCATCGCGTCCAACGTATTCCCGACACAGAAAAATCCGGCCGAGTTCACACTTCCACCGCTTCTGTCGCCGTTATGTCCAAACCAAAGGAAGCAGAAATTAATATTAAACCTGAAGAATTGGAAATTAATTTTTTCCGCGCTTCCGGACCGGGCGGACAAAACGTTAATAAAGTAGAAACAGCTGTCAGAATTCTCCACAAACCCAGTGGTTTGATTGTTTCTTGTCAAAGCGAACGTTCCCAATTTAAAAATCGGGAGAGGGCGATTGAAATGTTGAAAACCAAATTATACGAAGCGAAATGGAGTGCTAATCAAGGAAAAATTTCTGAGGAACGACGTCAACAAATTGGCACGGCTGACCGTTCGGAAAAAATCAAAACCTATAATTTCCCCCAAGATCGTTTAACCGACCATCGTTATAAAAAGAATTTCCACAATTTGGAAAAAATTATAGATGGAGAATTGGATAATATTTTTAAAATTTATCAACAGCCACAGAATAACTAATAAAAATGCTGCGCCGCGCGCAGTGTTTTTAAAAATATTTGTTTTTTCTTTTAATAATCGCAACTATGCAATTTAATTTTTAAACATTGCCAACTCACCATTTAACTTAAATATTCCTAAATTAGAATTGCGAATATCGGCTTCGTATTTTTGCGCTTTTTCCACCACCCATTGCCCATAACTGTAAAGAAAATTACGCCACCGACTTCCGGCGTAATAACGCGCCGCCGCCTCCCTTTCCGCTGCGTATGTCTGCTTATCCGCTCCCAAATCTTTCAGTAATAGCGCCATCGCTACGAAAGCGTCAACATTTCTCCATGGCGAGGGAGGATTATTTCCGGTAATAGCGGCAATTCTATTTTTATAAATTTGCCAGGTGGAAGGAATAAATTGGGCTGGACCCATAGCGCCACCATAACTACCGTCTGAATTGGGACAAGAGACAGAAATACTATCAGGATTAATGCCTAATTCCTGGCAAATAGTCAAAAATACTGGTTGGTCGCGCGTTGGATTCATCGCTGTCTTCCAATTGCATCGGCCAACATTTCTTCCAAACGAAGACTCTCTATCTAAAATCGCCAGAATTAAAGCGGCTCGAACGCCGGTCTGTTCAGATGCAAATTTGGCTAATTTATAAGCTTCCTCAAAACTCATTTCTCCTCCGCCCAACAAAGTGAAAATTCGACTTTTAATCTGGGCAGCTGTTTGTTGTGATTTTTTCAACAATTCTTGATAGCGGCTCTCTTGACCTTTGGTAATACGCATTAACTCGTCTTTTTCTTTTTTCTTAACTTCTAATTCCTTTTTTTGAGCCTCTTGAATATTTTTTAATTCCAAAACTTCCTGGCGTTGGGAAGATAAATTTTCTCTTTGCTCAATTAAGTTGGTTTTTAACGCAATTAATTGATCTAGATTGCCTTTGATTTGCGCTTGCAAAGTAGCTAAATCATTAACGGCGGCAAAAGCGTCGGAAAGTGTGTCTTCGCTTAAAAACACCGCCAACAAATTTCTTTGCCCTTCTTCATAAATTTTTCTCAAAGCATAAACGAGCATATCCTGAGTTTCATCAATATCATTTTGGGTTTTGGCAACATTAATTTTTAAAACGCCTATATCTGAATCTAGCCTCTGTAATTGCAAATTAGTCGCTTTAATTTGTAAATTTAATTTATTAATTTGAGCATCTAAAATTTTGATGCTTTGATTTAGGGTTTTGGCTTGGGTTTGAAGGGTGATGATATTATTTTGATAATTATCTATCTCTGCCTCAATTTTCTGAAGTTCTTGCTCTAACGCCTGCCGCTCTGCCAAATCCTCCTGCGATAACGCCACCGGAGCCAGAGAAATTGGCACGGTATTAAAAGAAACAAAAACAATGAGCAAAATAATAATGAAAGCATCCCGCAAATTTTTAGGAAAGCAGCGGAAATAAGAAAATTTATGTCTCAAAGGATTGGGTAATGGCCGAAAAACCGATTGGATCTCTCCCCCCAAAACATCTGCCACAATTTTAGGTTTTCCTAAATTTTTACTCATTAAATTTATTCCTTTGTTTTTTCGTTCTGACTCTCAGCTATCCTACCTTCTTTTTCCTCTGCTTTCTTTTCCTCGGTTTCTATTTTAATTTCACTTATTGCTTCCGGTGTTGGTGCTACTATTTCTTCCTCTCGCGACGGAATAATCGCAGCCACAACTGTTTCCGGCGCAGCAAAAATTTTTACTCCCGCCGGAAGATTTAAATCTTTAATATAAATTTTGGATTCTAGAACATCTAAAACAGAAACATCAACCACAAAATTATGCGGCAAATCCTGCGGGAATGCTTCAACTTCTATCTCAGTTATATTTTTCACCAAAACTCCGCCCAAATTTTCAACCGCTGGCGCTTTACCCACAAATTCTACTGGAATATGCGCCTTAATTTTCTGGCCCTTCTGAATCTGATAAAAATCAACATGAATCAGCTTATGGGTAATGAAATGTTGCTGAGTTTCATAAAGTAAAACGGGATAGGTTTCTTTCTTGTTACCCTTTTCCACGATTAAATTAATAACAGACGTTTCTCCCGCCTTTTTGAAAACATCCTCAAATTCCTTTTGAGGAATCGCCAAATGAATATTCTCAATACCCTTGCCGTATAACACCGCGGGAATATACCCTTCATTCAAATAATGCTTGGCTTTTTTATGGGTGTCTCTTAAAATAGCCCTTAATTCCATAGTGTGATTATTCTAACAAAAAAAACGGCTTGCGTCAATAAATAAAACGAATTTAATTAAAAATCGTTCCGCCGATTAATCGCCAATAAATTTGAGATTAAAAATGATGCTGAATTAAAAACCGATATTTTGGCTCAATTTTATTTTTTGGTATAAAAAAATATTTTTGTTGGACCAGGTTTTATAAGATATTTTCCGAAAATTTTTAATCCCTTATCCTGAAATTCTATTTCATGCTCTGGTTCCCAAAAATTTAAAGGCGATGAAAAAGTAATTATCCGCGTTCCCTCTTTTAATTCCTGACTAAATTTTTCAGCTAATTTTTTAAACGCCTTTGGTGTTAAATAACAAAATATCACATCCGCCTCGCTTAAGTTTTCCTTATAAAAATCACACCACCTGATTTCAATCTGTCGTGAAAGACAATGTAAAAAAATATTAATTTTTGAAATAAGATACAACAAATAAGAAAATTCGAAGCCACATGCCTCGGCGCCAAACTCTCTGGCTGCTATAATTAAAACGCGCCCCTCTCCCGAGCCTAAATCATATAATTTTTCACCTGCTTTCAGCCCGCAAAATTGAAAAGCTTTTCTGATATATTCTTTTGGTGTTCCTACAAACGGCGCAGCAATAATAGCGGCATAAACGGTCGTCGCTAATAAAAAAATAACAATCAAGGCAATAATAAGAATAATAAAAGACATCATTGAAATTATAACATTTAAAACTATAAAAAGGGTAGAAAATCTACCCTTTAAAATTTACTTTTTATTTTATTTCCTATTATCTTTTTCCCATCCATCTTCAACGCCTTGTTTAAATCCTTCCTTATAAGCTTCTGAGTTGCTTCTCATTGGGCTATAACCTATATTTCTAATGAATAGGTCAATGGCATTGTGAGATTTTTGATACTCAGCTTCTTTCCGTCCGTCTGCATAGCCTTTTTCATATTCATCTTTAGCACTTGGCATTTAATCACTCCCTCATCTATCTTGTTTGCTTGTTTGGATTTATTCGTGTAAAACACGAATAGCAAAATAGATTTTAACGTGCTAATTTTAGCATAACCATATATAAAAATATAAAAATTTGTTAAATTAAAACATCCGCAAATTCCTTTTGAGGAATCGCCATTGGAAAGATTATTTTTAATTACTTTCTTCTCCCTTCTCTGATTGCCTCAAAAACCAAAAACAAATTGATGATGCCGCTGACGCTTAAAAAGAGATGGAGATTTGTCCAATCGCCAAACCAAACAGCCATCTTCGGACAAAAAATTATTGACAGCACAAAAAAGCAATATTCAATCAAAAATTGACTCAAAAGAAGAACGATATAGGCTAAAATCGTTTTCCATTGCCGATAATTTTTAATACTAATGTCTTTCATCCTGATAAAATTTATAGTTGAACAACCCCTTTTAACAAATTTTTTTTAATTGTTTCTTCCAATTTCTCCTGGCTGAAATATCTCGCAAAAATTTCGTTCCAAAGCGCTTCTTGCTGATGATAAAGATATTTGACTCGTTCTTTTTGTTTTACCAAAGACATAATATTATCCACCAGATTGAAACTAATTAACTCTTCCTTATTATTTCGGTCGACAAAAAAATCACCCACCCAACTCAATTTTTCCCAAAAAGTAAAATCTTCTTCTATCCCTTCGAATAACTGCCCGAATTTAACAATATCATTTTCGGCTTTATGCCAATGAACCGCTTCAGGATTAAGGTGAGGAATAAACAATCGTGGATCGTTTTCATTATTTTTTGCCAAATATTGCTGAATAATCAACCACTCACAATTTGAGGAATTATTACTTAATTTCCCTTCTAGTTCGCCCTTCAAAAGCGTAATTAATTTCTGCGCAAAATCATCGTCTCTTGCATAATGCCGAAAAATATCAGAATAAAATTTCACCTCATAATAATAATGTATAATCAAAGAAATCATCCTCAAAATTTCACCCGGAATGTTTAACGCCACTGGAATAACAAAAATTACCCCAAATTCTTTAAGATGACTGAGATTATGATATTTTTTTGTAACGAACTTTTCGGCAACCGTCCGCCATTTCTCTGACAGCGCCTTTAATTTAATCTCGCGCTCTTCAAAATCATCGGCCGTTAACTGCTCATATTGTTTGAAAAATACTTCATTGAGCCATTGGCTATCTTCTACAAAACGCAGCCCGGCAAAAATCTCATCAATATCCTCCTTTTGAAGCATTTCTTCCACTGAAGAATACCCTAAATAATTCAAGATTTTAAGCGGCGGCTCTTTCTTGAACAGCGCCTCGGCTTTTTCTTTTTTAATGAAAAAACCAAAAAGCGGCGGCAGATTAGCATAAAGAAAATCCAAAATTCGCTGGCAATCTTTTGTCTGAGCCGCCGAAACATTGCCTAATTTCTGCACAAAAATTTTATCCGCCAATTCAATTTTTCTGACAATAGCCAAAAAAATTTCTTCTACTTTTCTATTTTTAACCCCCAATCTCCTCAATCGGTCATTGATTATCTCATTGTTTTCTTTCATTAATAACTCAAGAACGCCCTTTTTCCCGGAAACGGTTTCCATTTTTTTCTCTAATGAGCTGATAATTTCAGGAGAGCAACGAAGAATTCTTGCTACCCTCTCTTGAGGTTGCATAATCTACTTAAAAACCAAAATTATCTTGGAAGCACTTCCTTCCACTGAGGGGCAATGCTTCTCACATCAATAACCTGCGTATAAACTTTGGTGCTGTTTTGAGAATTGGTAACGGTTAAAGTAACATTTTTCGGACCGGCGCTGGTAAAAATAACTCCTGATGGATTGGGGCTGGTAGATGTCGCTGGCGAAGCATCTTCAAAAACCCAAGACCAAGATTTTAAAGATGTGTTCTTAGGTGTCAGCGAACGATCATAAAAGTTAATCGGCTTCCCCACCGTGGCAATTTGAGGGTCCCAAACAAATTTTGCGATCAATTCAATTACATCTTTCACCACAAAAACCAAACTAGTACTATCACTATTTCCTCGGCTATCAACAACATTTAATGTCGCCCGATAACTACCAATTTCATCGTCAAAAGTTAATGGTTGGCAAGTATTCTGACTCTTAATTGCTTGGCCGATGGCGTTATAAATAGTCCACTGGCAGCTTCTGATATCTCTGTCTGGATCAATAGAAGCATTGTACAAGGTGATAGTTGGCGTGTTAATATCGCCGTCAATGGTACCAGTGCAATTAACGGCGTCATCGGCTGCACAACCAATTTTAGCCGTCGGCGGATTATTGCCGATTTCTGGCGTCGGCAGAACTACTGGCGGAATTTCTCCGGCTTCAGCAAATCTGAGAGTGAAATTAACGCTGCTGTCCGGATAACAAGTTTGCGAATTACCTTCCGGCACACTGCTAAAAACTGCCGGACCGCCGCTGATATAAGAAATATAATAGATGCCGGGTGGAATATGAACAAAGCTGTATGGCACCGCATTACCCGTTAAAACCGTCGGCCCAATCAGAACATAAGAAGTGTTACCGCTCCAATCGGCATTTTGATAAAATCCCTTAACATTGATGGTGCAGAGATGCTGGGTCTCAAAATCAAGATAGAAAATGGTTGTGCCATCAATAGTCACTTTTTGAGTGGTTGAAGGATGGATACCGACAAATGGTACCGTCGGTCCGCCGCTGATATAAATCAAGGTGTAAAAATCTCCTTCCCCACTATTAACAACCACCTGAAAATCTTGAGGAGCTGTGCCGGTTATGGCCTGCGGCCCGCTTAAAGCATAATTAATCGGACCTGACCATTCTTCACCATCTAATCGGACTCTAACCTGAATCATTCCTTTGAATTCTCCGCTCACATTCACTAAAACGCTATCCGAAACTTCTTGACCATCGTTGGCCTGACAAAGAATAGAAAAAGTGGTGGTTTGCGCCAAACCATTAATGGTTTTACTGCTACTCGTCGCCACATCCCCTTGCCACAAAGAATTCGCCGGCGAAGCCGAAGCAGTACAACTCTTCAAATTAAGGCCATCCCATTTTAAGTCAATGCTTTCACCAGCGGTAATAGTAATCGGTCCGTTGGTATAATCGCTATCCGTGGTTTTCTTCACTTGTAAATCAACCATATTTTTCACCACATAAACCTCAATTGGGTCGGAAGCAAGAGAAATCACTCCCTCACCAGACAATCCTTTGGCAATCAAATAGAAATAGGTTGTTTGCTGGGGATAAACGGTCAACGATCCCTGCACGCCAATCTTTTTGCCGGCATAGAAGGCATCGGTGCTGCTAGCAATAACTTTTCCGCTTTCGTCAATATCTGGATAAATATAGACCTCGGGATAGCCTTCACTGGATAATACTGGATTCACCACCTCCCAAGTAATCTGAATTGCTTCGCCTGGCTGAATAATCGTCTTATCAACATTAAACAATTTCAATAATGTTTGCTGAGCCCAGTATCTGATTTGCCCGTTCCAGATTTTGTATCGGAAAAACCCGCCTTCAATAATGGCTTTTAAATAAACACCGGCTGAAGGCAGGGTGTAAGCCGTCGGAATGCCGGTTAATTGGGAATAAACACTGTTTTCATAACCGGCTAAATTGCAATATTGCTCTTCTGAGGGCGTCGGTGTCGGCGGAACTGAGGGACAAACGCATTGACCGGTAAAAATAGTTTCTGCAATCCAGTCGCAGCCATTAGCTAAACACTCAGCTTCATTTGAGTATGAAGTGGCGGCTGAGGTTTTCTCTCCAAACAACGCAATTTTTTGGTTATTGGTAAGAATTTCTTTAAAATCACCAGCTACTTTTTTCAATACATCTTTCAAATACATTCGAGACGGAGGTGTTTTAGTTTCGCTACCGCCTCCGCTGCCTGTTCTGCCAGTATAAACACTCTTAAAAACAGCGGTTGAAATATTCTGCCGAATGCCATTAGTCAAATGTTTACAAATTTGGCATTCATCTTTATCAAATGGATCATCAGCAGATAAAGTATATGTCTCAGCATCTTTAACAAACCAAGGGTATTTATAGCCGCAGTTGCTTTTTATTTGATAACAAATTGATGGTGGGCAGAAACACTGCTGCAAAACCGAATTCCATTTACACCTTTCGGCATAACATTCTTCCTCGGTTAAAAGCTTTCTGGCTAAAGCTTTCTCTCCTAAAACCCCAGCTGTTTTTTCCGCGCTTATTGTTTGTTGAAAAGATTTTTTAAACAAAGAAATTAACGGTTTAAAAATGTTTGCCCACTCCGGCGTATTTGGCAAAGAATCATTTTTTATTAATGGCTCGGCAGGATATTTCTCATATACCGGACAAGGAACTTCCTCTCTTACCAAAGGACCAGTGCAGATATATTGCGGCAGCGCCATTTCATAAATATTAGTGGTGCGTTTAATGAATGGTAAAGGATAACTAATGGCGCCGTAATTAGAATTCCAGAAAAATTGGGTGTAATCGGAATTATATATAGCAACAGCCTCACGTGTACGAGGCTCTTTTAATTTTGGTAATTGCGGAATTTTATCGCTACTCATCATCTGGGTATAACAAAAATTATCCCGCCATTCGCAAACTTGATTAATCGGCATTCCAATATCTAAAATATCATTGCTTTGGCACTCGCTTTTAGCGCAACCGCCGCAATAGCTTTTTTGACACCAAGAAGAAAGATTAGAAGTCGGTAAAGGCGTTGTTGTTTCCGGCGGCAAAGTAAAAGTAATGGTTGGTGTTGGCGTTAAAGTAATGGTACTGGTCGGGCTAATGGTAATAATTTGAGCAAAGCTTTTTTGGCTGAAAAAAACCAACAAACCTGTTAGTAACATAAAAGAAAGAAAAGATAAAATGAAAAATGATTTATTTTTAGGCATAAAACCTTAAAAATTTTTAAAACGACTTTCATTGATATTATATTAAAAAATAACAAATCAAGCAACTTATCCACAAACAAAATAGACTGCTTTAATAATTAAAAGCAGCCTATTAAATATTCTCAGAATCTCCCTCCAACAGAGATTCTGAGAATTATTGCCCGATTTAATTTGAGAAAATCGTCGAATCCCGGTGTACCGTAATATTCGTGACGGAAATTCTGGTACTTATTCTGATAGTATTCATCTATTTCAATAAACCGCGCTTTCTGAGCTAATGAACCATTGTAATAAAGGAAGTTTTCGACTGGAAATTGCTTCCCAGCGCCAAATTGAAGTTCAGCGCCAAGAAGAATTCCTTTAATTCCAATATCTAATCCAACAATTGGAAGAATAACAAATTCATTTTTCTTCAACTTCATCATCCAGGTTGATTCATTATAATAAATCTCTTGCCGAAGTGTAAAATCCGTTGGCATTTGATAATTCAACAACCAATCTGATTGAGCTTGAAATCTAGAAAAACCCAATGCTAATCCTGCTCGAGGAGAAATCGAAAAATATTTACTTAATGGAATTTCCAAT
>Ga0172365_10000864_pt1 | contig 21269 bp, 22 predicted proteins | sample LakKivSesite48cm_FD_114535 | JGI IMG/M metagenome (GOLD analysis project Ga0172365, IMG submission 114535) | Sediment microbial communities from Lake Kivu, Rwanda - Sediment site 48cm | ecosystem: Environmental > Aquatic > Freshwater > Lake > Sediment | place: Rwanda: Western Province, Lake... | reverse complement strand
GTCCAGTATTATCCCGAACTCCTCCATGCCTGACAGCGCCTTCTCCCTGACCTCAGGGGTCTTTTCACCTGCGCCAGCAGTGAAGACGATGGCATCGACTCTACCGAGAACGGCCATATAGGCGCCAATGTACTTCTTCACCCTGTAACTGTAGATATCAATTGCCAGGGAAACCTGTCTCCTGTCAATATTTTCAAGAAGGTTGCGGAAATCGTTTGAAACGCCGGACAGCCCAAGAAGCCCGCTTTTCTTGTTCAGGAGGTCGTTAACCTCTTTCGGGGTAAGCCCGATTGAATCTATGAGATGAAAGATGATACCCGGGTCTATATCTCCCGACCTTGTGCCCATCACCAACCCTTCCAGGGGTGTCAGCCCCATGCTCGTGTCAACGGAACGGCCGTTTCTCACCGCAGTTATGCTGCATCCGTTGCCAAGGTGGCAGGTTATGACATTGACGTCATACTTGTCCTTTCCCATTAGTTCCGCAGCCCTTCTGGCAACGTACCTGTGCGAGGTTCCGTGGAATCCGTATTTCCGTATCCGGTATTTTTCATAGAACTCGTACGGTATGGCGTACAGAAACGCCTCCTCGGGCAGGGTGGTATGGAACGCGGTGTCAAAAGCGGCAACCTGCAAACTGGACGGGAAGAACTTCATTGAAGCCCTGATGCCTGAAAGGTTATGGGGGTTATGGAGGGGCGCAAGTGTTCTGTATTCTTCTATCTTTCTTATGATTTCATCATTTATTACAACGCTTGTATCAAAACCCTCACCGCCGTGCACAACCCTGTGCCCCACACCCTCTATTTCTTTCAGTTTCTCCACGATACCTGTATCCCGGGCGACAAGGGTATCCGCAATCAGGTGCAGCGCCTCTTCATGGTTACTGATTTTAACCGGCGATTTGTGATGCACCTTTCCCCTTGTCGTGCTGTAGGAGAAAAGCGAGCCCTCCTCGCCTATCTTCTCAACGTTCCCTTCGGCAATCATCTGCTCCGAGGGCATCTCAAAGACCTTGAACTTGACAGAGGAACTGCCGCAGTTTATCACCAGTATTTTCATTTGTTTGCCAGATGTTTCTTTATGAATTCCACGGCTGTGCCAACGGTTTTTACCTGAAGAGCGGCGTCTTCTTCCATTTCAATGTCAAACTCGTCTTCAAATGCTGCAACCAGTTCAAGACTCTGCACGCTTTCCGCCCCGAGGTCTTCCACAAACCTGCTTTCTTCCCTCATATCCACCTCGTCAATGCCGAGCACCTCCGCAGTCACTTTTTTCACTCTTTCCAAAACCTCTTTCTGCTCCATTCTCTCTTTCCTCCTTTTAAACAATCTGCCAATTTGAATTAATATAGTAACCTATGTTTTACACATACATGCGGTTTCTGAAACGGGCGTCTGAACGAGGAGCGGGCATGGTTCTCGTTTTATGAGAGAGCAACGAGAGAAGCCGAACGCAGACCGCCTCGCCGGGGCGGTCAAGTGTCCCGTATGAAGAAAGCCGCATGGATGTGTCACGATTCAACTTGCTTTTCTTAAGAACACGGAAAATTTCTGGAAATCCAGGGCTTTGAGGGAGGCAGTCCTGGAGCGTCGTGCTCGGACTGGCTTGCCTCATAAGCCAATTTTTCAAGTTTATTTGCTGAGTCTGCGGCTCTTACTTATGCTCTCCTTCCTTTCCCCGGCCGTCATCTCGTATACGCGCCTCATCGCCTCTTCCTCTTCGGCCGAAAGTTCTCTCTTTCTTCTTCCCATTGCCAGCCGCGCCGTGTTGACCATCATCTCCAGACCGTAGCCCTTCATAAACTTGCCGTTGACATACCACGTGAATGATGGAAAATATTTGGGCAGTATGCCTCCGGCGGTTACGTTGCACATTATTCCGGCAACGGTTCCGGTGTTGAAAAGCGTCCCTATGCTTGTTTTCGTGTGGTCCCCTATGAAAGACCCCACCTTCAGGTCGCCCGTATCCGTGGATACGCCGTTGAGATACACCGAGACATTGCTGTAATCGTTCTTGAGATCGCTGTTGGTGGTCAGCGCCCCCAGGTTCACAAATTCGCCTATATAACTGTGCCCTATGAAACCGTCGTGGTATTTGTTTGAATAGGAATGGAAGATAGACTCCTCAACCTCGCCTCCAACGCGGCAGACCTCCCCGAAACTGTTTCCTTCCCTGATATTTGCGCCGGGCATAATCTGCGTATTCTTGCCTATGTAGCAGGGCCCTTCAATCCTCGCGAACGGGAAAATCTCCGCCCCTTCATCCACGTAGATGGGGCCGTGCAGGGTATCAAGCACAACGAACGGATGAACCTTTGCGCCCTCTGCCACATAAACCTTCCTTTCATCCCCCGCTATTGAAGCCCTTTCGTGGAAGTCGCCGGAGATCCCTTTCCTGCCGGATTTTTTGAAGTCGGCCTTCAGGGCACCGGGGTTCAGGGAGATAAGATTCCAGGGATAGTTTATGCACCTTAAATCCTTTTCTTCGCAGGGGACGTTCTTAACCACGTTCTCAAGGAATCCTGCCATATCGCCGTTCCAGAACTTTGCCGCCGTCTCCTTCCTTATGAGCCCGTAAACGACGTCTCCCCCGCTTCTGAAGACCCTTTCCCCGGATAATTCCATCTTTTCCTCAAGCCCGAAGGCAGCCCAGCGCCCGTTGACCAGCAACAGGTCATCCCCAAAAAAGGAATCATCGTTGACCGGCATTCCGTATTTTTTCCCGACAAGGTTCTTGAGGTAATCCCTCACCCACAGTCCTTTTCTTGCCTCGGGAAGAACGGCAAGTATCCTGTCAAGCAGAGAACCGAACCCGCATCTGAGTTCAAAAACGCTCTTGATAAGCGACAGAGGAGCAAGGTTAATCCACTTTTCGTCTTCATAAATAAGTATCTTCATATTTTTCCTCTTATACGGTAGTCAGGTTAAGCAACAGGTTATAGCGGTTATCCCGATTATATCCTCAACCTTCGCTCCCCTTGAAAGGTCACTTACGGGTTTCGCGAAACCCTGAAGCACGGGGCCGAATGCACCTGCACCGGCAAGGTACTGAGTGAGTTTATAGGCTATGTTTCCTGCGTTAAGGTCAGGAAAAATGAGGACATTTGCCCGGCCTGCAACTGGAGACGGTTCCTTCATCTTCTTCCTTGCAACGGCTTCAACCAGTGCCGTATCCGCCTGGAATTCCCCGTCAATGAGAATATCGTTTTCTGCGGCCATCTCCCTTGCCGCGCTGACGGCCTTCTGGACTTTTTCAACGAAAGGATGGGAGGCGGAGCCTTTCGTGGAAAAAGAGAGAAAGGCGGTTCTGGGCTTTTCCCCTGTGATTTTTGCAAAACTCATGGAAGTCGTGACTCCTATCTCGGCCAGTTGCCTGTAGTCAGGGTCTATGTTAACAGCGCAGTCCGCGTAAAAAAGGACCCTTCCATCCGGCATTGCCATGATGAAAAAACTTGACGGTGTGGAGATACCCTTGCGGTAACCCACGGTGAGCGCCGATGCCTGAATCACGCTCGCGGTGGTGCTGGCTGCCCCGGCCACCATGGTATCCACCCTTCCCGAAGCAAGGAGCATGCCTCCGAATACAAGTTCCTTTCTCAGGAGTTTCTCCGCAACCCCGGGTTTCACATTCTTCCTGTTCGCGCAGTAAAGGGACACCAGTTCCGAAAGGTCCGGGGATGTGCCCGGGTCAATAATTTCAAAGCCGGAGCAGTCCACGTTGTTTCCTCCGGCAACAGCCATAACCTCTTCTTTTTTACCCAGTAAAACAGGTTTTGCAATGCCTCCCCTTGCCAGGGCCTCGGCTGCCTTCTGTATCCGTTCCTCGGTACCTTCGGGGAAGACAACTTTCTTCCTGCCGAGTTTAGCCTTTTCTATGAATTTCTCTATTAAATCCATAAAATGCTCCTGATAGATTGCCACGTACAAAACACTCGCAATGACAAAAAGGGGTCCCGACAAAAAGAATCGGGATGATAAAAAACATCAGATGACAAAAAACGACAGTTGCCACGCTTGGAAACGCTCGCAATGATAAATACTGATAAGATATTCGTTGCTAAAAGAGTCTCTTGTTGATTTCCTCTCCCGCATCTTCGACAAACCTGTAAAAAGATACCCTGCGCAGGGAGTCCGAGGCATCTTCGTCAAGTAAGGCTGTAACGCGCGGATGCAATTGCAGGGCGGAAGCGGTGACCATGCTGGTTATAGGTCCTTCAATCGCCTCTGCCACAACACCTGCTTTTTTCACGCCGTTTGCAAGGAAAATAATCTCCATGGCCTCAAGGATGGTTCCCACCCCCATTGAAAGGGCAAACCTCGGGACATCTTCGGAACTTTCAAAGAATCTTGCATTATCGTTTATGGTCTGTTCATCAAGCGCCACCAGGCGCGTTCGCGAATTAAGCGAGGAGCCGGGTTCGTTGAAGGCTATGTGTCCGTCTCCCCCTATGCCCAGAACCTGCAAATCTATACCTCCCGCCTGTTTTATCCGCTCCTCGTACTTCCTGCAGAAATCTTCCACCTCTTCCATCTTCACGCTTCCCTCGGGTACGAACGTGTTCTTCTTGTTTATGTTAATCCCGTTGAAAAGGTTCTCATTCATAAAACACCTGTAACTCTGCGGATGTTCCGGGGAGAGCCCGTAATATTCGTCCAGATTGAAGGTCGTCACCCTGGAAAAATCCAGGCCTTCCTCCCTGTGCAGTCGTGCCAGTTCCCTGTACAGACCCACAGGAGTACTTCCGGTGGCAAGCCCGAGCACACAATCCGGTTTTCTCTGGATAAGATCCTTTACAATATCAGCCGCCTTCTTTGATATCTCTTCATAATCCTTCGCTATCAAGACCCTCATCTTCTCCCTCCTTTTCCATTTCGGAAAGATGCTCCTTCTTGGTCCTGCCTTGCTCTTCCACCTGCTTGAGTCCGAGAGAGATTCTCTTGTTCGCCGCATCTATCTCGAGAATCATCACCTCCAGCTTCTGCCCCTTTCTCAGCATCTCGGAGGGATGCTTGATCGGCTCATCGGTAATGTTGGAGATGTGAAGAAGGCCGTCTATCCCGGATTCCAGTTCAACAAATGCTCCGAAATCCGTCACGTTGTAGACCTTGCCCTTCACCACGCTGCCGACCGGATACTTTTCCGCTATTTCAGGCCACGGGTTGGGTTCCAGTTCCCTCAGACTGAAGGAAATCCTCTGTTCGTCCTTCTTGATGTCTATGACCTGAACCGTAACATTATCCCCCATGGCAACAATCTCGGAAGGCCTCTTTATCCTTCCTGTCCAGGACAGTTCGGAAATGTGCAGAAGGCCTTCAACCCCCTCTTCAATCTTGATAAACGCTCCGTAATCCGTTATATTGACCACCTTGCCCTCAACCGTCGAGCCCACGGGATATTTCTCCTCAATATCCTCCCATGGATTGGGGGTTTTCTGCTTGAGCCCGAACGAGACAACCTGTTTCTCCGTGTCAATCCCCAGTACCACCACCTCCACCTTCTGCCCTATGCTCAGCACCTGGGAAGGATGACTCATCTTGCCCCAGCTCATATCGTTCAGGTGGAGCAATCCCACTATTCCGTACTCCAGTTCTATAAACGCGCCATAATCCACTATGTTTCGCACAGTTCCGGTAACAAGCTGGTTCTTCTGCATCTCGGCAAGATACTTTTTCCTGTTAACCTCTTTTTCCTCTTCAAGATACTTCTTCCTGGATACCACGATGTTTTTCCTCAAAGCGTCCAGGTTGAGAATCTTGAACTGCGACTTGGTTCCGACAAGAGCTGACGGGTTGGATAAAGGGGCTGTATCAGCCTGCGAGGAAGGAAGAAAAGCAATGACCCCTATGTCCACCCTGAAACCGCCTTTCACGCTCCTGAAGATGAACCCTCCTATCGACTCATCCTGCTCATAGCATTTCTCAACCTTTGCCCAGTTCAGAATGACATCGGCCTTTTCTTTTGAGAGAGGGATAAGACCGTTGACGTCAGGATCGAGAGATTCAACGATGACATCCACCTCCTCTCCGGGAGCAATCTCATCTATCTCCCTCTTGAATTCCTCCCGCAATGCAACTCCCTCGGACTTGTACCCTATGTCCATGACCACGTCATCCCCTGTGACCCTCACAATCCTGCCCTTGACCAGGGACCCTGGTTTGAAACCCGCTATTTTTTCTTCAAGAAGTCTTCCCACGTCCGTATTAGCCATTATACCGCACCTCCCTGTATCCTTTTTTTCTCATATATTTTTTCACATCAAATATAAAATTTTCCGGAGTGGATGTTCCGGATATCAGCCCCACGGAATCAAGTCCCGCCAGAGGGACTTTTTCCAGTTCACGGATATTTTCAATGTGGAAAACTCTTCTGTTAAACCGCCTGCAGTTGTGACATAACTTGGCGGTATTTGAACTCTTCTTTCCCCCGAGCACAAGAACCGCCTCCGTCGCTCTGCTGATTTCCGCGGATTCCTTCTGCCTTTCTCCGGTGACCCGGCATATCGTATTGTAAATAACCGTCTTCCTGGCAAAAATCGGATTGATTGCTAAAGAACCTGCGCACTTAAAATAATCACTGAAAGAAAGGGTGGTCTGTCCTATAACCGCGGCTTTCTCAATCCCTTTGCAGGGCAGGTATCTGGAATCTTCCGAGACAAAGGTATTGCCACCGTATTCCCTGAGGGCTATCACCTCCGGATGTTTCTCGTTCCCTATTATTATAATAAAATATTTCTCCCTGTCCAATTTTTTTATAAGGGAATGTATTTTCTTCACGGAAGGGCAGGTTGCATCGTATATCCGGACTCCCTTTCTTTTCAGTCTTTCAATTATTGACGGGCCTATTCCGTGTGACCTTACAATGAAAGGGCCCTTCTGCACTTCCTTCTCGCTCTTCACAACCCGCAGCCCCTTTGATTTGAGGTCTTCCATCACGAGAGGGTTATGTACAATATCCCCGATGCTGTAAAGACATTTGTATCTTCTGAGAAGCCGTTCAGCGGTATTGACGGTTCTCCTCACTCCGAAACAAAATCCTATGTTTCCCGCCACAACCAGTTTTTTCATTTTCTGTTCACCGTCGTCCCTCGAGGATTAAATCATCGGGGTTTAAGTCTTTTCAAAGCATTCATAACCTCCACGGCCATGGCAGTATAATTCTTACCCTCGCACTCTATCTTTTCCCCTACAAAAACCCTGATTTTTACCGGCAGGATAAATTTGGAATCAACAGGCAGGGCTTTTCCCGTGCCGTCCATGAAGACAGGGATAATGGGAGCCCTGCTCTTGTAATGAAGAAAGCCTATTCCCTGTTTCGGCTCCAGCAATTGAAGGGTTTTGCTTCTTGTTCCTTCCGGGAAAAGAACCAGCCAGTTACCTGCCCTGAGAATCTTCACTCCGCGCCTCAGGGTCATTGAAGACATGATATCCCTTTCTATGGGAATTGCCCCGAGATGCCTTATCAGGAACGACAACCCGAATATATTGAATATGTCTGCCTTTGCGAAGTATTTGAGTCTCCTGGGAAAAGCCAGTCCCAGAACGATGGGGTCAAGGTAACTCTGGTGATTGGGCGCCACTATGCAGGCGTCCCCTATGCCGGCAAGGTTTTCCTTCCCCCTCACTTCCAGATGGAAAAAGAACTTGAAGAGCAGGATTCCCAGAAACCTGGCATAAAAGTATATGAGATTTTCCATCTTCTGTATTTTGCCGCACGGGATTCAGTTAAGCATGATAAGTGCCGCCAGGCACGCAATAAATATGACTGTTCTGACGGCGTATGTTCCTGCAGCCGCTGTTTTCCTTGTGAAAAACCAGCCCGTTATTGAATACACGGAAAGCCCTGCAAGAAAGCCGGTAAGAATGTATACCGCGGATCCTTTCATTTATCCAGTACGTCCTCCATAAAGGTTATTGCGGTCACCTTGTCCTTAAGCACCGCAACCTGCTTTCTGTTCGGCGCAACACCGTCTTTCTTTATCATCATGAGATATTCCTGTTTGCTCATGGACGTTTCCGAGACATCGTAGGCATCGGCATCTTCCAGGATAAAAGACGCCCCGTCTTCCCCTTTGAACCTGCCGATATATATCCATCCGGCACGGGTATCAAGGATTACCATCCTGCCGTCATATCTCCTGTTCTGTCCATTCATGTCCGGGGGAAACAGGTATTCCTGACTGAATCTGCCGCAATTCGTGTGACCATTGCGATACCGTTCATCAGTGTACAGCAAAAACGGCCTTTTGACAAACCTCCCCCTGAAAGAATATACTTTTCACATGGATTTCTTCAAAATCTCCGGCTCGGGTAATGATTTTGTCGTGGTGGACAACAGAAAAAATGCCGTGACAGAAAGAAGGAAGGCGGCAATCAGGTTGTGCGACAGAAAATTCGGGATAGGGGCGGACGGACTGCTGCTGCTTGAAAATTCAAAAACAGCGGACTTCCGCATGAGAATATTCAACCCTGACGGGAGCGAAGCGGAGATGTGCGGCAACGGCCTCAGATGCATACTGCGCTTTGCCTCAGAGCGCGGCATCGTCAGGAAAGATACCCTGAGGGTTGAAACAAAGGCCGGAATTCTTGAAGGAACCGTTAAGGGCAGGAAGGTCAGGGCGCAGTTGCACGTTGATGGAAAGCCCCGCACCAACCTGAAAATCAGTGTCGGGGGCACAAGACTCACGGGGCATTTCATAAACACGGGTGTGCCTCACACCGTTATCCTTACGGAGAACCTGGACAGGATAAGGGTGGATGAACTGGGTCCGGGCATACGCCATAACAGGATCTTCAGGCCGAAAGGGACAAACGTTGACTGGATTGAGATTGCGGACAGGCACTCCATCGCCATAAGGACATACGAAAGAGGCGTTGAAGGAGAGACTCTTTCCTGCGGGACGGGAAGCGTGGCGGGAGCGCTGGTCGGTTTCCTCCTGGGAAAGACCGAGCCGCCTGTAAGAGTGACCGCCCGCTCAGGGGAGATACTTACGGTTTGTTTTGACCCCTCTCTGAGCAAGATCTATCTTGAAGGGAATATCCTCATTGCCTTCAGGGGAGAGTGGATTGGAAAATAACAGAAATTCCTGATGGGGTACAACGACAAGACCTTTCTTTCTCTCTCGGGACTGCTCGCCGGAATCTTCCTTGTAAATATTGAATCTTCTCCTTTGCTGCTGTCCATCATACCGGCACTTTCGTTGGCCGGGGTGTTTTTCAGCAGAAGAACGCTGTTTTTCACCGCCTTTCTGCTTGCAGGAATACTGTCTGCCTCTCTCGCGACAGGAATTCCTGAAAACCACATAATAAACAGGTCATCCGCAGTCAATATCCCCCGGGCGGAGGGAAGGGTTCTTGAGGTGAAACCCTTTGAGTTTTCAGACGCCTATGTTGTGCAGGTCAGGGCGATACTCACGCCTGAAGGCAGGAGAGAAAAAACCTGCGGGAGAATCCTTCTTTCAACCCCGGACAGGAACCGGTTCACGCCTGGCGATTGCTTCACGGCGAAAGATATAAGAATCAGGAGGATACTTCCTCCTCAGAACCCCGGAGTCTTTGATTACAGGGGATTCATGCAACGGAGAGGGATATACGCCGAAGGCCGGGCGGCTTCAATAACGAGGATGGATGCCGGAAAATCATGGCTCCGGCTTGCGCTCCAGGGCGCGAGGGACCTCCTCTCCAGGAGGGTTGAGAGACTGTTCGCATATTCCCCGGAAGAAAAAGAACTTGTTGAAACCCTGCTGCTGGGCAAAGAAAAAATCCCCTCTTTCCTGAGAGAGGCGGGGATAAGAAGCGGGACGTATCACCTTCTTGTTATCTCCGGGCTCCATATTGCGTTCATCGTGCTTTTCCTCAGGATATTGTTTATACCCCTGGGAAGATTCAACAATGCATATCCCAGATTTTTCCCCTTCTTTTCCCTGCTGTTCACATGGTTTTACGCCGGCATCACCGGCTTCAGAACGCCTGTCGTCCGGGCAGTATTGATGTTCACTTTCTTTAACGCCGGAGAGATCATGGAAAGGGAGGTGGACGGATTGCACTCCATTATGACCGCCATGCTCGTTCTTCTTCTTGCAAGACCTTACAGTCTGCTTGACGCGTCCTTCCAGCTTTCGTTCATGGCAACCGCAGGTATCATACTGGCATGCAGACGTTTCAACCTCCTGGAAAGGAATTTTTTACAGGGGACGGCATTAAGCAGCATCTCTGCCCAGGCAGCGGTTCTGCCTCTTATTTTCTACCATTTCGGCGTATTCTACCCCGCAGGCATCATAAACAACATCGTTTTTCTGCCCTCCACAGGGATAATAATCATTTCTTCACTGCTTGCTCTTGCATTACCCCTCGTTTTCCTGCCCCCGCTGAAGATTTTGCTCTCGCTTTTCCTGAAAGGGCTGACCCTGTCAGCCGGTTTTGCGCCGGCGGTGGCATTTTCCTCGGGGCTCGCTTTTGCGATAATCTTCTACTGCACGATATTTCTTGTTTTCTTTGCCCGCAAGAATCGAAAATTATCGCTGATACTCGCCTCCGTCATTGTGACATCGCTTTCTGTTTCCATCGCTGTTTCCTGCATGCGAACGTATCCGCGCAAAAAAGCATATTTTTTCTCTTTCGGAAAACCTTCACTGGCTTTCATCATGGACAACCGGTCAGTCGTATTCCTTGCAGACCATTACAAGCAACAGGAGATTTCAAAGATACTCGTCCCTCTGCTAAAAGCAGAGAAAACCGGCCGCATAACAGGACTCTTTTACACCGATATCTCATACAATCATTCAGGAACACTGAGACCTCTTCTTGAAACAACCGAAATCACGCGGGTCTACGAACAGCCGGACGTGCTGAAATCCTTTTCTTTCCCCTACATGAACTCTCACTTTTACCAGGTTACACCGGACATTTTCCAGTTCGCATCGGATGGCAAGACCTATTCCATGGAAGGCCTTGAGGTGCAAACCCTGGGTACAGAAAACAACACGGTTTCGTATATTGTCCGAAAGGGGCATACGAGCATTCTAGTCGCCCCATACATCGGGGAAACCCTGGCAGAAAGAATTCATAACCGCAGATTTACCGTTGCCTTCATAGGCGACATAAAGAAAACAGCCGGGGTTGCCCGCAGTCTCGGAAGTATGGGCTATCTCTACCTCGTCATCCCGTCCGAATACAAGAAATTTGCAATCCTGCCCGAACCGCGCATCAGGAAGTTCTGTCTGAAGACCGGCTCGGTTGGAATGATTTTTGACAGGAGCCCCTTCAGTATTTCATATTTTTACGAATGATGGTAAAATAACAGGCGGAATCGCATCGGGAGGAAAAATGGAAAAAATTATCGTATTGGCTGTTTCGCTGATCATTACTGTGGGAGGATACTTCTCGCGGCCCGCTGCTGTGAATAAGAGTCCTGACACAACGGAAGAAAGCATCACACAGGCTCAACAGGAACAGAGTGAAGCTGTCGAAGTCATGAAAAAGACTCTAACGGAGGGTATTCCTTCCAGTGCTGCAAACAGAACGTCAATCACCGATGTACTGGGTTCCCCGCGTGCAAAATATAGCCCTGATACCGGCGACATGGAGATATGGTTTTACAGAGACTTTTACCTTGTTTTTGACAGAGAGTTGGTATCCTTGAAAGATTATGAGGTTACCATACCAAAATGAATTGACATGCAGGCCGATTGGATGTAAGATTGTTGATTCCACGGGGCCGTAGTTCAGCGGTCAAGAATGCCAGACTGTCGATCTGGAAGTCGCGGGTTCGAATCCCGTCGGCCCCGCTTGGCACTCTTCTTTGGAAGGGATTCGAAGAGAGCGAAGTCAGTCCGATGTGATGAATAAGAACATCGGACAGCGAATGGCCGACCCGAGCCGTATTGGGAGGCGAGCGGCGCCGAATTCCGTCGGCCCCGCTATAGAAAAACAGTTAAAAGAAGTGATTAGTGGTTAGTAAGAACAAAACGCTGCTGAAAGGCGAATGGAGAGACGGAAACAACATCTGAAGAATGGACAAGAACGAACAGGAACGGTACTGGCACACATCATCACACATTCTGGCACATGCGGTCAAGAGGTTATTCCCCGACACAAGGTTAGGAACAGGACCTGCCATTGAAAAGGGGTTCTATTACGATTTTTTCAGGAAAGAACCCTTCACTCCAGAAGACCTCGGAGCAATAGAGAAGGAAATGGCTTCCATTATCAAGGAAAATATCGCTGTTGAGCCTGTGGTACGGGATAAGAAGCAGGCAAGGGAGATGCTTGAGGGAGAACCCTTCAAGCTGGAAATCCTTGAAAACCTGGAAGGGGACCGGGTAACCTTTTACAGACAGGGCGATTTCATGGATCTCTGTGAAGGACCGCATCTTTCTTCAACAGGACAGGTAAAACATTTCAAGCTTCTCAGCGTTGCGGCCTCCTACTGGAGGGGCGATGAAAAACGGGAAAGCATGCAGAGGATCTACGGCATCTCCTTCACGGACAAGAAAGAACTCGCGGATTATCTGCAATTCATAGAGGAGGCCAGGGAACGCGACCACAGGACGCTCGGGACAAAACTGGACCTGTTCAGCATACATCCTGAATACGGCTCCGGGCTGATATACTGGCACCCGAAGGGCAGCATCATAAGGAAAATCGTTGAAGATTTTTGGAAGGAGATACATCTGAAGAACGGCTATGAACTTGTATATACCCCGCATATCGCCGATATCTCCCTGTGGGACAGGTCAGGGCATACCGGATTCTACAGGGAAAACATGTTTGCCCCCATAGAAATGGAAGCCAGGACTTTCCAGCTTAAGCCGATGAACTGCCCCTTCCACATACTCATCTATAACAACCGGTTGAGGAGCTACAGGGAACTTCCCATCAGGTGGGCTGAACTGGGAACGGTATACAGATATGAAAAACAGGGGGTTCTGCACGGGTTGTTAAGGGTCAGGGGGTTCACGCAGGACGATGCCCACATATTCTGCACTGAAGAGCAGGCAGAGGATGAGGTTATAAGGGTTCTGGACCTCGTGAGTTTCTTCCTCGGCAGGTTCGGATTCAGCGACTACCGCATCTGCCTGTCAACCAGACCGGAGAAGTTTGTCGGAACACCAGAAAACTGGGAAAGAGCCACAAATGCGCTTGAGAGGGCACTGAAGGGGAGGAAGATGTCCTATGAGATAGACCCTGGTGCAGGAGTCTTTTACGGTCCCAAGATAGACATAAAAGTCAAGGATTGCCTTAACAGGGAATGGCAGTGCTCAACAATTCAGGTTGATTTCAACATCCCTGAAAGATTTGACGTCAGATACACGGGAAAGGACGGGGATTTTAAGACCCCCATCCTCATACACAGAGCAATCTTCGGTTCCATTGAAAGATTCCTGGGGATACTCATAGAGCACTACAAGGGCAATTTTCCCTTCTGGCTTGCCCCGGAACAATTGAGAATACTCCCCATCACCGACCGGCACATGGCATATGCGGAAAAGACATGCAAGGCCCTTGAGCAATACTTCAGGCTGCAGATTGACCGCCGTAATGAAAAGATAAACAGAAAGATACGCGATGCGGAAGAAGAGAAGGTGCCTTACATGCTCATACTCGGGGATAAGGAATCCGAGAATGGAACGATTTCTCTCAGGAAACACAAAACGGGAATGATAGGGACATATCGGGCTGAAGACCTCATAAGGATGTTGCAGGAAGAAAGTGGACAGGCATAAATTTTTATAGTATAATACAACTCAACCAATGATAAGGGCAGGGGCGCATAGCAAATGGCTTAAACGCTGTTTATCCTGTTAGCCATTTGCTATTTGCCATATGCCAAACAAAGGAGCGCAGACATCGATATTAACCAGAGAGGCAGGTACTACGACAGCAGAAGCAGATACAGGTTCAACTTTCAGATAAGGGTACCCAGGGTCCGACTGATAGGAAGCGAAGGAGAGCAGTTCGGCATAGTGGATAAGAAAGAGGCTTTGCAGAAAGCCAGGGAGAAAGACCTTGACCTGGTGGAAATAGTACCCACCGCGTCTCCGCCCGTCTGCCGCATAATGGACCTCAAGAAGTTCCTCTACGAACAGAAAAAGAAGGGAAGGGAGATAAAGAAGAAACAGAAATTTTCCCAGATAAAAGAGATACGCTTCACTCCTGAAACCAGCGAACACGACTATAGATTCAAAAAGAACCACGTGGAAAACTTTTTGAAAGAAGGGCACCGGGTGAAGGTAATGATTTTTTACAAGGGGCGGGAAATTCTTCACAAGGAAAGGGGTTACCAGTTCCTGGAAAAGTTGACCAGGGACCTGGCGAGTTCCGGGAAGATTGAACGGCCGCCAAGGATGGAGGGCTCAAGACTGAATGTAACTTTTATTCCCATATAACAAGGAACCAACAATGCCCAAGTTAAAGACGAAAAAGTCTGTAGCCAAGAGGTTTAAGATCACGGGGACAGGTAAGGTGATGCATTACGGAGCAGGAGGCGGCCATCTCCTGACCGGGAAAAGCGCAAAAAGAAAGAGAAGGATAAAAAAGGCAGCTGTTTTGCACAACAGAGGGGACAGGAAAAGAGTGAAAAAACTCCTGCCCTATAAATAATCAGGGGATAACCAATGCCAAGAACAAAAAACTCACCCGCATCAAGAAGCAGAAGGAAAAAAGTGCTGGAAAGGGCAAAGGGGTACAGGCAGGGGCGGTCCAAATTATTCAGAAGGGCGAAAGAGTTCTCGGAAAAAGGGCTGACCTATGCGTACAGAGACAGGAGAAACAAGAAACGCGTATTCAGAAGCCTCTGGATAACAAGGATTTCCGCAGGATGCACAACCAACGGCATTTCTTACAGCAGATTTATCTGCGGATTGAAGAAGGCGCAGATAAACATGGACAGAAAGACGCTTGCGGACATAGCATTCCATCACCCGGAATGCTTTTCAGACCTTGTAAACAGGATTAAAGGGGCTGAATGACTTGATGAAAACTCTGCGGAGCATGGTTTTCTTTCTGGTCGTACTGTATGTTTTTGCCCTTAACATTTCTTTTTTCTTCAACAGAGTCTTTTCTCCCGTATTTTATTTCGTATCGCTCTCCTTCACCGTGGCCATTCTGATAGTTGGTGAAACGATCTATTCCTTCGCGGTTCTGAACCAGACGCAATCGCTCAGGCGCGAAAAAGAAAAATTTCAGCTGTCTCTTCTTGACCTGCAGATGGAATCCCTGCTGTTGAAAACGCTCAGTGATATCATTGAAACCTTCGGTGAGGAGATATCGCTTGACGATGTGCTGGAAAAAATTGCGGATTCCCTGAAAAAAATCTTCCAGCATGAAACAATCGCCCTGCAACTCATGGGTGAGAATTTCAAGAAAACCATCCTGGGACAATCCGTTGAGTTACCCGAAGAACTGCTGACAAGCACCGCGCTGAAACCGCGCCCCATTCTCGTTAACAATACGCATTCTTTCCCTCAGTATGAAGGACTTGCCAGCCAGGGAGTAACCTCCTTCATCCTGTCCACCTTCCATCATAAAAGAAAGATTACCGGGATTATCGGCGTCTTCTCTTTTGATAAGAGGGTTTTTACCATAAGGGATCTTGACCTGCTCCGCATGGTTTCAGCCCCGACCTCCCTTCTCGTTGAAAATGCGGAACTTTTTGAGAGAACAAAGGTGCTGTCAATAACCGATTCCCTCACGCATCTTCATAACCGGAGACACTTTGAAGAAATGCTTGCAAAAACGCTCGCGGACGCGCAGGAGAAGGGAAGGGGTTTTTCCGTGTGCATGGCGGACATAGATTATTTCAAGCACTACAATGACCTGAATGGACATCCGGCTGGAGATGCGGCGCTTAAGAAGATATCGGAGATACTAACGAATAACGTCAAGGGATCCGATATCGTTGCCAGGTACGGAGGCGAGGAATTCATAATTGTCTTCCCGGATACGGGGAAAGAGAATGCCTTGAAAATATGCGATGCGATAAGGCGGCGAATAAAGGATTTCAAATTCCCGAACGAAGAATCCCAGCCCAACAAGGATCTGACACTGAGTTTCGGAATCTCCTCCTACCCGCAAGACGCAGAATCGTCGGAAGAGATTGTGAAAAAGGCGGATTTTGCCCTCTACAAAGCAAAAGAAGCGGGCAGGGACAGGGTTGTCATGGCGTGACAGGAAGGTCAAACAATCTTTCTTTTATCATCTCCCACACCGATTCGGATGCCGTTGAGATTTTCACCGAAAATTCTTTCTGCATGAGGGATTTGCGCCCCTCGTAATCTCTTTCAAGGGCTTTCATCTTCCTGCCTGTTTCCGTATCAGTGCTTCTCCTGTATTTCTCTGCTTCCTCCCTTATCTCCCGCTCTTTTGTTACCCTGAGCGTCTTAACCATTGAAGACACGGTATCTTTTATGCGAGCGGCTTCTTCCCCTGCCTTTTCTATTATGGACCCGGCCTCTTCCTCTGCCATTCTGATTTCCTTCACCTTCTCCATCACCATTTTATTCCCCCGGGAATACAATCCTGCCCTTATAGATGGTCTCGGTAACACGTCCCTTCATTTTGCGTCCTGTGAAGGGAGAATTCTTGCTCATGGATCTGATGCCTTCCTTACTGTATACCCATTCCGCCGCAGGATCAAAAACAGTGATGTCCGCCTGTTTCCCCCTGGCAATCCTTCCCCTTTCTATCCCGAGAACTCTCGCAGGATTTGACGTAAACCTGGCAATAATCTGCGACACTGTCAATCCGTTATTTTTTAATTCCATCGCCAGAGGCAGGGCTGTTTCAAAGCCAATCATGCCGAAAGGAGCGTTCTCAAACCCGGATCCCTTCTCCTCGGCGCTGTGCGGAGCGTGATCCGTAACCATGCAGTCAATCGTTCCGTCCTTCAGCCCCGCGATCAATGCCTTGATATCCCTCGGGGTGCGAAGGGGCGGCATTACCTTTGCGTCAGGATTATAACCAAAGACTGCTTCTTCCGTCAAGAAGAGATGATGGACTGCCACCTCGCAGGTAATATTCCTGTTGCGCCTTTTTGCCCTGCGGACAATATCCACCGACTCTTCAGTTGAAAGATGGGCAAGGTGAAGGAGTCCTCCCGTCAGACCGGCGAGATAAACATCCCTGCTTACCATGATAGCTTCTGCCTGCCACGGAATCCCGCTCAATCCCATCCTTGTTGAGATTTCCCCTTCGTTCATGACCCCGTTTTTTGAAAGATTTGCATCCTCGGAGTGGGATATTACTGGTTTTTTGTAGAGCTTTGAGTATTCAAGAGCCCTGCGCATCACAAGGCTGTTCATGACGCAATCGCCGTCGTCAGAGAACGCCACCGCCCCTTCCTCAACCATCTCCCCATAGGCAGGCAGTTCTTTCCCTTCCCTGTTCACGGTCAGTGCCCCGACAGGCAGAACCTCGCACAGGGCTTCGCGGGACCTGTCAATGATAAACCTGATCGTGACCTTGTTATCCAGGGGGGGAGTGGTGTTTGGCATGCAGCACACGGTTGTGAATCCGCCGGAGACGGCTGACAGACTTCCGGTATATATTGTCTCCTCGTCCTCCCTTCCGGGCTCTCTCAAATGTGAGTGCATATCTATGAGCCCCGGGAAAACATATTTATCTCTGGCATCTATTACCTTCTCAACCTTTGCCCCTATTTTTCTGGAAACCTGGGAAACTATTCCGTTTTCTACCAGGATATCGTATTTCCCTTCCCTTCTGCCGCCAGGATCCACAACGAAACCATCTTTTATCAGTATTCTCATTTCCATAATTATAAATCGGTGGCTCGATTCAGTCAACTGCCCCGTCTCACGCGGTTCCCCGCCAATTTCTTGCCAGGCGGACCATTGTCTCATAGTTGGCCATCGTCTGCGGAGTGATAGTCCTGCCGTAAGGACAGGCCGATGGATGGAGAATAAATCCCCTTCCTTCGCCTGACATCCCCTCCTCCAGGGCGGTCCGAACCTTTTTTTCAAAGTTCTCGGGCGAGAGATTTTCAATATCAGCAGCCTCTATGTTTCCCATCAGGACAGTCTCTCTGCCGATAGCCCCCTTTATCTCCGCCAGTGTCATATCGCCCTGGGGAGGAGGCTCGCAGGGGTCCATCCCGTCCGGCCTCATTTTCGCAATCAAGTCAATTATGCCGCGCAGCCGTCCATGAGAATGAATCCGTGCATATCCCCCGTATTCTTGTATCGTCTTAACCATCCATCCCGTATATCTCACAACATATTCATCGTAGAGGCGAGGCGGAAGGTATGGTTCGCTCGCGTATTCGGAGCCGCATATGCGCCACAGCCGTCCGGGAAATTTCTCTGCCACCTGTTTGCATTGAGGAAAAAGTATCCTCGCAAACCTTTCAAGCAGACTTCGGAAAAGAACCGGCTCGGTTAAGGCCGTAACGGTATATTCCTCCATGGAAAAGAGCCCGGCCGCACAGCAGATAGGGTCGGCCATCTCCACGCTGATAATGCCGCTGTCACCCAGCGATGTTTCCTCAGAAAGCATTGGCCCGGTATCCAGCTGCCCTGCCACAGGTTCCGGCAGGCGGAGGTAGGCCTTAACATCATCCGTATTTTTGAGCAGGTGTTCAATAATCCACGTGGTTTGAACGTCAGCATCCCTGCGTTGAAGCGACGTCAGGGTTCTGCCGGGCGCTTCTATGGCTGTCCTGGTGAAAAGAGACCTGCCCTCACGCCACGTTTCGTTTCTTGTCAAAATGTCCATCCCGTTATCGCTTCCACCGGCCCATGCCGGGGATATCATGCGTATGATATCGGTCTCCAGGTGAGCCATCCTGACCAGCGGCCGCCAGGAAGGGTCGTTCCATACGTTAAATTCATCGCCGTCCTGTTCCATTTCCCAGCCGCCTATCTCATAAAATGACACCGCCGGTCTGTCCACCGGCTTTCCCTTAAAAGTAGCCTCCAGTCTTTCTTTCCGCGTCATGCTGTATGCTCCTTTCCTTTCAATATACCCAGAATATCACCGCAGAGATACAGGGAGCCGCATATGCACCAATCCTTCCCGTTTCTTTTCAGATATTCCATGGCTTTTCGCGGGGACGGGATAATCCTTGCATATCCCCTTTTCTTCGCCCTTGCATGATCTGCCAGCAGTGCGGGATCCAGAGCCCTTTCGTTGTCCGGCTTTGTGAACACTATTTCGTCCACGTTATTCCCTGTCAACAGCAGGTTCAGCATCTTACGCCAGTCCTTGTCTTTCAAAATGCCCACGAGAAAACAGAATTTCCTGCAGGGAAAAACCTCCCGCAGGGTTGCTGACAGAGTCTTGATTCCATCCGGGTTATGGGCTCCGTCAATGACAATGAAAGGATCCTTTTTCAGGATTTGAAACCTGCATGGCCAGAAGACGCTCTCCATACCGCCATACAGGCCTTCCCGTGTCACATCAAACCCTTTCTTTCCAAGGGAAATGGCCGCACTGACAGCGAGAGCCATGTTCTCTATCTGGTGATTCCCGAGCAGCGGGGTTTTCAAGGAACAGTACATCTTACTGTTCCAGAAGAAGTCAAACTCCTGGCCATCAACAGAAAATGTTTTCCCGCGAGCATCAAAATCCCTTTTGTAGATGTAAAGTTTTGCCTTCTTGTCCCTTGTCTTGTTCCTGATAACCCTCATCGCATCGCTGTGCTGAGAAGCGGAAATTACGGTGCTGCCGGGTTTTATGATCCCTGCTTTTTCACTTGCAATCTCCGCGTACGTCTTCCCGAGAAACTGGGTATGTTCAAGCCCTATACTTGTTATTATCTCAAGGGAGGACGGCAGAACATTCGTGGCATCAAACCTGCCTCCCATCCCCACCTCGCATACGAGAATTTCGACTCCGGCGTCCGCAAAAAACGAAAAAGCGATCGCCGTAAGCGCCTCAAAAAAAGTAGGGTACATATGGTATGGCTGGGAACCCAGCATTTTCTGCAAATCCCTTATCTTGCTGGCAAGCGCCTTTTCGGATATCGCTTTTCCGTTGAAGACGATGCGTTCGCCTATATATATCAGATGCGGACTGGTGTAAAGCCCGACCTTGTAACCTGATGCGAAAAGTATGCCGGCCAGGGTTCTGCCAACAGACCCCTTCCCGTTGGTTCCTGCTACCAATACCGATGGGTACAGAAGGTGGGGATTGCCGAACCTTTCAAGAAGGCTGCGGGTCTTGTCCAACCCCAGCTTTATTCCGAAATCCGTGAGCGAAAACAAGAAATCCAGTTCTGGAAGACGTTTTTTCATGAGTGGACAATAAGAAGGATCTTGCCTATGATTTCCTTGAGTTCCGCGCGTTTGGAAATGATGTCTATCATTCCGCGCTCAAAAAGGAATTCTGTCCGCTGGAAACCGGCAGGCAGTTTCTGCCTTATTGTCTGTTCTATGACCCTTGGACCGGCGAATCCTATCAATGCCCTCGGTTCGGCAATAATAATATCTCCGAGAGAGGCAAAACTTGCCGCTATACCCCCCATGGTAGGGTCGGTAAGCACCGATATATACAACAGCCCCGCTTTCTTGAGTTTCCCCACGGAGGCTGATGTTTTTGCCATCTGCATCAGGGATATCACCCCCTCGTACATCCTTGCACCGCCGCCTCCGCCAGAAACCGATACCACGGGAAGCTTCTTTTCAATGGCATACTCAGCCGCTCTCGTAAATTTCTCCCCAACGACCGAACCCATGCTGCCCATGATGAAACCGGCATCTATTACCGAGAGCACGCACGGTATTCCTTTTATTTTGCACGTTCCGGCAATAATCCCCTCCTTCAGTCCTGTCCTCTGTCTTTCTTCCTTCAATTTGTCAATGTAGGACTTGACCCCCGTGAAATTAAGGGGGTCGCACGAAACCATCTCTCCCCACAGCTCCGAAAACGAGCCGGGGTCTGCCAGGGAGGCAATCCTCTCATGGGCGGTCATCCTGCCGTAATGGTCGCAGTGCATGCATATCTTGAAATTCTCCTCCCACTTCTTCTTGTATATCAATTTGCCGCATTTTTCGCACTTAATCCAGAGATCCTTTTTTATCTCGGGTCTTTCCCTGGGTTCGATGCTGACATACTTTTTCTTTTTGAATATCATTGGATCACCCTGCTTTTCGTCAGGACCTCTCTTATCTTTTCCATGCTGGAAGGAGAGGGAGGCGTAAGAGGAAGCCTCCATTCTGCTTCTATCAGATTCATCAGCGATAGAGCAGCTTTCACGGGTATCGGATTTGTTTCAATGAAAAGAACCTTGAATATCGGCAGTAACTCCAGGTGAAT
>Ga0172365_10000863_pt1 | contig 21273 bp, 21 predicted proteins | sample LakKivSesite48cm_FD_114535 | JGI IMG/M metagenome (GOLD analysis project Ga0172365, IMG submission 114535) | Sediment microbial communities from Lake Kivu, Rwanda - Sediment site 48cm | ecosystem: Environmental > Aquatic > Freshwater > Lake > Sediment | place: Rwanda: Western Province, Lake... | reverse complement strand
TCCTATTTGTTATTTGGGATTTGGATATAATCTAAATGTACCACCTTCTATGAGGGAAGTCAACAACTTTCTTATAAATTTTTATGGATTTTTATAAGATTTCCAGAAGCTGCTTCAACCTCCCCTCCGCTGATTCCCTTTTTGATTTGACTGACCTGCCCCAGTCCTCCTGCGATGTCGTCTTCCCCATGGTCGATGTAGAGCTGTGTGGGGACGTAGATCCAATCACGTACGCTGGGAATACCCAAACGGGGTTCTTTGGGTACGGCAGCCTTTCGTTTCAGGGCCAGGTCGTAGCGATTCATTATTGCCTCACGGAGATTTGGGGTGAGCGGCGGGACTTGAACCCGTAACCACTGGATCCACAATCCAGTACTCTAACCAATTGAGCTACGCCCACCATAAATTTTTGAGCGAGAGACCGGGCTTGAACCGGCGACCTTAGCGTTGGGAACGCCACGCTCCACCACTGAGCTACTCTCGCTTATCAACGACGTTTTCTTTTCCCATCCCAGGGCATTCTCTGCCTATTCCGACGCCAGGGTTCATCAAGCGGTTTGGAGCGTTCCTGCTTTGGCTGAGGCTCTTGTGGGTCAGGTATCAAATGAGCATCCTGAGTTATTTGATTCATTAAATCAAGAACACGCTGGTCTTCTGCTTCAACAATTGAGTCCACTAAGGCATTTGGCACTGACAAAGCCTGCATACCATGATAATGCGAAGGGGCGTCTGCAAGAGCAACAGTTCCCATACCAACCACAGTAACAGATCCGAGATGTTCACAGGGGATCCCTGATCTTGACGATCGGCCACAAACTGAGACCTCACCCCTTTGGATAGTACTATTAACCTGATCAAAGGCATTCCTTATCGCCTCTGCTGAATACATCCGACCATTGAGATTCACCTGATTCGACTGAATACCAGTATTGAATGGAGTTTCCAGCCCCGCCGTCGAATCCTCCGGGACGGATGCGGATTTAAGAGTTTCAGGTGGCGGTTCAGGAGGAGTCCGTCCACATGCAAGATCAAAGCGGTTTGTCCGAGAAGGCCCCTTGGGTTCCTGGACGGATTCCTTATCCGGGTCATCCATAAGAACTCTTTGTTGATTGACGGATCCGTCAATTATCCAACCCCTAGCCGCGGCTTCTACAGTAACACCGCTAAGGCGCAGCGTGCATGTCCCATTAAGTACTAATTCTCGACCTATTTCAAACAGGGTAGGACCGCCGGGGATCGTCCCGTTTGAAATCATTGCTGCGATTGTATCTACTGCATTATGATATGTGGAGTCATTTAAAAAGGCACGTCGCCTAATTTGTCGTTGAATTTTTGTTAGTGGCATAAGACCTCAAAAGTTGGCGGAGGGAGGGCGAGTCGAACGCCCAAGATCTTTCGATCGGCAGGGTTCAGGCCTGCTGGATTGCCAATTATCCTACCCCTCCTTGATTTTTCTTCGAACCTGACCTACAGCCCAAAAGGACCCATCATAAGATTGTACACGAGCCCGATCATAGTCCCGGGTATCCACTTTTAGTGCCTTGAGTACATCCCCGTACCGAACCCACGTCTGACGCCTTTTAGGAAATCCCAAACCACAAAGGACCTCATCATCGGGTCTAATAATTGTCCGGGCTGGGAGCATTTTATACTTTACCATTAGACAACGTCTCCAAAATGGCGGAGGGTGCAAGACTTGAACTCGCACGGCTGTAAAGCCAACTGATTTCGAATCAGTAGCGACAGGGGTCGAACCTGCACGAGTCGCCTCACATGATCCTAAATCCTACACGTCTCCCATTCCGTCACGCTCGCGTTTCTAATTCACGCCCCTAAAGAGGAACGACTTTGCTGCGAACTACTTGGTACAACCATACTGTCTATGGTCATGTTTAGGGTTAAAGTCATAGAACGATCAGGGACCAATTCTCTTGGGCCACCGATGGTTTGTATAGAATGAACACCCCGACTCATATTCAAATCAGAAATAAATCCTTGATAGAGATGCCCGTTGATTTCAAATTGGTAAGGAATACCGAATTGCAATTCACCAAGATTCCGTATATCGGGTCTCCCAGAAACCCTTTTCTGGGCCTTATCATCTTTGTGTTCCTGAACAGGCTCTGGAATATCTTTTGGGGGATCCACCCCCTTGGCAAGATCAAAGCGGTTCAAAAAATTCCCCTGTCTTTTTAAAACAGACCTCACACAGATTAAAGTAGTTTTCAAAAAGCTGTGTTTGTTCAACCGTATTCCCACAGGAATCACATATAAACTTCTTTTTATTTAGCATCAAATCGTACCGGGATATTTTCGGGGTAATTGCCTCGTTTGCTAATTTATTCAATACAGATGGCTCAGGATAAACAACAGAGGAATCCGGGTAAACGTAACCCTCGGCTACTGGATAAGAAGGAGCTACCCCAGTAACCCCCTGAAGGCCTGTAAAACCCGTAACCCCCATGTATCCCACTACTCCCGTAACCCCCGCCCAAGACTCATTATTGTTGATTGGATTCTGATGTAACGAGGTCAGCTCAATATCCTGAAGCTGGGGTTGGTCAACACGCCTTATCGTGTGTCTTGTATGCGTAGGGAAATCGGTACGACGAACTATCCGAGGCGGGGGAGGTGGTTCCTCATCTTCCTCCTTTAATGAGGAGGGGGGTTTATACGTAGGGAAATCGGTACGACGAACTATCCGAGGCGGGGGAGGTGGTTCCTCATCTTCCTCCTTTAATGAGGAGGGGGGTTTATACGTAGGTGTTGGGGCCCCATCTAATTCACGATCAAAACGAGGAGAGGTCATGAGGAGCCCTAATGGGGAAGGAGGAATCAGACTTGGCCGGGGGCCCTCTTGAACGGGCGGTGCATCCCGTACCATATTTATCATTTCTATAAAAGCGCTGGAATCCTGCCCGCCACGCATAGTGTAATCACCAGACACTTCGGTCTTGGGTGATCGACCTGGAATTATTCTTTTTAAGGCCTGATAGGATTTTTTGAAGGTATCCCGAATCCCCTCTATCAGGCCATTAACGGTCAGGGGACTGGATGTAACACCTTTTACAATACCAAAACGATTCATAAAAGTCTCCTCTTAGATATGATACCGGAGGAGTCAATGAAAAATAAAGTGAGAATGGAGCCCAAGAGAGGATTTAAACCCCCGACCTTTCCCTTACAAGGGGATTGCTCTATCAACTGAGCTACTTGGGCAGACCGTAGACCCACTCCGATTCGGACGGAGGACCTTCTGTGTGTAGGACAGATGCTCTAACCAGCTGAGCTATGGGTCCGAAAAAAAGTTTGGTGCCCGGAGCCGGACTCAAACCGGCACGCCCTTTACGGACAGGAGATTTTAAGTCTCCTTTGTCTATCAGTTCCAATACATCCGGGCATGAAAAATGGAGCGGGCAGCGGAATTTGAATCCGCAACAGTCACCTTGGAAGGGTGGGGCTCTACCATTGAGCTACGCCCGCGAAGTTTTTTTGGAGCCTGCCGGGGTCGAACCGGCGACGTCCTGCTTGCAAAACAGGTGCTCTCCCAACTGAGCTAAGGCCCCTTTACAAAATGGAGCTGGGCAGGATCGTACTGCCGGCCTCGACAGTGCCACTGTCGCGCTCTCCCAATTGAGCTACAGCCCCGAAAACTGCCGGGGAACAAATCGCTGCGGCCCTTACTGACCTCCGCTCTGCCAACTGAGCTACCTTCCCCATAAGTGGGGAAGACCAGGGCTCGAACCTGGGACCTAAGGTTTGATTTGAAGTATCCGCAACTGACACCAGATGGTACCCCCGATAGGGATCGAACCTACAACTTCACTCGTTCGTAGCGAGGACCTCTAATCCAATTGAGGTACGGGGGCATAAAATTGATAAAAGATAAGCCCACGACCTGGGTTGAACAGGTGGCCTCATCCTTACCGAGGATGTGCTCTACCGACTGAGCTACATGGGCGAAAATGGCAGGACGAGAGGGGCTTGAACCCCCAACCGATGCTTTTGTAGAGCATTGCTCTACAATTGAGCTACCGTCCTATTGATTGGAACCCCTGATCTCCCTATCTCATCCCGTAAGGGATGTTTCTGACCATGCTTACGATAGGTAAAGCCGGTTGCGAGCTTCGCGTGTCAAACCACGCCGTCTTCAGAGGTATAAAATGGTGGGCCGGGAAGGACTCGAACCTTCGTAGGCCATTACAGCCGAGGGGTTTACAGCCCCTTGCCATTGCCGCTAGGCGACCGACCCATAGGATTCAATCAGAGCCCTCTACATGGACATCTGATCGTTTGATTCCGAATCTGGTCATCACATCTTCTACAGTTAACCCGTATTGTTGTGCTAGAGTGGCCAGAATGATCTTAGGGCGGTCAGGTTTCTCAACCCCATCCTCAATAAAGCAACTCCCTTGACATAGTGTTACTCCTTCTGTTTGTTAAAAATGGTGTATCCAGAGTGACTTGAACACTCACGGGTCTCCCCAGAGGTTCCTAGGACCTCCGCGTATACGATTCCGCCATGGATACGTATTTGCGTTCGAGAGGACTTGAACCTCCACAGGATTGCTCCCACTGGCACCTCAAACCAGCGTGTATGCCATTCCACCACGAACGCATTAGATTTTAATCCGTTTAATCACCTGATCCCGATATTCCGATCCGTAAACGTCGCACACTTCATTATCCATTCGAGAAAGGATTCGATCCGAGGCCATGCCCATTTTAATTGCTGTGTCGTAATAATCCTGCCAGTCAACAACAAGGCCTTCTTTCTGGCATGTTATGCTATGAGGGGAAGATATGGTGCAGTCGAGAAGACTCGAACTTCCACGGGGTTTCCCCCATTGGCTTCTGAGACCAACGCGGCTACCAGTTACGCCACGACTGCATAAAAAGATGCCGGGGTTCCAAATGCCCTCGCGGACAGGGACCTCGCGGTCCACCCCGGCGTAATTTGGAGACGACGGCTGGGATCGAACCGGCGCTTGGCGATGTTGCAGATCGCTACCTTCCCAACTTGGCTACGTCGTCATAAAAGTCGTACGGCCGGTGAGAGTTGAACTCACACATGCATAAGCATAGTAGTTCTTGAGACTACCGCGTCTGCCATTCCGCCACGGCCGCGTGGAATGTGCTTCACCAGGAATGTGTCAAAGAGCCAAAAAAAGAACCCCCGCCGAGCTTCTTTTGCCGGGCGGGGGTTCGGTTTTTCCTACTTTTAGGTCTTACCGCTTACACCCACACCCGGCGCTTTCCATGGCGAAGATAACCTGCCGCGACCACCGATAATCCGGCGGAACAGGCTAGGCGCCATGACAAAGAGGATGTGGTTTTCAGCGTAATCATGATGTAAAGATACCGCGATTGTTAAAGATTGTCAAGTTCTTTCGAAAATATTTTTCTGGAGCCGGGAGCCAGAATCAAACTGGCGACCTACGCGGCGCCAGCTCATTATGTTCTGCGGCGTGAACCCCATGTGGCCGAGCAGCCGGATTGAACTGGTCCGGATGAACTCGTCGTCGTCCATGAGCAGTATCCTGCCCTTTGCCGGCTGCGCTCTTCGCCTTTTGCATTATCTCTTCAACTCCCTTGCGCATTAGGAACCGAAAATCATCACGAACCGTCGCGTTTGACATCAGGTTTTTAATGTCCGTTCCCATCTCTGTGACGATTTTGTTGACGATCTTTTGCGCGAGTTCTTCTTCCAATAACTCAGAGATGCGAGCAAACACCTTCGCATAGTTGATCTGCGAATACGCTTTGCGAACCTCCGAGCTAACGTCAACCTTGTTATCATAATTCATCTTGATTGCATCGCCACTCTGAATCATCTTGATAATCGAATTTTCAATCGCCTGTTGAATCCGTTCGGTTTCCATGTCTTTGCCTTTTTTGGTTTTCGCGCCGCCTATAATATTTGGCTTTGCGGTGGAGAATTTCGCCTAACGTCCCGGCCAATAGTTGATCGTTTCCAATGTCAACATCCATGGCCTCAAAAGGAATTTTAACCGTTAAGAGATATGTCATATGCTTCCAGACACTCCGTACAGGTTACTTTTCCAGACCGGTAGAGAACATTATGAGCATCCCGAAGAGGGGGTAAATCCGTTCCCCGTTCATCAGAAACAACGATACAGCTGTTGCCGCACGAACATTTAATTTCTCGAAGCATTCCTACCGTTCCTTTAAATGTGGAAAAATCTTGGTGTAGTGGCATTTTGAGTTTTAACCCATCAAGCTGTAGTAAGAATCGTGAATCACATCCAGCACATATCTTCTGAATACATCTTTTATTTTTATAGGCACCATCTGCGGATAAAATTTGGGGTTGCTTACATGTATGCGCTTGAACGGCATTCGTTAATTCCGTTTCGGTAATAAACCAAAACTCTTTTTTATCTCTCTTGTTCTTGGCACTACGCTTCCCGTATATCTTGGCTGAAAACGAGGCCATCAAAGACAACATATCCTCCACCAACTCATCCTCGAATGCCTTGGGGAGGGTTTCCTCTACGTATTCGATGGTCACTCCGTAAGATTCGAAGAAGGCTCTGAAGATGTTGAAGTTGAACCGGGACAGTCGATCTTTGTGCTCTATGATTACCCGGCTAATTTTCCTTTCAAAAACGAGCTGCAAGAGCTTATGTAGTTTTGATCGGGAATCATTCATTCCGCTGCCGACCTCATCAAGCACCTGCTCCACAGGGTATTTTTTCTTGACGCAGTATTCGAGGAGTCTTGCTTTCTGACGGTCTAAGTCCCCTTTTTGCTTCTGTTCATGGCTGGAGACCCGACAGTAAACCGCCACGGGTAGCAGCTCTGGTATTTTACTATCCAGGATGCCCATGCGAGCATGAACATCAGATAACAGGTACCTCCTGTGCCCGCCTTCCGTTTTTACGGCTGAGAGTTTACCGGAGTTATCCAGGTCTCGTAGCTGTTTAATAGACAGCCCGAGCATGGTGGATGCTTCTCGGATGGCTATGAGACGGTCACTCATCTTTTTCTCCGGGTGGCATCACGTTATACCATGAGTCGAGGTATTCCTGAAATTTTTCTAATGAGGGTGCAGAGTCCAATTCAACGACATGGGGTATGACGCGACCGTCTTCCAGTTCGAATTCTGATTTGGTTACTCGGACGACTTTCATATGCCTCTTTTTCATGTTTTTGAGCCTTTTTATATGTTATTTGGATTTGGATATACTGACAATATAATCAATTTCAGGGCAGATATGTATAGTTTTTAAAACTATTCTTAAGATTTAATGCTAACTGTTGCTTACCCGCCTCTTCCCGGGCCCTCTCTGCGGCACGCTCGGGTTTCATTCCTTCATCCACGTATTTCGTGTACAGAGACATCAGTACTTTGTTCATCTTTTCTTTCCGAGTCAGGAGCTTCACAAGTAGCCTTTCTAGAAAGTGTAATCGTTCAAGGATTTTCTTGATACCAGTTTCAGTCTTCTTAACGCCCGGTCCCTGATTTGACGAACCCGTTCCCGGGAGAGTCCCAGAAGAGTTCCGATCTCCTCCAGGTTCATTGAAATATCGCAACCAACGCCGTAATGAAGCTTCAAAATATGCTGCTCCCGTTCCGACACATGAGCCAGGAGCGTTTCTACATCTTCAAGCGCCGATCGCATGTCCATTGAACTATCCGCACGATCCTCACTGGAAAGCGTATCCAGGATTGTGTTGTCGTCATTATTGATTTTCCCATCTAAATAAACACCAGGGGCCATTATCGACAGGACATCCTGAACGTAATCTGGAGCAAGGCCGGATGCATTTGAAATCTCTTCAATAGAGGGTTTTCGAGCAAGCTGCCCCTCTAATTTGGTCTGTAGCTTTCGAATCGTGTACAGATCCCCGATTTTATTAACAGGGATGCAGGTTATCCTTGACTGATTCGCCAAGGCGGCTAAAATGGATTGTCGGACCCACCAGACTGCGTAGGAGATGAATTTAAAATTCTTCGTTCCATCAAAACGGTGTGCTGCTCGAATAAGCCCCATGTTCCCTACAGCAACCAGGTCCGCCATAGACATCCCCTGATTACGGTAATTCATGGCGACTTTGATTACAAATTTCAGATTTGCCTGAATCAACTTATGCCGTGCTTTATGATCCCCCTTCTGGATCAAAGCTGAAAGACGGGCCTCTTCTGCTGCGGGCAGGGCCTTTGTTTTACTCAGGTCCCTCATGTAGAGGGCTAAGGTAGGTTCAATGTCGAACATCATATTTATTATACCAAATAGCGGCCTGAAAATTTAAAGGCCCCGCGGAATCTCTTCAGCGGGGCCTTTACTCGAGTGTATGAAAACCCAAGTATTAGACCACGCCGGGGGCACCGCCCCCGATATTTTCTTGGGATGTTTTTGACGTTATAAAGGACATTTTTACACCTCGCTCATAATATATGGTTAAAACCACGGAATGTCAAGCGTAGATGATGTCATCGAATCCTTCCTCTAATGTCGGGGGTACATAGACTTTTCGCATGCCCTCAAGGACTTCCGCCCAATGCTCCCGGGAGTACCCGCGATGATTCGCCATTCTTCGATTGAGATTTTCCTCTCCCAGGTCCTTGAATAGGATACAGAAAACATTGACGCCTCTAGGCATGTCCAAAAGAATTTTTGCCCTTTGCATTTTCGTCAAGTGGGGCTCGTCCACAATGACGTCAAATCCTTTGGCTAAAAAGGATTGAATTATTCCTCTCATCGCATCATCTATGGCCGGTTCCAAATCAATGTCAAACGTATACGGACCACCACGGACCATGTGCCGCATGGAATCCCCGCTAACTATGACCGTATTGGCGTATTTTTTTGTCATCATCTCGCACCAGGTGCTTTTACCGCTACCAGGGAGCCCGCACAGGACATAGACAATCTGTTGTGCCATCAAAAACCTCCACAAAGTACTTTATAAATCCACCCTGAAATCGGTATCATATGTATGATACTGCACTAGGTAGAAAAAATTAAAGGGATATTATGCCACATTTTGTAGGTGTTCCTGCCATATACCCCAAGCTGTTGGAAATCCGTAAGTCCAAGGACGCGGAATTCAAGACCAATAAATATTGGAATCCTGACCCGTCAGTGAAACTCCGATACTACCAGGTTGTTGGGGCTCTCCATATGATGCTCCTGGATCGAATGGTCCTTGGAGATTCCACGGGCTTAGGCAAGTGCGTTTCAGAGGATACCTTAATACCTACAAATCAGGGTTTCATTCGTATCGGGGATCTTCTACCGGATATTTCAGCGGAAGGTCAATTTCACCCCCATTCTACGACCCTTCTATCTCATGAAGGGCCCCATCAAACATCCCATGTATATGACTCCGGCATTCGGGAAGGACTAAGGATCGAGACTGATCATGGCTACGTTCTTACGGGTCTTCCAACACACCCGATTCTTGCCTCATCCAAACAGGGCCCCTCGTACAGACTCTTAAAAGACCTCTCCCAGCGAGAATACGTATGTATTCGACGTGGGGGCCTTTTTTCGGATAAACCTTACAAGATTTCTTTCAATCTTAAAACATCCCCGTATACAAAAAAATATACCTACCCGGATTCTGTCCAGGAAAATCTCGCGGAACTCTTCGGATATTACGTATCAGGATGCTCAGATAAACATCGAGATAGCTTTTCTATTACTCAATATGATCAAGAAATACATGGGCGTATAAGAAAGCTTCTAAAGGATGTTTTTGGGTACGTTCAAAATACTGGAACAGTAAAATATTCAACGGAAGTTGACGTTAATAGCGTGGATATCTGGCGGTTTTTTAAAGAACTCGGTATCCGAATGGCAGAAACCAGCGGGGGTCAAGAAGTCCCCCAAAGCATTTTCCGATCCCCCAGAGAAATCGTGCGGGCATATTTGAGAGGGTATTTTGAAGGAGATGGCGGTGTTGAAAAAGGTACTGGGGCCGTTAGCTGCTGTTCAAAATCCCAAAAACTGATGGAACAGACCCATCTTTTATTGCTATCATTCGGAATAGTTTCCCGTTTGAAACGTAAGATGGTTCGAGTAAAGGATTCCCGTCAACCTTACTGGGCTCTTTATTTCTTTGGGCAAGAAGTAGAGCTCTTCCAACGAGAGATAGGCTTTGTCTCATCAAGGAAGCAAAAAGAACTTCAGGGTATCTGTGGTATTCCCAGAAATACAAACAAAGACGTGGTGCCTTTTGCGGGCCCTCTAATCAAAGAGTGCCTTACGTCTATCATCGCCCATTTAAAAACTTTACCAGAACATCAGGGGTTCTCTACCAAAGGTTCCGGATGGAAAGGTCTCGTCGGGTATAAATATAAACGTGTCGTAGAATCGTACGCATATGGCGAAAGAATGCCCTCAATAAAAGCGGTGGGGCTCTTTGTATCTACCCTTGAAAAGCTCGGTTTTACGAAGAATGTGCCCCATTACGAACTTTTAAAAGAGATAGCCAGGGGAGACCTATTTTTCGACCCCATTCGTAGCATTACCCCACAGCAAGCCCGTTTTGTCGACTTTACTGTCCCTGTTACGCATAATTTCGTGGGGAATGGATTCGTAAATCATAATACGAGCCAATCTTTAGCTGCTTATTCTTTTGTCCTCGAACGTGACCCTTCCACAAAACTTCTTATTGTATGTATTAAATCGGCCCTATATCAATGGGCTGAAGAAGTTGGCAAGTTCCTGGTGGGGGTTACCAGCCGGCCAATTCTGAATGAGTATAAGGGCCTTGAAGGAATTTCTGCACGCAAACTGCAGTATCAAGAATTTAAGGAAAACGTCCTAGTCGTTTCCTACTCAACGATCCTGGATGAATATGAATCCATCAAAGAAGCCCTTGGCAGTAATTACATGATGGTCATTGATGAAGTTCATTCCTGCAAAAACTGGAAAACTAAAACCTATTTTGCCTGTAATTTCCTGGCCTCCGGAGCCAAACGGGTATACGGCCTTTCAGCAACCATCATCAAAAACGGCCTTGAAGAAGTCTGGGGCATATATAGCATCATCGTTCCAGGGCTGTTCGGGAAAATTACGGCCTTTCGGAAGAAGTACTGCCAACAACAACTCATGAAACTGGTTATTGGCGGTAAGATGCGACGGATACCCAAAACGGTTGGATATAAAAATCTCACCCAATTCAAAGAAACCCTGGACCCGTACTTCCTATGTCGTAAAAAGGAAGAAGTCGCAACAGAACTTCCCAAGCTCGTCAGCCGGAAGATCGTTCTTGAAATGTATCAGGAACAAAAGGCCCTTTATAAGCAGGCCTTAGCCGGGATTCTATATGAGGACAAGGTTCGTCAGGAGTTCTATGAGATCGCGGATAAAGTCAGGACGTCCGCGGCGCCAGATGAGAAGACCATGCGGCTGTACAATGAGCGAAAGGAAAAATACGAGCAATTTCTGACTCCAGATGGTAAAAAACGGGGGAAACTGGCCGCCCTGACGTACTGCCAGATGATCAGCAATGGCCCCGCCCTGTTGAAGCAGCCAGGGGACTCGAGCAAAGACGATGAGTTCATTCGGCTCGTGAAAGAAGAGCTGCAGGGGGAGAAAGTACTGGTATATAGCCGGTTTGCCAGCGGACTTCCTTTTCTTGAGATTCTTTGTGAGCGTAACCGCTTGAAATTTGCCAAGATCACCGGGGCAGAGGGGGATATTGAAAGGCGTGAAGCACGTATTTCTTTTCAAGAGAGCAAGGACTGTAATATCCTTTTTATAACGTCCGCGGGATCTGCTAGTTTAAATTTACAGGCTGCATCCACTATCATATTCATAGACACCCCGTGGTCATACGGGGACCTTGTTCAAACGATCGGTCGGGCCCAGCGTATCGGGTCCATTCAGGAACACGTTCTTTTGATTCATCTGGTCAATAAAGGAACCATTGATGTCCGAGTCATGGATCGGGTCGGGGCTAAAAAGGCCCTATCGGATGAAGTCCTGGGAGATACAGCAAAGGGTGCTCTGGACTTTGCGGCGAATGAAAATGACGTCCTTGATGGTCTATATGCAGATCTTATGCAGGATGCGTCGGAGATACGATGAATCGGTTTGACCTTGCAAAGAAGGAACCTATGGCAGAACAAGTCACGGGTCGGATGGCTGTTGCGGTAGCAATAGCCCAGTCTTTAGTTGTGTAAGGACGTGAATGGGAGCATTGCATACACGACCCAAGAATCAGTGAACACCAATCAGACTCAGTTTAAGGAATAATAATGCCGTGTGAACTGTGCGGAGGTTCCGGTAAAAAAGTCGTCATCAAGACCCACGTCTTGACTGGGAAACCCAAGGCCGAATTGGAATGGTGCGACTGCATGCGTTCCAAGTTCGTGTCTGACAGCGTTCCGTATCTACGTGGTCTTGGTGATGACTATTTACCTTCAAGTCAAATAGACCCACGGTTAGACTTGGCAAATAAATCCAATATTCTGATCTCCGGGGATGTTGGCATGTTTCGCTATCAGATAAAAACGGTCTTGATGAAAGCCCGTTTCCTTGACCCCCCATTGGTGACTTGGGCCGGCCGCTCTATTGAAGTTCTACAGGAATTCTACGTCGAACAGAATGACGGTACCTGTAAAACCTTGTCTGAAACCCAGAATTACGGCCTGTTCATTATGGCCTTGGGCGCCAATCAGAAAAACGATCGGTTAAAAACAATTGTACCTGAAGTCATTCAATTCCGAATGGATCAACGTCTCCCGACCTGGGTATACTTGCCCAAGGCTTTAGAGTTATGCGTGTATGAAACGTCGGATGTCCTTGCAGGTCTTTTTAAGGAATTCAAAAAAATAACGCTAGAAGGATCAAAGGACACCGCAACACAAACTGAAGAAAGCCGACAGAAGGCACAAGGGTTTGCGATCCAACGTAAATCAGTGGAAAAGAAACCTAAAAATACAAACCAGGACGTCGCCGGATGAAGCGCGTTTTCCGTTCTATTATAAATGTCGAGAAAAACGGCAAGCCCACCTTGCCCATGAATGAACTCCGCAGCAATTACCGGGTGTTCCTTGCCAGTGAATTGATGCCGGAAGAAGAATCTTTCATAACCCTGTATCACTGGATTGAAGAGCACCACCGGAAATACAAAGAACTTCCGGTATTCCCCCTGCTCTATGAACGTGCAAAAAATGCCGGTAATGAAGCGGTCGTTGCGAATCTTCAGGGTATTGTCGAACAGATTCCCTACACGGGATCAAACTACCAGGCTATAGTCAAAGAAAAGCGGGAAGAACAGCTTCAAAACCAATTCCAGTCCGTTCTGACCAAGACCTGGCAGGTTGTCCAATCAGGTCTGAAAGTAGGTAAAAAGGAACTTAAGGGGCTTACGGATGCTCTTGGGTATGTTGCTACAGAATCCCGGCAATTCAGAATAAAAACCACCGGTATCAAGACAGAAGGGTTAATCTTGTCCAAAGAGGACACCCAGGAGATGCTTGATACATATGAACGCCGGCGGAAAGACCCCTACACGAATCGTGGTATGTTCTTTGACTTGAATAAGGTTGATTATGCCTTCCGAGGAATAAAAAGAGGGGAATTGTTTGTCATAGGTGCCTATGTCGCACAAGGTAAAACGACTTTCACCTATAACCTGGCCTATAACGGGATTTGCCAAGGCATGAATGGTTTGTACGTTCCTTTGGAAATGAATTATCCCGAAATGAGAGAACTCTTCTATACCCTTCATACCAGTAATACCGAGTGGTACTCTCATCCGAAATACCGGAATCTCGCCGGGAAAATTTCCTATGAGGGTGTTCGGTACAGTGAACTCACAGACATGGAGCATGAGTTTTTCGCGTACTCCGCAAATGATATGGCAACCCGTGAGGACTTTGGAAAATTCAAAGTATATCAGCCAACGGAACCTCTTACGCCATCTCGTTTGGAAGAGGCCACGGCGGATTTTCAAACCGAATTGGCTGAAATGGGCAGGACTCTGGATTTCCTCATTATTGATTACGTGACCTTGATGGTCCCTGACAAAAACGATCGATCAAAAGATTTTAATGCGGATCTCAATGCCATCTTCAAAAAGTTGAAGATGCTTGCTCTGACATTCAACAACGGTCAGGGGCTTCGGGTCATAACCCCCCATCAGATCAATCGTGAGGGGTGGAAAGAAGCATCAAAAAATGAAGGGGTCTACAAACTTACAGCCCTTTCCAGTGCCAACGAATCTGAGCGTTCTGCGGATGGGGTTATAACCCTGTTCATGACCGAAGAAATGAAGAAGAGTGGGTTGATGAAAATCTGCTGTCTTAAAAATCGCCGCGGGCCCGCCTTTGTCCCCCATGAAGTGGCATTGGATTTCAGGCCCATGCGTCTTCGAGATTGTGTCGCGGAAAAGAATCCGGCCAATGCGGAAGACCCCATGGCTATTGAAAATCTTGCCTTAAATGCTATTCCTGGAACCTGAGCATGAGTATCGAAACCTTAGATGACATCATTGATCAGACCCTCGACCGTATGGGCGTTTATGGTGCTCACAGTAATTCATGCACAAAGGAGAGTCCTTGTAGGTGTTGTGCCAGGGCTGATTTAAAGTCACGAATATTAACTGCAGTGGAGATCGAAATAAAATTTGGGCGTCTGTCATGAAACTCTTAATTCTTTTATGTGCGATCTTTTTTTCTTGTGCTCCGACCATCCGCTATGAAATCGTGGAGAGGCGGTACGGGCGTTTAACGACAATCCGTCCTGAGGGCGAGGTTCTTCAGGCGGATACCGTGGGCAATGTTATTCATCTCAAAATCAAAGAGAAGGTCCCCGTTGAAGGATCCCGGTAGGTTAAAAGAACGCATTCTTGAGACCGTGGATATGGCTGAGGTCATGCTCAGCTATCACACGTCATTTTTATTCAACCCCCGTAATGCGGATGAGGTGCAGTACCGGTGTCCTTTTCATGGCAAAGACAATAAACCCTCTGCCAGATATTACCGGGCAACACAATCCTGCTGGTGTTGGGTGTGCCATAAGCGATGGAATGCTATCGACTATGTTAAAGACGCCGAGGGGTTATCCTACTATTCGGCCATCAACAGGATCATTGAGAAATGGAAAGTTAATGTCGATGATATACTGGATGCTCCGAGATTGGATCTTACCAAGACAAAGAAGGTGGAAGAATCCAGTACTACTTTCTCACTACGGATTCTAACAGGTAAAATCAGGGATTTTCGGGGTAAAATTCCCGTGGATAAGTATGCCGCTTTGGTAACCGCACTTAACATGATCGCCTACGCGGGGTTCCAGGATCGGCCGGCACAAACAATGATTCAAAAGCTTAATGAGAAGGTCGAAGGGATAAAAATATGAATATGGTAGACCCGGGTCTTATAGAATTCATCAATGAAAATGCCAAGGAAGCAGTAAATAAAAAGCCCTGGATGCAGAACCGCACGTTTAAGTGCTGTGAAAGCATCTCGGAACTGCAGGAGTATATAGACCAGGCTATTCAACAACCCTTCTGTGCCTTTGACACGGAAACGACAGGGCTTAATACACGCATGAAGAATGGCAAGCCCACCTCCACGCTGGTAGGCTGCAGTTTCAGCTATGACTCAAGATTCGGTCTTTATGTACCAGTAGGGCACATTGAAAGCCCAGAAAAAAATCTCCCCATTCAACCGGTCCTTGATGAAATACGGCGGCTCTGCAATAGCACAATCATCATTTGTCACAACGCCAAATACGACCTTTCCATTATCCGTAATTACGGAATCATTGTGACGGATCACGAGCGGATTGAAGATACTCAGATCCTAACCCGGTTGCATGATGCCGGTAGAAAAGAAACGGGTTTAAAGGATGCTTCCAAAGATTACCTTGATCAGGAGATGATTGAGTTCAGTGAAATTTGCGGATCCGCAAAACGCCTCGATTATGTGGACCCGACCCTGGCCACCGTTTACGCCGCATCAGATGCAGTGTGCACCCTTGATCTTTTCAATTTCTACATGAAGCGGAGTATCGTTACGGATCAGCGTCCTATATACAATCTGGAAAAGCGTACGATCTTTGTCGTGATGAACATGGAATCCAATCTTTTCAAGATTGATGTCCCCTATTTAGAATCTCTCCGTGACATGGCCTCTAAAAAGTTGGAGGAACTGCAGCGGGATATTTACCGACTCGTCAATAAAGAGTTTAATATTGGAAGCTCCCAGCAGTTAGGCAAGCTCCTTTTTGAAGAACTGAAATACCGGTACCCCGACAAGGGCAAGATGACCTCTACCGGTAAATGGTCGACGGATACTGCGACTTTGGAGAAGATGAAAGGGGAGTACCCTGTCGTTGAGAAGATCATCAAATATCGGGAATTGGATAAATCCCTGGGGACTTACATAACGAATCTTCTTGCAAACCACGATGAAGATGGGTGCATAAAACTCGGATTTAATCAATCCGGTACGGATACCGGCCGATTTTCCTCCCCAGGTGGCCGGGGCATTGATGAGGATGGGTACTGCGGGGTGAACGTCCAATCGCTGCCGTCCAATTATTCCGAGGACGCCCCGGACATTAGAAAATCTTTCATTGCCCGGCCGGGGTATAAGATTGTGGCCATGGACTATTCCGGTGAAGAGCTTCGTGTGGCTACGAATCTATCTCGAGAGCCGATCTGGGTGGATGCCTTTTTCAACGATGCGGATCTTCACAAAAAGACCGGACAAATCATTTACGGTCGTGAGGAGATTTCCAAAGCTGAAAGACAGGCCGGGAAATGCGTTGCCCGCGGTACCCTCATTGCATCCAATCGTGGATGGCTCCCGATAGAAAAACTTTTAGCATCGGACAAAGTTTTAACGTATTCAGGAGAATACCACCCCATAACTATATGGGATATGGGCATAAAACCTGGGATTACGCTCACCGGACGAATAGTTTCCCCAAATGACGGGGACCCCGATATCGCGGGGAATATTTACTCAATTACGTGTGGACTGAATCACCGTTTTATGACCACTGAAGATTCTTGGGTCCGTGCAGAAGACCTTTTAATTGGACAGCTCGTAAAAATTGGGTCATCCGGGGATATCTCTGAAGGTGGGGACGTAAAAGTAGTCACGGGATATGTAGCAATTCAATCAAAAACAGCCATTGATTCCGTAGCATTAATGGATTTAACTGTTGAAAATGACCACACATATGTCGCTCAGGGTTTTATTACCCACAACACCATGAATTTTTCCATTCTTTATGGTGCCGGGCCACGTCGTATTTCCGAGGCCACCGGCTCATCTGAAGCAGAAGCCAGCCGGATGCTTCAATCCTTCTTTGCTGGGCTTCCTGTTCTTAAAAAGTGGATTGATGGGGTAATTAAACAATCCCGCAGAACCAAAATCGTAAAAACCGCTTTTGGTCGTGCCCGCCCTCTTCATGTCTATTATGATAGCGGTGATAAGGGCATGATGGCTCATGGAGATCGGTGCGTACCCAATACTCACGTTCAGGGGTGTCTCCAGGCGCATGAGCGGTGCCTGACTTCTAAAGGGTACATACCCATAAAAGAGATCCTGCAAAGAAAAGATGCTGGGGAAGAATTCAAAGTATGGACTGGTACATCCTGGGAAACTTTTGACGTATTGGATCGTGGACCCGCAAAACTCGCCACAATTGAATTAGACAACGGCATGCAATTGGACACGGACACAAGGCATGAGGTCTTGGTCGTTGGAAAAAAGGGGTATGAATTCCGTAAATACGCGAATCTGAAAAAAGGAGATGCTGTTTGCTTATCCATGCCAACCCTTAAAGAATATGGAAAATATCCCAAAGAGTTTCGAGCATCAGGAAATGTGTGGAATGCCCAAACAGTTATAATTAACACACCGGAACAATGGGATTTCATAGGCTATATGTTAGGCTATCTTACTGGGGATGGTCATACATATGAGAATGTAGACCAGAGTAAATATGTTGTTTCTTTTGCTTTTGGTCGTAAAAAAGTTCAAAAAAACTTTGAATTCCTTAAAAAGGGCTTTACCAGTCTTGGGGTAAATATATCAGAACCCTCCCGTAGTAAAGGTTCTCGTGGAGAATCCTATAGGTCCTCAGTTTGTTCTATTGCGATCATCGAGTTGTTGCACTTCATGCTGTATAAATTTGAGACGGCACGAGGAAAACGAGTACCCCAAAAAATATTTGAAGCTCCCTTATCAATGAGGAAAGCTTTTCTTAAAGGCTATTATGATACGGATGGGGGTAATCTCGCTAATCGCGGGTCATTCCATACCCCGAATAAAAAACTCTTGCAAGATGTTCAGCTTTTAGCATGGTCTATGGGCTGCCCTTCTTTAATCCATGAAGATAAAACGGGTGCTTTCCTGTTATCCTGGATGGATACATGGCGTTTTGCTCAATTGGTAGGACTTGAAATACCTGAAAGGAAACGACGTTCCAATTCTAATTTACTCCCCCTGCCCGAATTCCACAGGGCTGAAGTCATAAAAGCTCTCCCTGATATTCGGTATAAAGACAGTCCCAAAAACTATGCGTACCTGTATAAAATTAAAGACGGACAACCCGTAAATACGTTGGGTGTTCTTGATTTAATGACTGATTATGAAGTCTCCCTGCCTCAAGTCTATGCCACATCCAAGCTTAAATCAAAGACCGCTTTAAATAGAACGGAGCATACCTATACTCTTTCCGTTCATAACCCCCTTCATAGATTTGATTCGGCCGGCATCATTAGTAAAAATACTTCGGCAGACATCATGAAAATGGCAATGGTCCGGGTCTACAGCTGGATCCAGTTGAACGGGTATCAAAATGACGTGAGAATGCTCCTTACCATGCATGATGAAATCGTCTTTGAAATCAAAGCAGACAAACTTGATTTCTTTATCCCACGACTCAATAAGATTATGCTTTTGGAAGATATCCTCCAAGGGATCCTGAAGTGGCCGGTGAAACTGAAGGTGGATGCTGAATACGGGGACTCCTGGCATGTGGATCACAATTACTTTGAAGAACATCCTGAAATGCTGAAAAATGATCCGGAGGTTTCTTTTTCCAATGAACAGCAAGCCCCCAAAGCTGCCGCAGAAACCGCGGTGTCCGCACAAGTCATAGAAACCCCTGAAACTCCTTTACAAAATACAATCGACATACCTGAAGTAACCATCCCGGAAGTGCCCGTTTCGGACGCACCCGTTTCTGCCGTTAGTCAAGAAAATGTTGTTCCCCAAACGCAAGACATGCCATCTGAAGTATCCTTGACAAGCACACCTGTGGACGATGTCAATAACTTGACAGTAGAAACAAAACCCGCAGAGATAACGACAAATGAAGAGTTCGTCTATACTTTACGAAATACAAGTAAGTCAACGGCCCGCATATTCAACATTGTAATAGGTTTCTGTGAAGAGGAGCGAGACTCTAAAATCAAATACTCAGGCCCCCTTCACAGGTTGGTTTTGAAGGATCCACAGGGGAATTCCCTGTTAGTTGAATCACCCCTTGTCTATAAGGACGGATTCATATTTTTAGCCAGGTTCTTTGGGATTTGATTTAACAATGTGTTGCGTTATCCGGAATGATCGGCCACTACGGGTAGCGTAGTTTTTTCCACAGAATTCCCTTGACAACCTTAATTTCCCGGCCTATTTTAGAGACATCAAGCTGAACGATAGGGTATTTTCACAGATAAAAGAATACCCCAAACAGAAATTTGCTGACTAGGCAAAATTTTCCAGGCTTGATGACAAACCTTTTCCCGGGGGGCCCCATCACATGCGCTACACCGCCAGTCTGCGTACTTTTTTCAAAATTAATTTTACCGAGCTAAAGATGATGGTCAACCACATTTGCGGTGGAATGAATTTTCACAGTTCCGTCGCCAATGCGGATGACATTATTCAGGAATTGTACACCCGAATGCACCAGTATAAGGTACTGAGCCGCTATCGGACTTCCCGCGGTGCCATTTCAACCTATCTCTATTTGATCACCAAACGCATCGTTTTGAGTAAAATCCACTCGGAAAAAAAGAAATATTTTCTGGGGGTGGATACGGACATCTCTACCGTATACCCTTATGTGGAACGCAGTTATCAAACCTGTGTTGAGCAGCCCCATGAAGAAGAACAGGCTCTTGACCATACATCCCTGGCCTATGACCTGGACTCTTTTCGGAGACTCCTCCTCAATTCAACAAAAAATAAAAAAGTCGTATTCAAGAACAATCCTAATAATACCCGGACTCCGAGAGCGGATCTCGTAAAAATCTTCGACTATTATCGTTCCGGTTGCTCCAGCCATGATGTTGCCTGTATATTGGATGTGACGGATACCTATGCCATGTACCTGAAAAGACAGCTTCGTGAGGTCATGGAAGAGTTCGGTATCACCGCAACAGCAAATGCTGTTTAAAAAAAGTACCGGCCATTTGGTATAATAAGATGGAACACAATACCGACATCGTTATCATCAGCTACAACGACAAGCCCGAGCTTGATCGCTGTATAGCCTCCATAAAGGAGCATTGCACGGCGTATAACCTCCTCATTGAGGATAATACACCCCCGCTCCCCAACCGAGGCTTTACCAAAGCTGTCAATGATGGCATACGTAAGGGTTCCGCTCCATATGTCTGGCTCCTGAATTCCGATGCTATCGTCCTTCCCGGGGCCTTGGAGGGACTAATTCATCGTATGCAGTACCACGAAAAAGTGGGCATTGTAGGGTCAATGCAGCTGGATTATGAAGACCGAGACATGATCCGGTGCGGGGGTGTTTATCCCCAACCTATGATGGGTGGAAGACATCGTGGCGGCCGAATTTCCATGGGGCATTGGCGAATTCCGGAAAAGCAGACGTGGCAGAATTTTGCCAGTGTATTGCTCCGCCGGTCTATGATTGACCAGGTGGGACTTCTTGATGAATCCATGTTTCTGATCTGCTCGGACTCCTCTTACTGCTATACTGTCAGACAGGCAGGATGGGAGTGTTGGTACGAACCATCCTCCAAGGTCGTTCATGGCTTGAAGGCCTCAAAACACGGGTCTGAATGGCATTTAAAGGATACCCTGGCATATATGGACAAATGGGGGGTATCCTACGAACGAGATGGGGATAAAATCCGGATTACTGGGATTCCTCGGGATTACGTGAAACTGAATCAATTTCCATGAGGGTTCTGAAAGAACTACTCGCCCTGGCCGTTGTAGCCGGTCTGTTGGCGGGATTTATTATCACAAAAACACTTGAAACCCAATCAGAAAGGGGATCACATGGCGCT
>Ga0172365_10000861_pt1 | contig 21275 bp, 25 predicted proteins | sample LakKivSesite48cm_FD_114535 | JGI IMG/M metagenome (GOLD analysis project Ga0172365, IMG submission 114535) | Sediment microbial communities from Lake Kivu, Rwanda - Sediment site 48cm | ecosystem: Environmental > Aquatic > Freshwater > Lake > Sediment | place: Rwanda: Western Province, Lake... | reverse complement strand
TTTTGCCTGCGCCCATAGCACTGATTACCGTGGCTTCGCCGGTGACAATGTCACCACCTGCATAGACTCCTTCAAGGCTTGTTTTGCCATTCTCATCCGTAATGATCGTTCCCCATTTAGTTACGGTCAGCCCTTTGGTTGTGCTTTGGATAATCGGGTTTGGCGTGCGACCAATAGCCACAATGACCGTGTCAGTGTCCATCACAAACTCTGAACCCTTAACAGGGACAGGTTTACGTCTACCAGACTCGTCGGGCGATCCCAGTCCCATGCAGATACACTCCATGGCTTTAACCCAGCCTCTCTCGTCTCCAATGAACCTAATTGGCGCAGCAAGAAACTTACAGGATATTCCCTCCTCTTCAGCATTTTCAATCTCTTCCTTTCTTGCCGGCAGTTCCTCACGCGAACGGCGGTAAACTATGCAAACCTCCTCTGCCCCGAGGCGCAAGGCAGACCGGGCCGAGTCCATCGCGACGTTGCCACCGCCTATGACGACAACATGCTTCCCAACTCTTATGGGCGTGTCATATTCCGGGAAGCTGTACGACTTCATCAAATTGACCCTAATGAGAAACTCGTTTGCCGAGTAGATCCCGCCGAGGTTCTCCCCCGGAACTCCTAAGAACTGAGGAAGACCCGCTCCTGTTCCGATGAAAATAGCGTCAAATCCACTCTTGAGCAATTCTGGAATAGTATGTGTTCTTCCGATCAGACAATCGGCTCTGATCTCGACGCCTAGCTTCTTCACAAAATCCGCTTCAGCCTCCACTATGCTCTTCGGCAACCGAAACTCTGGAATTCCATAAATTAGCACTCCGCCAGGAAGGTGTAATGCCTCAAAAATGACTACTTCATGCCCCAGCTTAACCAGGTCAGCTGCTGCTGTGAGCCCGGCTGGACCGGCACCAATTACTGCAACACGTTTACCCGTATGTCGAGCCTTTCTCGGTGCATCAATGCCCGCAAGTGTTTCCCAATCTGCCAGAAACCTCTCAAGTCGACCGATGTTTACTGGGTCACCTGCCTTTCCGAGTATACAGAACTTTTGACACTGCTCCTCTTGTGGGCATACTCGCCCGCAAATTGCTGGCAGGCAATTCTTTTCCTTGATCTTCCTGATCGCTCCGCCATAATCTTTTGCTTTGAACAGCTTCACAAAGCCCGGGATATCGATCTCCACGGGGCAGCCTTGAATGCACTGTGGTTTCGGGCATTGGAGGCATCTGTCAGCTTCTGCGTGTGCCTGCTCTGCCGTGTAGCCAAGAGCCACTTCTCCAAAATTGTGCTTACGAATTTCTGGTTTCTGTTTCGGGATTGGTACTGCGGTCTTCTGGATTTTAGGTTTTGGTTTGGTTTCACTCAATGCAACTGCACCTCTTTTCTTGTAGGCGCTGAAGCGAGAGCTTCTCCTCGGTGAGGAATGCCATTTGCCTCTTCATTAACTCTCCAAAGTCGACTTGGTGAGCATCAAATTCCGGGCCGTCGACGCATGCGAATCTGGTTTTGCCTCCTACTGTAACTCTGCATGCTCCACACATACCCATGCCGTCAACCATTATCGGGTTCAGGCTTACTATTGTGCGTATGTTGTACGGCTTGGTGGCGTCTGCAATTGACCGCATCATGATTGTTGGACCGATTGCGTAGACAACATCGAACTTGTACCCCTTGTCGATCAGATCTTTCAGGGCGTTGACTGCGAAGCCTTTCACACCTTTTGTGCCATCATCCGTACATACATGAACCTCATCCGCCACTTTCTTCATTTCATCCTCAAGTATCAGCAGGTTAGCCGTTTTCGCAGCGATTAACACGACGACTTTGTTGCCTGCTTGCTTGAATCCTCGTGCAATTGGAAAAGCAGACGCGGTGCCCACCCCGCCGCCTATGATACACACGGTTCCATATTTCTTAATCTCGCTTGGGTTACCCAAGGGTCCGCACACGTCACTTATCGTGTCGCTGACTTTGAGTGAGCCCAGCTTCTCGGTTGACACTCCAACTTCGAGAAAGATGAGTCTTATCGTCCCTTTCTGTCTGTTCCAGTCTACCAGAGTCAGAGGGATGCGCTCACCTTTCTTGTCTGTTCGCAGAATGACAAACTGTCCAGCCTGTGCTTTTTCAGATACCGCTGGAGCGTATATATCAATCGACTTGATCTTTGGGGCCAGTTCCTTCTTCTCTATGATTTCAAACATCGTTCACAGAGCCTTCCAGCATCGCTTGATGGAGAAGAATTCTAAGAGCACTTATCAGAGATATAAAAGTTTAGCAGATCATCTCTGGACGGCTATACATCCTAGATTATGATTGAATTTGCGCTATGTGGTGCTATAATATGGTCTTCTTATATGATTGTAAGCCATTACGGACGCGGTTATTCCCTGTCCCACTGCCGTGCCGACCTGTTTGACAGGATGGTTCGAAACATCGCCAGCCGCGTAAACTCCGTCGATGCTAGTCCGCTGTAGCTTGTCCACTATTATGTAGCCATCTTCATTAACCTTCACTCCTGCCTCTTTGGCAACTTGACTGTTAGGGTCTTCTCCGACTTGAATGAAAACGCCATCCACGGGTAACTCTCTAATCGTGTTGGTATTGTTATCCAGAAGTACGGCTTTATTGACGAGTTTCTCGCCCTTGATTTGTGTGATCTCGGTATTCCACAGAACCTCGATGTTTGGTTTTTTCCTCAACGCTTCGACAAGGGCGGTTTCAGCCCTGAAGGCATCTCTACGATGGGCAATCTTCACTTCAGACGCAAGCCCGGCAAGATAAAGGGTTGTTATCAGCGCCGAGTTGCCGCCACCTACAATCAGCAAACGTTTATCTTTAAACAACGGTCCGTCGCATAACCCACAGTAGCTCACGCCTTTACCCCGAAACTCTCTTTCTCCAGGGATGCCAAGTTCCCGGTAGTGGCTCCCAGAGGCGATTATAACAGCTTTCGTCTTGTAAGTTGCTTTGTTACTCCTGATGACTCTCTCAGTAGCTTCAAGATCTAGGCTTATCACGGTTTCGAACTCGTGAACAGGAACGCCCGAATCCTTGGCGTGAGCAACCATTTTCTGGGCTAATTCAAACCCACTTACACTTCGAAAACCCGGGTAATTCTCAATCATCGGTGCGTCTGCCGTTGTTCCACCAGCAGTCTTTTCTTCCAGAACAAGTGTCTTCAAACCACTTCTAACTCCATAGATTCCAGCTGACAAACCTGCAGGACCAGCACCAACAACAACCAGTTCCCGATCGTCCATCTAAAACAGCCTCAGGAAAGGTAGGTTTGGCGACTACTGGTTTATCAAGTATTCGCAGTGCTTTCACGTGGGAAACCTTGCGTAGGTCGATCGTGAAGATTTTCGCCATGCTACTAAAAGCTTTAATAAAAAACAAGTTCTACCCACGTACTGAGAGAAGACGTCCACGATGGAAAATCCTACAGCAAGACAGATTATTCTATCTGGAGCAGGGAAAACAGGCATGCTGGTAAGTCTAGCGGGGTACTCTGTTCGCGTCGTTCGGGACGCAGAGAAAATACTGCCTGACCATGACATTGGAAAATCTTCAAGTGTTAAGGAAAAGAGTGAGTGAACACTAAAGAGCTAGTGCAAGCAGTTCAGCTATGTCCATGATCTGAAGCTTTCCTTCCAGGCCTGTGGTCTTTACGGCATCTTCAAACGTCAGCAAGCAGTACGGGCAGGCCACGGCCAAGACGTCTGCGCCTGCTTCAACTGCGTCTTTGACTCTGGTTTCGGCGAGGCGTTCCCCGGGGATGTCCACCCACATTCTTCCCCCGCCTCCTTCGCAACAGAGGCTTCTGGCTCTTGAGCGGTCAAATTCCAAGAGCTTCACGCTAGGGACGCTTTCGATGACTTTTCTTGGTTCCTCGTAAATGTTGTTCTGTTTGCCGAGGAAGCACGGATCGTGATAGATGACCTTCTTTTCGAGTGGCTTTGAGAAGGTCAGTTTTCCTGTTTCGATCAGGCTTGCGAGGAGTTGAGAGTGATGCTTGATTTCGAAGCTTGTTTGGTTGTAGCGGTTCTTGAAAGAGTGGTACCCGTGCGGACAGCTTGTGACAGCTTGTTTCACGTTGTACTTGTTGAAGGATTTCATGTTTTCTTCGACTAGGAAGTCGAAGAGTCCTTTCTCGCCCATGCCGTAAACTTCGCTTCCGCAGCAGTTTTCCTCGTCGCCTAGGATTCCAAAGTTCAAGCCTGCCTTTTCGAAGCATCTCACGAGGCTTCTGGGCACGTTCTGGACTCGTGGGTCGTATGCGGATGTGCAACCAACGAAGAATAGTGTTTCTATGCCTTGCGAAACGTGTTTAAGGTTGAGACCTTGTGTCCATTCGGAGCGTTTGTTGCGGATTCTTCCCCACGGGTTGCCGTTTTTGAATATGCTTTCTAAGGCGTCACGTATAGTCGGTGCGATTTGGCCTTCTTCAACGGCCATGCCGCGAATGTCGATCAGAAACTCGTAGGGGTTCAGGTCTTTTGGGCATCTGACGCCGCATGCTGAGCAGGTCGTGCAACTCCACAACTCGTTCTGCGGGTGCTGAGTTAACTTGCCCAGTGTGGCGACTTCGCGCATGTACCGTCTTACGTTGAGGTTGGCTTTCTTCGCGACGGGGCAACTTCCAGTGCATGTTCCGCATTGAATGCATTCAAGAAGTTTATGTTTCTGGACAAGTTCTTGAGCGTTCATGTCTTCCATCACGTTTGAATGAAGCTGGAGCATAAGATTATTAAAGCGTTTTCCCGTGAATCAATTAAAACACATCATAGTGACTGGAGCTTGCCAGAAAATGGAGAAGCAACCGAGAATCGGGATTTTCGTCTGTGAATGCGGCGGCAACATAGGCGAAGTTGTGGACGTTAAATCTGTTGTTGACGCGGTTAAGAATTGGGAAGGCGTTGCCGTTGCCAAGTTCCATAAATACCTATGCTCAAAACCTGCCCAAGAAATGATTGCTGAAGCAATCAAGAAGGAGAATCTGGATCGTGTCGTGGTGGCCAGTTGCACGCCACGTATGCATCTTGTCACTTTCCAGAGTGTCTTGGAACGTGCAGGCTTGAACCCGTTCATGCTTGAGTTCGTGAACATTCGGGAACAGGATTCCTGGATTCTGGGGCCTCATCCATCGGTTGAAGCTACAAAGAAAGCGGTAAGCCTGATCAAGGGAGGTTATGAGCGGAGTAAGGAGCTTGAGCCGCTTCAGACTGTGAGCGAGAAAGGTTCTAGGGAAATTCTCATAATCGGTGGCGGCATCTCTGGGATAACGGCCGCGCTTGAGCTTGGATACTTGGGCTACAAGGTTCATCTGGTGGAGCGCAAGCCGAGTATTGGTGGGAACATGGCGAAGTTGACGAAGGTTTTCCCCACTCTGGATTGTGCTCAGTGCATTTTGACCCCGAGAATGGCTGAGGTGGGACGGAACCCGAACGTGAATCTGATGACTTATGCTGAAGTTCAAGAGGTAAGTGGGCGACCCGGGAACTATGATGTGAAAGTCTTCATGAAACCTCGGGGCGTTGATGTTCAGAAGTGCCGAAGTTGCGGTGTCTGCACGAAGGTCTGTCCAGTTTCTGTTCCAGACGAATTTAATGAAGACTTAGCGCAACGCAAGGCTGCATACATCGAGTTTCCGCAAGCTGTTCCATCTGCGTATACAATTGATTTTAAGTCGTGCACGAAGTGCAGAAAGTGTGAGCAACTCTGCCCTGCCAAGGCAATCACCATCGACGATGCAGGAAAAACCGTGGATCTACACGTGGGCGGCATAATCGTAGCCACGGGTTATCAGCTTTATGATGCTAATAACCTTACAACTTACGGGTATGGTGCTTACAAGGACGTCATCACAATGATGGAGTTGGAGCGGCTTGTCTCTGCAACAGGACCAACAGGCGGCTACGTTAAGCGGGCGGACGGTAGTGATGTTAAGCGTATGGCAATACTGCTTTGCGCAGGTTCAAGGGACAAGAACTACATTCCCTATTGTAGCAGGATCTGCTGCATGTATGCTCTGAAGCAGGCTTTCGTGCTCAAGAAGATGCTTGGAATCGACGTTACTATCTACTACACGGATATTCGGGCCACAGGAAAAGGATATGAAGACCTGTACTGGCGTGACCAAGAGGCAGGAGTCAGCTTTATCCGTGGCAAAGTGGCCGAAGTCTACAGGAATGCCAAAACAGGAAAACTAGTCGTTGTGGCTGAAGATACGCTTACGAGCGAGTTGACCAACGAAGAGTTCGACATGGTCGGTTTGGCCACGCCCATGATTCCGCCTACTGGGTTGAAGGAGCTTGCTGACAAGATGAAGGTGGCTACAGGCGAGGATGGGTTCATAACGGAGAAGCATCCGAAGCTTGACCCTGTTGATTCGCTGGTCACTGGAATATTCGCGTGCGGTTGTGCCTTAAGTCCGAAAGATGTGCGTGACACGGTTTCAGACGGCTTGGGAGCCTCAGCCAAGGCAGCGTTGTTCTTGAAGAGCGACTACGTCACTACTAGTCCTGAGAAAGCATTCGTGATTGCTGACCTGTGCAATGGCTGTCAAACATGCGTGCCAGTTTGTCCCACTAATGCGATATCTATGCAGAACGGAAAAGCACTAATTAATCCGTTCATGTGCACGGGTTGCGGTGCTTGCATCCCCATCTGTCCGCAGGAGGCCATTGACTTCAAGAACGCCACAACAAAGCAGATCATGGCGCAAATACGTGGTGTGTTGACTGACAAAGAACCCGGCGAAGTCAGAGTCTTAGCGTTCGTTGACAAGAATGTAGGTTACACTGGGATGGACTTTCTCGGTCTTGACAGGACTAAGTACCCTGAAAACGTTAGAATTGTGGCCGTACCGTCTACGGCTATTTTGGGCAAGAAGCACTTGCTCAGTGCCTTCGCGTATGGCGCCGACGGTGTCCTGGTGATCGAGGGAACCGAAGAGATCGACGAGAAGTTTACGAAGAAACGCATGATCGAAATAGGGCGCGAGTTGGTTCAGTATGGCATAGAAAACATGAGGGTGAGATACAGCTACGTGCCGCTACCAGTCTACAAGAAAGCAGCAGAACTGTTCACGATGTTCACCGACAGGATCAAGAAGTTTGGTCCACTGTCAGAGGAAAAGCGCAACGCAATAAAGCAGGAGATCTTCAGCTAGTCACGCTTAGAGCGTATACACCGAGTTATCCACTGTTTTTAATGTGTCTTTTGCAGCTACACTCTGGGATTTGCCTTTAGAATTCCCCAGCACTCAGGTCATGTATCACAGATCTATATGCACACGCCGATGGGAATTGTTTAGCCAGATCGGCTGGCTTCTTAACACATTCGGCGTTTGACATGGCCTAAAAGCTTTAACGTGCACGCATAACTAATGAGGTAATCACGCTGCGATTCGTTCGTGGAGCCTTGATGAAGCTTGCCCTACTATGTCTACGTCATTATGTGTGAAGACGGAAGTTTCTACACGGGTTATACCAAGAATCTGGATTCAAGACTGACGCTTCACTTCAACGGCAGAGGCGCCAGATACACGAGAATGCACAAGCCAGAGAAGCTTGCGTACACTGAGGTCTTTAGTTCTAGGGCGGAGGCCATGAAGAGGGAGAGAAACGTCAAGACATTAAGCCGAAAGCAGAAAATGGAACTCGTAGATTCGGATCACGGCTGAGACGTGTGCAAGTGCTACAGATTTGTCTGATTAGGAAGCCTAAAACGATTGTAGTGTTCGACTGAGATACTAGCAGAGTCTGATGAACATTTTTGGAAGGTTCCCACCAAGAACGTACAGATGGGACATTTTTGTCTCTAAACGACGCACTTTGCGTGGTAGTCTTAAATTCACCGATCTTACTAGTTCCCAACTAGGCCTTAACTATGTTCGAGACTATCCGGCTACTTGCCACAGTCTCCAGAGCAGAGTTTCTTCTGCCGAACCTGGGTTCGCTAATCATGGGGCTTGCTTGGGGATTCACTCCGTCGATACGCTTCAATGACTTGGCTATTTTTGTGGTTCTGTCCTTTGCCGTAATCAACCTCAGCTCCGCCATTGGAGCCCAAGCCAACACCCTCGCTGACTACGAACTGGACTCGAAGGACGACCGCAAGAAAAAGCTTGTCCGAGCGGTCGATTCCATCGGGCGAAACCGACTTAAGACTCTGCTGATAATCGAGTTCCTTTTCACGCTCTTTCTGACTTCAATGTTCATGCTAATCCTGGGAAACCCGTCCTTACTGTTAATGTGGATTGTTGGGATTTCTTTGGGATGCGCCTACTCTGCTCCACCGTTTAGACTGAAGTCTAGGTCTTGGCTGGCACTGGCCTCGTTGATCCTCATCCTTGCTGTCTTTCCGGTGCTGTTCGCCTACTACACTTTCGCGTCCGAAATGCAACCTCTATTTCTCCTATCCCTTGCTGGGAACGCGCCAACGTTATCCCAGAACAGCTCGCCTTTTCGTTTTTCCCTATACGATATATAATAGGCATCCCCAAGATAGAGAATTAGGAAAGCAGTGTGTTCAGAGGTTTTGTACATTGCTTGAAGGACATCATGTGAACCTCAGAATAATGGAGAAGGAAGATCTGCCAGTCTTGCAGGAATGGGATAACAACCCCGAGTTCATGGGGGAATATGAACCTTTCAAGCAGGAGACAAGAACCGAATTGGAGAGAACCTACGACAGTCTTAAAGATGCACAGTGGTTTTTTGTGGAGAAGAAGGATAGAACAAGAATCGGCTACGCAGCTCACTTTCTGGCAGCAGGAGAAACAGAGCTCGGGTATTTCATCGTTCCAAGTGAGAGAAGGAAGGGCTATGTCACCGAAGCCATCGAGATCATGGTCGATTACTTGTTCCTTTCGAAGAATATTGTGAGGATTCAAGCGAAAGCTGACCCGGAAAACACGGCATCATGGAAAGCTCTCGAGAAAGCTGGGTTCAAGAGGGAAGGCATTCTGAGAAAAACCTTCTTCTGCAGAGGAAAATGGAGAGACGACTGCATATATAGCATTCTCAGAGAAGAATGGAAAGAACCAAGAATACTAACATGAGAGTAGCCTGCAGCGATTTTGTACAAGCCAAAACAAGCCGGAACTCGTAAGATGATCATGATGCTCTGATTGGCTTAATCAGTTTTGAAAAGAGCGGCAGAACCACAAACATCGATCCAATTACGGAAATGGCTGTCAACGTCAAGAAATCGGTGCCCACAATTCCCATGGCAACGCCCTCATAAGCGATTATGAATGACATTTCTGCTCTAACCGCTAGCCCTATTGTCAACGCCCAAAGAGTTTTGCCCCGAAAACCCGCCAACCTACCGCCCGCCAAACCACCAGCTAACCTTGCAGTGATAGCCACGCTAAGAATAATCAAACCAACTGGCAAAGCAGCAACTATTCCCAATGGACTTATGACCAAACCGATACTAGTGAAGAAAACAGCTGCAAAAATCTCTTTCATCATAAGAAGCCTATTCGCAAGTTTTTCTCCAACCTTATTATACGGAATAATCGCCCCCATTATGAACGCACCGGTCACAGCTGCCAAACCAACTCGGGTTGAGACAAAAGCCAAAATCAACCCTGAACCAAGAAGAATGGCAAAAAACACTTCATCCGACAAAGTCCGCTCAAACCTCTTGACCAATAGAGGAAAGATCTTACTACCAATGTAAATTGATGCAAAAATAAACAGAGTCGCAATAACACCAACCCTAAACAAGCTTGTTACCGAAAATGTGCCCTCAAGGACAGCACCCAAGGCCACAGTGAGTATCAGGATTCCTTCGATGTCATCAACTATCACAGCCGTTAACAGCGTAGAACCAGTCTTCGTATTTATGGCACCTTCTGCACTGAGCATTGCAGCTACCACACTTGTCCCACTCGGAGCCAAAGCTGCGCCAAGAAGGAAAGCAGCTTGCCACGAAAACCCCAAAGCAAACCCGATGCCAAAGCCAAACAGTACAGAGAGGACTACACCAACGGTGGTTAGGAGAAAGGCTTTCTTGCCCACCTTCCAAAAAGCAGAAGCATCAAACTCTAAGCCCGTGGTGAAAAGTATCAAGACTGAACCTAACACAGCAAGCAAGTTGATCACAGAAAAATCGGTGACAAGACCAAAGCCGCCGGGGCCTCCTATGAAGAGACCAACTACAATAGCGCCGATCACGCCAGGCAGCCTGAACTTCTTGAATAACTCTGAGCCTAGCGAAGAGGCAACGATTAACAAGCCTACCTCTAAGAGGATGAATATCGTCGGATCCTCGGGCATAGCTTAGAGTAAAGCGCAAAACTATATGTGCTTTCCCAGAATTCTTCATCTAACCATCCAACCGAGCGCATACTATTCCCAAGAACCCAAGATTTTTCCCAAAAGCGCTTTCTCTCGCATAAGTTCAGGATACTGCGAAGTTTCAGCTCAAGCGTGAACAATCGCCTATCCGCAACTACAGCCTCGATTTCCTCAACCTTCACCACAATTACGGGTAGAGGCAGTCTATCCACAGGGATTACAGCAGCCACTGGACCAGCTTGCTCAGTCTTTTTCTCAGGCTTAACCTCCTGCTTTGAAGTCTCTGGAACTGCGGCTGTTACGGGCGCCAAAATGGGCGCATTAGAAACAATAGGTCTTGACACGCCAATCAGAGTGTCCAGTTTGGCATTGATTCCAGTGAACTGCTCAGAAACATAGGTTTCAAAACTGTCCAGTCGGGATTCGAGAGTTTTCACCCGCTCATCTATGCCAAGTTGCTGCTCAGTTTTCTGAATGGGCGCTTCCGTTTTAGGCGGATTTTCCGCGGTTTTTTCGCTTATATTCTCACCAACCTTTTCTCCTTCTAAAATAGAACATTGTCTCCCAGCTCGAAGCCTAAGGGGATTAACCCGAAGGCAATTCCAAACCTTGACGCTAGTGCCAGGACTTGCCGGAGTTGAGTTTTTCCCCAACAAGCAGAAACCGTTTAGAATCATGCCTTGGCACTTGCCAGGTTTGTCTGCTGGAACACGCCTGCAAATCGCATTAGCACTAACACTGTCAATTTCGCCTTTGCGGATAGCCTCTTGAACAGCAGCGTCCTCTATGTCTGCAATGTACTCCAGTTGCCCATCTCTCTCTTCGGCATCCAAAATCACATTCGCAGGATAAGGCAACCAGTGATTCAGGCCGTCATCCCAACTGTGCCCGTAGGCCTCAACAGGACCCCCAATTAGTGTGCAGCCGTGACGTTCAAGCTCAGCTTTGCTGAAAGTGTCGCCTTTCCTTGTTGTGCCAGCTACTAAACAAGTGCCATAAACAAGCATGCGACCTGGCTTGGTGTAGAATTTTGCAGGTATGCTCCAGCCAAAAATAGGCGTCTCAAGGTCAGAGCTCTCAGTCAACACCTAAAGTGCACTCGGCGAAAACTGAATTCTGCCATCACGGCAACCATCACTGCAGGGCATAACTTGAACTCAGACCTTGAAGTTAGGTCAGTCAAAGAGAAACAGCAAACATGCAGCCTAGGGAACTGGAGCTTGCTGTCTCCCTATACTGCCAGCAACAAGCCAGAAATAGGCTGTTTTCGCTTAAAAGAGCTGTTGTTAGGCTTTAACAACAATTATTAAATATTGATACAGCAAAAATTGGTTGGGAAGCCTTCTAATGCGTAAACACCCCGTTAGCATCGCCCTCTCAAACCGTGTTTTGCAGCGGATAGACCAAGAAGCCGCAAAGCAAAAAAGGTCTAGAAGCGAATACGTAGAATTGCATTTTGAAATGCTATTTTTCGGACACCTTGAGGTTATCTCTTGACTCTCAGGGGAACCATTATCTTGTTATAATCAGTTGTGTTTGTAGCGTTTCACATCATTTCAGTATCATTACTTCAGTCGACTTTATCATGGCTTCAACTTTGTCGCCCACTTTCAAGTTTAAATCTTCTATGGCTTCCTTGGTGATCACTGAAGTTATCACAGCAGGCGCTTCTATTTCGATCTTTACCTTTCCAGTAATTTGATCTTTTTCAACTGAAAGAACCTTGCCTTTTAATCGGTTACGAGCACTTATTTTCAATCCTATCACCTCCCAATACCCAACATCTTCAATAACTTGGTACAAATAGCTCTCAAATTCACGGTATTCTCGAAGCAAATTTTGTCCCAACTCTGTGAGCCTTGCGCCTCCGCCTCCAACCTTGCCTCCCCTGTAGGTTTCAACAATAGGCTCACCTAAGATTCTCTGGATTTCTCGGATTTGCCCCCACACATAACGAAAAGACATACCCAATTTTTTCGCAGTTTTGGAAATCGACTTCTCGTCAGCTATACCCTGCAAAATATCTGCTCGGCCTGAACCCACCAGCGGCTGTCCTTCATGCTCAATCCATATTTTTCCCGAACACAAATGTCTTTTGTGAGAGAACATCATCAGCTGATACTTCCCCCGCAATGACTTAAATAACTATTCTAGACCACAATGTTTTGGCTCAATACTCCAGTTCTCCATTGATAAACTTCTTAGTAATGTCGCTTTTTGGGTCGTTGAAAAACTCATCTGGATTCGAGCGCTCCACAATTCGTCCATTGTAAATGTGAACTATTTCGTCAGCCAGCCTTCTAGCCTGAGCTAAATTATGCGTAGCCATAATGATTATCTCATCATCTTTTCTTCTACTAGTTATAGCCCTCTCGATTATCGTAGCATTATTCGGGTCTAAATTTGCGGTAGGTTCATCCAAAAGCAAAATTTGGGGAAAAAGCACAAAAGCCCGCGCCAAAGCAATTCTCTGTTGTTCTCCGCCCGAGGTTTTCTTTGCGTTCCTCTTTTCAAAATTTGTAAGCCCCACCAAACGCAGTGCCTGCGGCACTTTTTCCGCGATTTCTTCATCCTTGACACCTCTTACTCTGAGCCCGAAAGCCACATTATCATAGACGCTTCTGTTAAACATGATTGTTCTCTGAAAAACCATCGTGGTAATCTTCCGCAATTCTTTGGCGATTGTGTTTTGCCCATTAAACGAAATATCACCCGCAGTAGGTTCTTCCAAACCAGCAATAATTCGCATAAGAGTAGTCTTGCCAGCGCCGTTAACTCCAATGAGAACAATAATCCTGCCACCCGTTGCTTTTAAGGACATAGAATCCAAAGCTCTGAGAGCCCGATAGTTTTTTCCAATTTTGTCAAGTTCAAGAATGGGGGTCACTCTCTCAGCCTCTCCACCAAATTAACAATTACGGTTATGCCGATAACCATGGAAATCAAGATAATCGCTAAGGCCACTGCAAAAGCGTAATCGCCTTTTGCAGCTTCCAGCGAGATAGAAGTAGTTAGAACTCGAGTTACGTAAGCTATATTCCCTCCCACCATCAAAGCTATCCCGAGCTCTCCAAAGCCTCTGTTAAAAGCTGAGATCAATGACAGCACAGTCGCCCACATTGCCTCCCGTAGTATCGCCACGTTTGTCTGCAAATGTGACGCACCCAAAGTTTTGGCAAGGTCTCTCAGCTGGACATCTGTTGCGCTCAGGGCGCTACTGGTGTAACTTACGATTATAGGTGTGACCAGTATGGCTTGACCCACTACGATGCCGTTAATGGTATAAAGAAGATGAAGAAAGCCCGCAGGACCACTTTTCGACAATAACATCACTAAAATCAATCCAAGCGCCACGGTTGGAACACCAAGCATTGCGTTGAATAGGCTTTTTATTAGCCACTTTCCTCTGAACGAATAAAGCCCGAGCAACACGGCGATTGGGATAGACCAGAGGCAGGCAAGCAAGGTTCCCATTCCTGCAGCGTAAACAGACCTGGATGCGGTTGCAAAAAGTTCTGAGTCTCCGCTGAAGATAAGCTCCAATGCTTTCTGAAAGGCGTCAATTATTATATCAAACATGAGTATCACAGAAAAAAGGATGTAGCTATGAGGCACATGCAGCAATCATCAATGTCAGTCGTACAAGTTGCCTGCTTGGTAACGATATTGTTCGGGGCATTCTGTACCGTTGAAGTATGCATAGTCCTGAATTACTTGGACCAAGGCTGGGTCGCTTCCGCTTTCTAGTAGAGTAATGTATGGATTGAACATTGCTTTGCCAAAAGTATCTAAGCCGAATTCCGCAAACAATTGCTGGCCCTCCTCGGAAGTTATGTATTCTATGTATTTCATTGACGCGTCAAAGTTGGCGGCTGTTAGGTTAGAATGCTGCGGGTTGTTAGCTATGACGGAATAAACGTTTAGGAATTCTTCTGAGGCTTCTACAACGATTTTCATATTGATGTTTCCAGTTTTCATGTTGTTGAGATATGATGCCAAATCAGCTAAAGTATAAGCGTCTTTTTCATCTGCCATCTTCAGCGTGTCAGTCATTCCCGCTCCTCTTTCATTGTACCAGCTCAATTTAGCTAGTTCTGTAGAATTGTATCCAGCAGCGGTCCAAAGCCTTTTCTCTTTGGCATGTGTTCCAGAACCGTCGCCTCTTGAAACCCACACGGCGTTTCCGGCATCACCGTATTCCTTGATTTTCCTCAACGCATCTAATGGACTAAGGCCAGTTATGCCCGCAGGGTCATCGTTTGGACCTACGAGAACGAAGTAGTTGTAGGCTATGACTTTGCGGTTCACACCGTAACCGTTCTGCAAGAATGTCAGTTCCTGAGCTGGATCATGCACCATGATCATGTCAGCGTCGCCTCTCACGGCTGTCTGTATGGCCAATCCTGTGCCCTGAGAGATGAAAGACACGTTAATGTACGGGTACTTTGCTTCAAAGTGTGACTTCACTACGTCTAAGAAGCCTGTTTCGTAGAAGCTTGTGGTCGTTGAAACAATGAGATGCTGGTTCTGTGGCATTGTAGCAAGATAAGCGTATGCACCCAACGCAATTCCTATAATGGCTACTAAAGCTATAATTGCGATTTTAGTCATTGTTTTCAATTTCTATCACTGTTTTCCACTAGCCCCGTTATGCATATATAAATATGTCGGCTTTAAAAACGGTTTCAACATCACCCGTTTTCTTCACAAATAACGAACCTTAGAAGTTGACGCGTTAAGCTCGTATAGTAGACAAATTTTACAATGACACGCTTTTTTGGTGAAACAAAGGCGTACTCCCCATCACATCAATAGTTTGGCTGCGCCAAATCTAGCGTGTTGTGTTTATCTGAAAAAGATACCGATCTCTAAATAAGAGAATTACTATTTTTTTCAGAATCTACCGTCATCCTTTGTTTTTCCAAGTTTGCAGATATTGTTGCTATACCAGGCCTATTTTGACGTTTTTCCAGTTATCAAATTTGGGAACATAAGGTTTAATGTCCAATAGCGGTGTACCATCTAAGATATCTACGTCTTGGATGAACAGTGTATTGCTTTCTATTCGTGTTAGACGTATGGTGGAAATGCCGATTGCGTTTGGTCTACCCGGCGAGCGAGTCGCGAACACTCCATGCAAATTGTTGTCCAGAAACGGCTTCACCATCAAAGAAGAGCCCTTGACTAAACTAAAATGATAAATCAGAATAATAGGAGAAAAACCTTCTACATCCTTCAAGCCTTCGGCGTATTCACGGTCTAATTCTATCGTGCCTTTAGTGCCCTTTGAAGCTGCTGCCTGTGGGCACGTTTCTAGGTTCCTTAAAAGGCGAGTGCACAACACCAATAGGCTTGTATGTTATATCGTTCATCCGCTGCAACCTTTACCGCCTCATAAGTAGCGAACTATAGAATTTAGATGTATTTTAAAAAAAAAGACAACGCTTCAGCTCCATTACCAAATTGCAGTTGCGTCCGTAACTGCACTTGCACTTGCGAGCTCTTAAACCAAGTGAGGTTATTTGTTGCTTCCTTTCCTCTTTCTAGGATTTCCACCGCAACCTGCTCCTGGCTGCCCTCTTCCTTTTCCAGAACCATCTTTTTTCGGAACTCCTTTTGGCATTTCTTCACCTCTCGAACACTTACATGAGATTGTAAAGCCTATTTCGATTATCAAGTCCTTCCAAATGCCAACGCTTGCACACTAGAAATCTGATATTGTAACCCTTCGTTCCTTAAGTTTTGCCAAAAGGTCTTCATACCAGCTGGGCAATCCGATTTTCTCAACTCTCCTACTAGGCGAATAAGGTTTTATGTCAATAACAGGCGTTCCATCAAAAGCGTCCAATCCCTTAACTCGGAGAACTCGACCTTCTCTAGAAAGCAGTCTAACCACAGACAAACCGATCGGATTAGGTCTGTGAGGAGAATCTAAACAGAAAACGCCGACTAAAGGCAACTCCTCCAGACTTAAACCGTGTTTAACAAGTCTTCGAGGTCTAGCTTTAAGAAGTGCCCTCTGCTTTTCCGAAACTTGGTGCAAACCGAAGAAAATCAGCAAATGAGAAAAACCTTCTATGCCCCCCAAGCCCTCAGCGTACTCGGGAAATATCTCTATTCGGGCTTCAAGATTTTCAGGTGATTCTCTCTTGATTTCTTCGTCACTCAGTGTTGTCTTTACAGAACCTACGGGATTAAAAACAATGTTCACGAAATTCACCCATGCCCTGTAGCCTTGCATTGACAGCACAAAATCAGTCTCTTGCTTTATATGTATTGAGGACAAAAGCGCACGCAAAGCCTATCGAGAGCCTCAACGATTTTGCGTAAATCCCTCTTAATCGATTCCAGATCAGACCCAATGACTTCAACCCGGCATTCCACGTTCTTTACCCGCTCAGGCATAAGCAAATAATCCACACCGCATCACAGAAGGCAGATTACACGCACTAATCCACAACCTCTACATCAGAGCAGGCCTACTAACAAGCAATCCACTAGGCAGGCGCTACGACCTACGCGCTCACAGCATACGCGAATTCTTCAGAACACAAATGGCGGCACTGGGCGCACAGACGGACCAGATAGAAAACATGATGGGACATAGTATAAGCATCTATCATGATATTACGATGAAACGCATAGAATACCTGAGAGGCATTTACATAGCTTCTGGATTGAGCATGAAGCAAAAGACACGTCTCAACAAAATCGACGCGCTCAAGAACCATGATATAAAGATTGCAGGAACCATCTCAAGCATTGAAAGAGAAGTGGATGAGTCATATTTTGGTTTTCTTGAGGGACTAGTTAACGCGGTTTCAGCAACAAACAAATACACGATATCAAGCGTCCTAGTTTCTAGATACCTCGAAAGGATAGCTGATCACATAGTTTACGTTTGTGAATCTCTAGTTTATGCTGTGACTGGAGAGCAAGTTTCGCTAGGATAGCAATGGAGGCAGAAAAGAATGACCAAAAAGAGCTTCGCATGGTTTGAGGACCGACATAAAACCGAAGCGATGAACTTCGCCCCAAGACCATAGAGAAATCGCTTGGCATGGTTGTGCTCCTGAAAGAAACAATCGAATCCTTGGAGTAGAAAGACACGGGAAAGGTGCGAAGCAATGTAAGAGACTCTTTGAAGAAGATGATAAAGCAATCAATGAGTTGCGTCGATCCGTCTTCAGAAAAATGACAAACATCGCCATGTCGAAAGTTCCGTGAAGATTCCCTGCACTTAGTCAAGCGCCTTGGCATACTCTTCCATTGTTCCGCCTTTTGTTGCAAATGCGATTAGGGTTTTGTCATACTCATGGTTCTTGCAAGCCAATGCTTGTTCCCAGAACGGTTTGGAATGTATCTGTTCTCCTTCTTGGTGTCAAGGTCTGAGAACGAGGATTTTGCCGATCTTTATTTGCATTAATTCCTTCTTTTCTCTTCACGGCATGATCAAAGGTAGCATTTTATCTTTGGTTCTAGCATTTGCTTGGGCAATGCACCGACTATCGTGTCCACAAGTTTTCCATGGCTGAACACTAAAAGCGTTGGGATTCCCATTATCTGATAATGTGCGGCGATCCGCTGATTTTCATCTACATTTAGCTTTCCAAACAGTATTTTTCCAGCATAGTCCCGTGCGAGTTCCTCTATTATCGGAGCGACCATACGACAGGGACCGCACCAAGGGGCCCAGCAATCGACCACTACAAGTGGATGGCTCTCAATTGTTTCCTTGAATGTTGAATCGGTCACCTCAACAGGCTTGTTTGCCGGCGTTCCTTTCTCTTCAGTTGCCCTACTTTTATTCATGATTTCGTGCAGTTTGGCTTGTCTGATTCTTTCTAATTCCTTGTCCTCTCCATTCCCCAATTGTATACCTCACACATTCTCTGTACGAAATCCGCATTATTCTACCTTTCCAAAAGATGATATTAGAACGCCGCACTCACAACGCACTCTCACCATCCTGCTACCGCGTTCTGGTGTTGTTTGCTGGTGGAATTGAAGAGCTCTCTCTCAAAGCATAATGTGCCTGTAGCTGGGCATAACAGAATCCGCGGGCGGTCAGGTTCCTGTTCTCTTAGACGTTAAGGAAACAACAAACAGTAATGTGTCAACTATTACAATTAGAGGACCAGATGCAGTCCCAGTCAGCGCTGCACTTACGACTCCCAGAACGCAGCCTATGCCTCCCAAAACCATTGCGATGTAAGAATACTGAAACAAGTTCCTGCTCAAGTTTCTGCTCGTGCAGGCTGGGATGGCAACTACTGCTGCAGTCATGAGCCCTCCCACTATCCTTACTCCCAGAGAAACCACAACGGCAATGCATGCTAGGTAGATGAAGTTGAGTTTCCTAGTGTCTGTGCCGCTCACTATTGCTAAGTCCTCGGAGATGCTAGCCAAAACCATTCCAGAAAAGATCTTCTTTGTAGCCAGAAAGACGAGCAGAGACAAGATGACGGCAGCTGCTACCGCCTCAACAGATACTTGAGAAACATCACCGATCAAAGCAGGCACAGTTTTCTCCTCAGGAAGAAACAGAAAAGCAGCCGCAACACCAGAAGCGAAAATGATGGCCGTAATGGCTTCCATGGGCAATTTTGTTCTCATCTCAAGCAGCCAAATAAACAAAATCCCTAGCGCAACGAAGAGAAAGGCACCCAAGGAAACATCAAAGCCTGAAATCAGAGCCAAAGTGATCCCGGGCAAAGTCAAATGGCCCAAAGGACCTCCGACCAAAGCCATTCTTTTGGAAAGCATCAAAGAACCCAAGTAACCAGCCACCGCTCCAACAAAGGCGCTCATTACCAAAGCTAGAATAAATTCCGTCCCTGTTTGCCTCCTACCTGTGTGAGTGTTCGTAATATTTTATTCCTGCACCATAAATCCTCTCCAGTTCCTCAGGAGTAAGCACTTTGCGGGGGTTACCATAGCACAGCTTCTCCTTATTCATACATAAAACATTCTCAGCGTGTTCCCACACTATATTCAGATCGTGTGTGACTAGAAGAATCGTCAGGTTTCTTTCCTTCCAGAATCTATGTAGAAGAGAGTAGAGAGTTTCCTGTCCCCCTATGTCTATTCCAGAAGTTGGCTCATCAAAAAGCAGAATCGTCGGCTCATCAACTAGTGCCCACGCAATTATCATCCTCTGAAACTGACCAGTGGAGAGAGCTCCATATCTCCTTCCGAGCAGAGACTGAGGTAGTCCTACCAACTCAAAAATCTTCAGGATCTGCGCTCTTGAAACCTTCTTGAACTTGAAGAACTCCTCTATGCTCAACGGAGGTAAATCTTTTCTCTGCAAGAGTTCCTGCGGCGGAAGGTAGCTAACATGCCTAGTAGCCCATGATACCTTGCCTCTGTAAGGCACCAGCCCTAAGAGCGCTCGCAGAAGTGTCGTTTTTCCTGCCCCGTTGGGTCCTAGAATGACGAGTACTTCTCCTTTTCTCACCTCAAAACTCAAATCCGCTATCACTTTTTCTCCATTGAAAGAAACGTTCAAGTTTTGTACTTTCAAAACAGTCTCTGACATGTCTAGCAGCCAAACTATTTACGAGTAGTATATCTAACCATGTGAAGCTAAATTAAGGCTTTCGTTGCCGCTCAGATATTTCAGAAACATCGTTATCAACGGAGCCCGAATCATCGATGGAACACTTACAGCGAGATCAATCGAGTCAATCGATCGTGTCATGAGTTCGTACTCGATCTTACTCTGCGAGAGTTCATAAGTGTGGGAAAACCTTCTTCACCGCCTTCGCGACGATGAGTGCTAGAACTATCGAGACTCCTGCTTGAACGAACAGGTCTCTTGCATAGGAGACTAGAGCCAAAGCGATTCCTTTGAGGTATATGTTCACTAGGAAGTAGGTGGTGGCCATCAGAAAACCCCCGATTATGCAGCTGACAACTTGTAGCATGAAGGGTTTGTTCTTGGTTAAGCCTGGGACAAAGCCTTCAAGGAAGTGCGCAAGGACAGATACGAACCACCTTGGGTATCCGGTGAACAGGTCCACTGCTACAGAGCCGACAATTCCCACTAAACCTCCGACACGATAGCCGAAGAGCAGGCCAGACACGAACACCACGAAGTCTCCGATGTGGGTGTAACCACCTGTTGGAGATGGAATGATCATCAGTAGAATTGCCGCTCCATATGTGGCTGAAAGAACAGCGGTCAAAGCTATCTCTCTAGTCACATCAACTTTCTTTGCTTGAAGCATTTTGGATCTTCACTGAAATACTATGATTTCGAGTAATTAAATCGATCGTGCGCGGGAGGACACGTTTCGTACACATTTTTTCGTTTAACCCGCAGCATCGAACTCGTGAGAGGTGGACTAGGAGAAGAGAGCTTTTTCTAGCCTCTGGCGAATATACGAGTTCTCTCACTCTACCTGTTTATCTTTCTCATTGTAGACATCCGCTTCCATAGAGTGAATCAGAGGAAGGAATGAACATAACAGCCAGCAGGTTTCATTCCATTCTACTCCAAATATGCACTCAAAAGGCAAACCTATTTTGATTATTAAGGGCATTGAGAGTTAGCGCGCATGCTTGTTCCTAAATTGGTCTGCGAAGTGTTCTACGCTTCTGACCTTGCTTCGTCTATGGAGGACTATATGTCTCAGAACATGACAAGTATGGTTCAGAGGACGCCACCTAATCCTAGCACACCTAAAATGGAATTCAGGAACACACATGCGCGCCATAAAGAAAAGAAAATAACCCTGAACGTTCTATTTGGGTACGTAACGACTTGATAAGTATGAGTATGCAGGAAATCGCAGAGGAAGTAAGCAATTGGATTCAGAAGATGGGAAAAGAGTATACAAGAATCTATGGACCTTTTGCAGTTTGGATGAGGAGAGTTGAAGAAAAAGGTGCACTAGACACGAGGACTAAGGAACTGGTCTCCGTTGCTTTAGCAGTTGCTACGCAATGTAGATGGTGTAT
>Ga0172365_10000857_pt1 | contig 21314 bp, 27 predicted proteins | sample LakKivSesite48cm_FD_114535 | JGI IMG/M metagenome (GOLD analysis project Ga0172365, IMG submission 114535) | Sediment microbial communities from Lake Kivu, Rwanda - Sediment site 48cm | ecosystem: Environmental > Aquatic > Freshwater > Lake > Sediment | place: Rwanda: Western Province, Lake... | reverse complement strand
TCCCGCCGTCCCCGCCGAGGGCTATGAACCAAATCCTCTTGTCGGCGGGTATCTTGCTCCGCTTCTTCAGCGCACTGTACATCGTCTCGATGCCGCTTATGGTCGCGGCGGAGTTCTCGAAGGCATTGTGAATGAAGGGAATCTCCCAGGCAGTGAAGGGATAGATCGTCGTCGCGACCTCAAGGCATCCTGTCGCACAGCACGCCACGACTGGAAGCTCGGTGGACAGCAGTATCTGCCTCACGGCCACGGAGGCCCCGCATCCGGCGCACAGCCTGTGGCCGGGGGAGAGCCTTTCCTTCCTCGTCGAAAGCGTCTTTAGACTCGGCATCCAGGACACCTCCTATTCTCTCACTCCCAGGTACCTCACCCTCTGTTTGACCTTGCCGGTGGCGGCGATGTCGGCTAGGTCCGCATATACGCCGGCGATGTCCGGCTGGCCGATGTCGCGGCCGCCCAGGCCATAGACGTAGTTGACGACCTCGGGCCCCTGGTCGCGGTCATATAGGGCGTTCCTGACTTCGTTGAACACCGGTGCACCGTAGGCGCCCAGCCCGTCCGACCTATCCAACACTGCCACTGCCTTCACGTCGGCCAGGAGGCCAGCTAGTTCATCCTTCGGGAAGGGCCTGAAGCAGCGGACCTTGATCATGCCGACCTTCCTCCCGGCCTGCCGCATCTCCTTTGCGGTCGCCCTGGTGGTGCCCGCCGTGCTGCTTAGGACAACGATCGCCGTCTCCGCGTCCTCCATGCCGTAGGGCTCCATGAGGCCGTAGGACCTGCCGGCCATCTTGCCGTACTTGTTGGAGACTTCGCGCACCACTCGCTCCGCACGGGACATCGCGTCGATTTCCTGCATCTTGTGTTCGAAGAAGTAGTCGTAGAGATCGAGCGGCCCGTAGGTTACGGGGTGTTCGATATCCAGCAACGGGTGCGTGGGCACGAACTCGCCCACGAAGTCCTTGACAACGTTGTCGTCCAGAAGGTCGACCCTCTCCACGGCGTGGGAGGTTATGAACCCATCCATGCAGCACATCACCGGAAGCCTCAAGTCTTTGTGCTCGGCGATCCTGACCGCCTGGATGGTGTTGTCGTAGGCTTCTTGGGGGTTTTCCCCGTAAAGCTGGAGCCATCCAGAGTCCCTGGCCCCCATGGTGTCCGAGTGGTCGCAGTGTATGTTGATGGGGCCCGACAGAGTCCTGTTTATCACGTTCATGACGATGGGCAGGCGGTACCCGGCAGCGATGTATAGGATCTCCCACATGTAGGCCAGTCCCTGGGAGGAGGTCGCCGTCATGACGCGGCCCCCGGCCGCACATGCCCCCACGCAGGCGCTCAGAGCGCTGTGCTCGGATTCGGCCACTATGAGTTCCGTCTGGACCTCGCCGTCGGCTACGAACTGGGAGAAGCTCTGCATCAGCTCGGTCTGGGGAGTTATGGGGTACGCTGCCACGAGATCGGGGTCTATCTGCTTCATGGCGAACGCAGCGGCGTCGTCTCCGTTCAGGGGAAGTATCTTCGGCATTTCCATCACCTCTCGGGCTCCATGTGTATGGCCTTCTTCGGGCAGACGGTCACGCAGATCGCGCACCCCTTGCAGTGATCCAGGTCAAAGGCCTTGAACTTGCCGTCCTCCACGAGTATCGAGGAGTCCGGGCAGTTGATCCAGCAGGTCAGGCAGTTGGAGCACAGGTCCCGGTTGATCACCGGCCTCTGCGTGCGCCAGTCGCCCGTCTTGTACTCCTTGGCGTTTCCAGCTGTTAGGATGAGCCCCCCAGTCGGAATCCTCTTCCATCCCGGTTTCTCGGTCATGCTTCCACTACCTCCTGATATGCCCTCTCAAGCGCCCTCATGTTGGCCTGGACCACCTTCTCGTCAAGTTTGGATCCAAGGTGCCCGCGTATCGAGTGTTTGACATTCTCAAGGTTCGTGATGCCGGATGCCTTCACGAAGGCCCCGAGGCAGGTCGTATTGGCGATCGGCCTTCCGATCTCCTCCTTCGCGATCTTCGAGGCGTCCACCGTGAGGATCCTGCCGGGGAACCCGGTCTTCTTGCGGACCTGGTCGGGCGTCATGCTTGTGTTGACAAGCAGGGTGCCCTCCTTGCGTAAGCCTTCTGCCACGTCGGTCGAGTCAAGGAGGGTGGGGTCCAGAACCACCACGTGGTCCGGGGCATAGACGTTGCTGTGCAGATCGATGCGTTCATCGGAAAGCCTGTTGTAGGCCAGCACTGGGGCCCCCATCCTCTCCGGCCCGTACTCGGGGAAGGATTGAATGTATTTGCCATCAGTGATCGCAGCCTCGGCAAGGATCTCGGCGGCGGTTTTGACGCCCTGCCCGCCCCTGCCGTGCCAGCGGATCTCGACTATTCCCGGCAAGCCATCACCACTGGGTGGCGGCCGGCTTGAAACCGCTTAAATCTTTTCTTGGGAAGTCGCTGGTTCAGCCTTCCGTCCTGGTCATGCTCAGGTTGAGCTGGAACTCCTTGCTGGTCTCCACGAAGGTTCCTGAGAGCTTGTCCGTGGCGACTATCTTGACCAAGTATGCACCGCTGAGCACCAGGCTGCCCGTGTAGTAGGGGTACTTGTAGTAGACGTAGCCGGGTTTCTCGGTTGCGTTGGTAACGTGCATCTCCTTCTCGGTCTTCTTCTCGAAGTAGAGGTTCCCGGCGGCGTCGGCGAGCGATATGTCGATGGTTACCCAGAATTCGTAGTGGGGGCCGACCTTTTTGGTCTGGAATCCCTTCACCTCCGCGTAGAAGTAGACGGTCTCATCATCCCCTAGGAGGTCACCGGGCACCTCGGTGTAGTTGCGTGGCCCATAGTATTGTGAGGCCAGAATGATGGGGCTGAGTTGCAGCTTCCGTTCGGTGATACAGCCGCTGCATAGAAGTGCAATCGCGAGGATGGGCAGGATGGCCAGGGGTCTCATCTTCGGTCTCCACCACCGTGGTTGATCTGCGCTCACCGGATGAAATGTCTTTCCGACGTCCCCCCGGCACTCGGGCCCCGGAATCACCTTCAGGCGCCGGTGGGCAGCACCGTCCTGACGAGGAGGCCTATGCAGAAGCTGAGCCCCGCCACGCCCAGGCTGATGCCCGCCATCTCGAGGAACCTCCTCTTGAAGGGTTGCTCCTTGGCGACGGAGATGTAGAAGGTGAAGACGAGGATCACCACTATCGCGTTGAAGATCGTCACCGCCAGGGAGTAGTAGACGTTCGACAGGACTAGGAATGGCATGATCAGGAACATAACGGTCAGCACATAGGCGACCCCGGTGTACACCATGGCCTTCACGGGGTTCCTGGGACCGCCCTCCGACTTTGTCGAGAGGTACTCCGATGCCGCCATCGAGAAGGATGCCGCTATCCCGGTGATCAGCCCTGCCACGGCAACGAGGCGCGCCGTCCGGAGGGCCAGGCTTAGGCCGGCGAGGGCGCCGGTCAGCTCCACCAGTGCGTCGTTCAGTCCCAGGACGACCGAGCCCACGTATCTCAGCCTTTCCTCGTCCAGAAGGCCCACTAGCTCCTTCTCATGGTCATGCTCATCCTTCGCTATCTCCCTGATCGCGGGAAGATGCTCGGCCATGCGTTGGTACGCGGCTTGGGCCTTCTGCTCTCCCCTCTCCATGAGTTTGAGTCCGAAAGTGATGCCGAATACCTTTGAAATGAGCAGGTAGGCGGAGGCTCCTCTACGGTCCGGCGCAAGGTCGACCCCGGTCTGCTGCTTGAAGAAACCGTAGTGCTTCAGCTCGTCCCTAGCTACCTTTTCGAGGATCTCCCGGTTGTGAGGGTCCCGGACGGATCTGGCCAGCTTGCTGTAGACCTGATGTTCAGTGATCTCATTCCTTTGGGCGGCTCGCAACTCCAGCCGTATCGCTTCCAATCCCATTGTGGCTTGTGGAAGGGGGCCAAGGTATTAAACTTGTGTGTCCTAAGGGAGGGCGGCCGCCCTCCCTTCTTCCGAGGGACCACTTCCCCTGAAGTCGCCAACTCGGAAGTTCGGCCCCTTGCCCACCGGACTGTTCGGCAGGGGCCTGTGAAATTACATTTTAATTCTGCCCATGGCTCGTAGTTCTGCGAGGGGCAACGAGCCGGCGGCCATAGCGGTCTGGAAACACCCGGTCTCATACTTCTCGGAAACGATGAAGGAGGAACCCGAACCCGGAAGTTAAGCAGGCCCGCGTCCCTTGCTGTACTGAGGTGGGCGACCCCTCGGGAACCAAGGGTCGCTGCCGGTTCGTCCAATCTCGCTCGGGCTAGTCCCTAAGCGTCCTTCTTGCCGCCAGTATCCTCTGGGCCACGGTCACCCAAGCTAGGATGCCGATGATGACCACGCCTGCCTCTAGGATGTTGGCCTCCGAGATGAGGGGGTGGACCAGACTGGCAAGTGTGATGATCATCTGCCTCTCGGCCCGCTCCGCGATGCCGACCGCCATGCCAGTCGATCCGGCCGCCTCCCCCCTGGCCCTGCAGTAGGGGACTAGGAACGATCCAAAGACCGTGAACATCACCAGCCTCCAGTCGACGATTCCGGAGAGGGCTATCCCCCCCAGGACGGCGAAGTCGGATATCCGGTCAAAGGTTGAGTCCAGGAAGCCCCCGAAGCGGGAAACCCGCCCCGTGACCCGGGCGACGGCACCATCCATCACGTCAAGCGCCCCCGAGGCCAGCAGGGCCACGCCGCCAAGCTGCACGAACCGAAGGCAGTAGAGGGCTCCAGCGAGGATCGAGACAAGGAGGCTGAGTGAGGTAACGCCGTTTGGCGGAAGAAAGGATATGCGGGCGGCCGCCCGGTCAAAGTGCGCGTTGATGGTGCGACGGTATCTAGTGAGCAAGCCCTTCCGACGACCCGAACCCCAGAGGCCTAATTAAGATTGTGTCGCCGAGTCCCGTTCGGCGAGGTCATACGCGAGGCTGAAGTCCCTCAGGTCAAAGCCCAGGGATTCAACCAGTTCGGTCGGGTCCCTGAACTGCTGGGGGGTCCTGTGGTAGTCGCTGCCAAGGCTGAATCCCAAACCTAGGTGCTTGAACCTCAGACAGGTGCGGCGCAGGAGCTTCATGAGGTCGGGGTGCGTGGCAGCCGTGTATAGGTCGCCGAAGTTCAGTTCGATGTAGAGGCCCTCAGGATCCGTCCGGTCGACGAAGGTGGCAACATCCTCCTTGGTGAGCAACTCCTCGTGCCCTACGCTTCCCTGCGCTTGGACTATGGCCCTGAGCTCCTGGAGCCGCCGGTGGAAGGGGTGGAACAGGACAGCGGGCTTGGCTAGGGGTCGGCAGATGCCAAGGAGCTCCCGGGCCCTTCGGGCCAGATGTTCACCGCAGGGGACGTTCTCGTAGTGCCGGAAGGTTGGATCGTGGCAGCTCGTGTTCATGTGGCATCCCACGAACTCGGGGTCCACGATGAAGGCCCGGCTGACGCGGAGGATGTCCCACTCGCCCACCTCGAGGCCGCTGTAGATGGAGGCAGTCCCGCGGAAGGCACGCTTCATCTCGCCGACCTCCCTGTAGAAGTCGATTAGCCCCGCTGTCGAGCTGGGGTAGACGACCTGACCATGTTCGGCCCTCAGGGCCTCATCTCCCATCTCGTACAACTCGGAGTGGTCAAGCAGGCCCAAGAAGGATATGCCCCTGTCCACGAAGCTCTGGACGAGCTGCTTCATCGGTACATCCCTCTCCTGGCCTGCATGGAGGTGGAGGTCTATGGCCCTGATTGAACTCGGAAGTGAGGCCTTGCGCTCAGGAGACTTCTTGGACCGAGACATCGTCTACCCACATCCTCTCAAACTGGTTGTCCACGACGAAGTGGACCCCGAGCAGGTTTGCCTGATCTGGTGCTTCGACCAGCGTCAGGAGTCTCTGCCATTCTCCCTCTTGCAGGAGGACATCCGATGCCAGGAAACGTCCCGGCCTGTCCTCGGGCTTCTCGAGGAAGGTGACGTCGATCCTCGGCGGCCTTTTTCTCTGTATCGTATCCGCATAGCCCCATGCCCCTATGAGATATCTTCCGCCCGGCTTCGCGGGGATGTATGTCGAGAGTCGGTTGTGCCCGCGGCTCTCCAATTTGAGGGCGCTCTTGCCCGAATGTGTGAAAGAGCCATCGACCGCGCAATCGCCGTTTTTCCCCCGCAGCAGCCACCACTCAATCTGGAGGGCCTCCCCGTGGGGGACCGGGATCTGGGATGCGGCGCCCGGCGATTCCAGCAGGTTGGGCAGCCGACGGGACTTGGCGATGGCCTGGGCAGCGGTGGCGAACGGCTGTGGCAGCGTCTCCACCAGGGCTTCCCACAAAGAGGCATTTCCCTGCAGGTTGGCGTGGGCATTCTCGAGCCATGCTAGGCAGGAGGAATGGATCAGCCCCTTCCAGGTTAGCAGCTTCCTCTGGAATCTGTCATCCTTGAAGTAGATTTCATGGTAGTTCTGATCGGGCAGGATGTGTTCCTTGTGCACGGTCTCGGCACGAGCGATGAGATCCCGCAGCTCGGAGATAAGGGAAAGCGCCGCGTCCATATCTTCCTTCGCCAAGGTTGGAGATGATCGCAGCCGACAACCGGCGTGGTAACCCTTTATCAGAAGATATGGGAGTTCAAATCCATCCTTGAGGTACTGGACCCTCTTCCTACACTCCCCCGCCGAAGCTTCGTGGGCCCTGGCTATGTGGGCCCAAGCTCGCTCGGCGTCCTCAAGCCCTACGACTCTGAACTCCTCTGGGAGGTTCATGAACCCTTCGAACCAACTGCCCGGCCTGTTGCGAAGCCAGGCCTTCTGGAGGACCTCGTAGAATGCAGCCACCTCGGTCCTCGCCTCCGAGAAGAAGGCGAAGAACTCGTTCAGAAGTTCGCGCACGTCCCTGTTGGCATTCCAGAGGATCTGGGGGACCACGTAGATCTGGGGGGCCATGTTCGGCCAATATGGGAAGGCCTCGCTGTACAGCCCAATCCCTCCCGACTGCCTGAGGAAGGCAAGGTCGTTGGCAGCCAGGGTGGGAAAGTAGCGGGCGGTGAGCCATCCCAGTCCGTAGTAGTCATACTTGATCAAGTGGGCACACTTCCTTGACCACTCAGCCAGTATTGCCCTGTCGGTTCGCATGTATGTGGGGTCATGGTGCTGGCTGGTGTCCTGGGTCAGGAAGATCGCGACATTGTCCGGGAGCCTTTCGATCTTCTCCGGCGGGAGTTCCACGCCCCAGTACGCCAGAGCCGTCAGGTGCCTGTCGGGGTGGGTGCGAAGGACCTCCTTGGCCACTCCATTCACGAAGTCGAAGTAGGCATTGGAGTGTATGGGGCGTCCCCTGAAAGTCCTTACGCCGAATCGCGTGCACTCGTCGCACTGGCAGAAGTCCATGTTGTCATTGACCGAGAGGGAGAAGGAAGTGGCGGCGGGGTTGGAATCAAAGTGGCTGCGTGCCTTGGCTGTGGCTATCTGGGCCGTCAGCGGGTTGGAGAAGCAGGGCTGTCCACGGCGGTCGCTTTGGTCGGTCACCCTTCTGCCGTCGATGAGACAGTAGATCTCGGGGTGATCATGGGCGAATTCAGATGGGGGGAAGATGTTCGACAGGTTGTGCCCAAAGGAAGCAAAGGGCAGATCCGGCCGACGGAACTGCAGCAGGTTCCTTCTGGACCAGTCCGCCCCCTGTTCGCCGGGCACGCCGCTGTACATTCGCCAGGAGAAGCTCGGGTTCGAGACCTCCTCGACCACCGGCAGTCTGAATTCCTTCAGGTTGGGCACGAACTCGAACAGAGGCCCGGGGATGAACCACCTCACCCCGAGGTAGCGCTGCAGGAAAGAGTAGATTCCGTTTGCCGTTCCGTACGGCGTCCTCCCGGAGATGACTAGCTGAGACCCGTTCCCCCAGAGGAGGTAGCCATCGAGGTCAAGGCCGGAGATCCGCTCCGAGAACTTGGAAGCGGCGGCCGTCCGCCCTATCCAGATGTCTTGCCCGGTGTCCTCCACGGCCGATTCGTGCACGGAGACGTCGGCGGACGTTGCCCTGGCAAGGTAGTCGGCAAGATCCTTGACCGATCTGGTCAGGTGGTCGATCGCATCGTGCTCAGCGTGGATTTCAAACTGCATTGGCAGTGCTCCGGAACACTAGGGCATGGTTCTTGGCTATCGGTGGCCGATTCCCAACAACCTGGCGGTCTCGTCGGCGCGGGCTACGCGGAATTCCTCGGCGTACTTCACTCCGATCCTCTTCCCTATCTGCGAGTTCATCCTCCTGACGGCCGCGTCCACAACGGACCGGTAGCGCTTCGGGTCGATCTTGTTGTAGAGGCTCGGGCGCACCCTCTGGGCCTTCAGGGCAAGCAGGGCGCCGGCAACCAAAAACTCCATCTGGGTTCGATGGCAGCAGAGCGCTTTGATCTTGTCCTTGATCTGACCAGTGATGTCGACGACTTCATTGGCATCCACGTGCTGCTTGGCGATGTAGTAGCTCTGGGTTATGTTCGGCAACCCTACCCTCCCAGCCACCTGCTCGGGGTGGTAGAGCGGCAGCCCAGCGAAGCTCGCCGCTTCCGTGGCCGCCATCCCAGTTATCCTGTGATCTGGGTGGGTTTCGAAGGAGGCGAACGGGTCCCAGGTGATGACCGCGTCCGGCCTGTATTTCCTCATCTGCGCCATCATCCTCTCGCGAATCTCGTTGAACCTCTGGTCTGACAGCATCCCATCGGGGTAGCCCAGGAAAGTCACCGATCTGACGCCCAGAACCGCGGCTGCTTTCCGTGCCTCCTCCCGCCGCCTCTCGATGAGTTCCTCGCTCGTCAGCTCATAGGATCCTCTCTCGCCGTTGGTGACGATGATCTCCCTGACCTCGGTGCCCTCTTGGGCCATTTTGCGCACGGTGCCTCCAGCGAAGAACTCCATGTCATCCGGGTGTGCTACGATTGCCAGCACCTTTCGGGGCAAATTGATCACCTCTTCCGCCTGCGCTTTGAGATCCTGGAACATATAATGAACGCGGCTGCGGCCGCCCCGAAGCCGTTGTCGATGTTGGTCACAACGAGCCCCGGTACGCAGGAGTTGAGCATCGATATGAGGGCGGATTGCCCTGCCATGTACCCGTAACCGACCGATGTGGGCACGCCGATGACCGGGACGTCCACAAGGCCCTTCACGACCGAAGGCAAGGCGCCCTCCATTCCCGCGACAACGATCAGGACATCGGCATCCTCATCGATCATCTTCTTCAAGGGCAGGAAGAGGCGGTGCAGCCCGGCCACGCCCACATCGCAGGCCATTATCGTCCTCAGCCCCGATTCCTCGCATACGATCTGCGCTTCCTCTGCCACGGGGATGTCGGAGGTTCCACCCGCCACTATGCCCACGCAGCATCCAAGATTCCGGGCCTTCGCTTTCTTCCGCTTGGCCACCAGCAGGCCCGAACTCTCGTGGTAGGCAAGGTCGTACTCCTTCTCAGAGAGTCCCTCCTTCTTTGCAAGGGCGCTGACTCTCTCCATCTTCTCGGGATCCAGCCTGGTCACGAAGACTCTATCCTTCTTCTGTAGTACCGTCGTCAGGATCCTGGCGATGTCATCCGGGGCCTTCCTGAGCGCAAGTATGGCCTCCGGGAATCCTGCCCTGGCGTCCCTGGCCAGGTCGTATGCGAATCTGCCTTCCAGCGTCTCCAGGTGGTCCAACCTCAGGTGCCGAAGGAGTTCCTCCTCAGAGACCTTGCCACTCTTGTACCGTTTCAGGAGTTCGTTGAGCTGCAAGTTCGATCCGCCTCCCAACCTCTGCAGATCCCAACCGGCCTTGGCTGGATCACCTCAAGGTCCACATCCTGCGAGGGTCGTCCGTCCGACCGCAGGACATGCCACGGTGGGATCTGCTCGAGGGTTTCCGCTCTAGCCATGCTCCCTCGGGCTGATAAGTGGGTTCCTTCGCTGGGCTCCTCCCGGAGGGATGCGATGACGGAACAATCCTGGTCTAGTCGGTGGGTCAGGTGACTGATGACGCCGTGAAAGATTTATCAGACCGATTCCGAGCCTGCGCTCCAAGCGATGGAGTTCTCGGAGGGCAGCAATGTTCGTTTCCCGGGTCGCGTACGGCATTGCCTACGTCATCGACATTGCTTGGAATATGCTGTTGTCGGCCCTGAATACGGCCAAGCTGTGTCTGAGCGGGACGATCGACATCACCGTTGTTGAGATCGACACCGTTCTGACCAAGGAAGTGAGCCAGACCCTCCTGGCCAACAGCATCACGCTTACCCCCGGCACGCTGACCATAGACGTCGACCATGCAGGAAGGAGGCTCCGGGTTGCTGCGTTGACCCCAAGGTCCAGGGAGGCAATCATCCCCTTTGAGAAGTACATCAAGGGGATGCTGGAGTGATTGAATGGCCCTCCTTGAGGAAACTGGGGCATTCGTTTTCGACCTTGGGATGTACCTTCTTTTCATTGCCCTGTCGATAGCGTTCCTGACGGGGTCTCGGTTGGTGGCGCGAAAGGGGTCCACGACCTCTCTGGTCGGGGCCAACGCCGCCACGATTTCGCTTGGGACGGCCTTGATCCTCCTGGGCAGGAAGTTCGATATTGCGTACACCAGGGAGATCACCTTCGCGCTCATCGTGTTCGGAGCCGTGGGCATCATCATGTTCGCCCGGATCCTTAGGGAGGGGACAATCCGTTGAGCGAGCTTGCCTCAGTGGTTCAACTTCTGCAGGGCTTGGCGATGGTCGCGGGTTCGGTAATGATCATGATATCGTGCCTGGGTCTTTGGAGATTCAGGGACGACGTTGCCAACGTGCTGTATGGTAGGATTCACGTCGTGGGCATCATCGACGTGACGTGCATCGCGGTGCTTCTGGTCCTAGACTACCCGCTGGTGGCGCTCACCTACTTCCTTTTGATGCCCGTGGCGGGCCACGCGGTCGGCAATGCTCGGTACTACATGGTCAAGGAGGCGAGGGAGGAGTGACCTTTCCTTTCGGCGACATCCCGGTATACGCGCTCCTGATTGCGTCGGTAGCAGTGGCGATCCTCTCGCTCCTGCCCAAGGACCTGTACAAAGCCGTCATCGTTGGGGGCGGGATCGAGGGCCTGTCGTTGGCCGTGCTGTACCAGAGGCTGCTTGCGGCCGACGTCTCGATAACCCAGGCAATACTTGCGTCCGCACTCCTCCCCGCCCTTATGTTCATAGCGGTGTACAAGACGAGCCGGTGGGAAACTTGAGCCTTGTCAACATCCAGGTAGCATCGTTCATCGGCTCGGTAAGTCTGATTCTGATCGGCCTAGTAGCCATCCTGTTCATCGATAATCTGATCAAGAAAGTCCTGGGCATGATGTTCCTGACCGATGGGGTGAACCTGTTCCTCGTCACCCTCGGGTTCAGGCTCGACGTACCGGGGGGAGCGATCGTACCGATATTCACGGAGGCTTTCTACAAGGCCGAGAACGCATCCATGGGAGTTGCGGCAAGGGAGTTTGCGGACAAGGCAGGCTTCTGTCTGCCGTATGCCCTGGTCCTGACGAACATCGTGATCGGGGCCGCCACAACCGCGGTCGTCCTGGGCCTGATCATCAAGATGTACCAGAAACACAAGAGCCTGAATGCTTCGGAGGTGCTGGGGGAGGTGATCCAGCGTGGCTAGCCCGCTCTTCTCCACGAAGGAGCTTGTCCCCCTCTTCGTGGTGATCCCGATTCTGACCGCGGTTCTCTCCAATTTCCTGTACAAGAAGAGTAGGCTGGTGAAGGTCCTGGCTGGCTGCGCGATGATCGCGCTTATCCTGCTGCCCTTCTTCACCTCATTCCAGAGCAACTACTACGTCTACGGGGCGCACCCGGAGGTGAACTACTTCCTCAAGGAAGGCGTGGTCGTGGCCTTCAACCTCGGGATCGCATACCAGTACACCCAATTGCAGATGGTTCTGCTGATGGCCTTCACCCTTATGGCGGCGTTGAGCGTGGGCGTGGCATTTGTCATGCACGAGCGAGTCTCAGGCGTCTACCTCTTCCTGCTCCTGATGGCAATCTCGACGGCATGCGCTGTGTGCCTGGTCGACGATATCTTCAACATGTTTGTGTTCTTTGAGATCTGTACGGTTTCACAGGCGGGGATTGTTGCCTGGCTCAGCGAGGACCGGGCGTTCGGGACCTCGCTCAAGTACATGCTTCTCGGCTCGGTAGCGGGGGGGATGCTGCTCCTGGGCATAGCCTTCCTTCTGGGTTCAACGGGCGTGCTGAACATATCGGATATGTTCGAGTACTTCTCCACCACGGCGACGCAGCGCGACGCGCCGATCATTTTCATGGGCCTGGCCCTGCTCATCTTCGCATGGACCTACGGCGGAGGCCTGCCGCCCTTCCACACCATTAAGTCAGAGCTGTACTCCAGGGCTTCCGCCGAAGCAGGCGCGCTGCTGCAGGCAATCTCCAAGATCCTGCTAATATCGGTGGGCATCATCATAGCCCGGCTGTTCTTCTGGCAGGACGTCACCTGGCAGTCAATGATGATCCTGTCGACGTTTGCCATGATGATCGGCGGCGCCATGGCCATGGTCCAGAACGACTACAGAAGGCTCATAGCGTACGTTGCGGTCAACCAGGCAGGGATAGTTGGGATTGGGCTCTCCTTCTTCCGGAGGCTGCCGACGTATGGAACGATGGGTCCGGTCTATCTCTGGGGCCACGAGGGCATGGCCTTCGGGGTCTTCCACGGGTTCAACGAAATCATAGTCACGTCAGCCCTTTTCATCAGCGCAGCGGTGCTCCTGCATGTGTTCGGACACACGGACATGACTAGGATAAGGGGCATGCTCCAGCGCAACAGGGAGTTCGCCCTTCTCACCTTGATCTCGATGTTGGCGGTGTCCGGCGTGCCGCCGCTGAACTGCTTCCAGAGCGAGTGGCGGCTGATGGAGTTCGCATTCGCCCACGGCTTCATGACCGTTGGCCTGCTGATGGTCGTGAGCACCGTGATGGTCTTCTACGCGCTGGCCAAGGCCTTCGTGCTGGTGTTCCTCCGCCCCGTGCCCGCGGAGGAGGCGAAGCCTTTGCAGGTCCCATTTGCCATGACCCTAACCCTGCTGGTGGCAGTTGTCCTTGAGGTGTTCTTCGGCCTGTTCCCCGATGTAGCCCTGAAGCCCATCTCGGTCGGGCTGACAGCTCTATTTGGAGGTTGATGGTTTGCCGAGGATCTACGACATATTCGACCAGGTGTTCAGGTCATCCGCAGAGTCGAAGGAAGGCTCCGAGACCAAGGATAAGAGCTACGTGGTCGGGTCCTTCCTGGGCATAGAGATTCCCATCATCCTGCTCGTCATGGGGCTCTTCTCGCTGGTGAACCTTGGCCTTGCCGTCGCGCTGATGGGCATGGCGCTTGTGGTGCTTCTCGTGGTCAACAACCTGCCCGCAGGCCTGAAGGTGAGGCTTGAGTCAAGCGATGACTTTGAGTCCATGGCCTTCTACGTCATGGTCGTGCTGTTTGCACTGACGATTCTCATCGCGTGGTCGTGGTCGGGATGAAACCGGGCGGCGCAAGGTCATTGCTCATTTTGATCCTCGTGGCGGGCTTCGGAGGCCTGCTCTTCAGGGAGGCACTCCGCCTGGGCGAGATCGCCACCACGACGGGCCTGACCATGTACGTGGCCAGGATCTACAACTACCTTGGGCCCCTCATCGCACCCAACCAGATCACGGTCGTGCTCTTCGACTGGAGGGGATTCGACACCCTCGGCGAGTGCATGGTGCTTGTCACTGGGGTCATCGTCACGGCGATGCTTTTCGGGAGAGGGGCGATGTCGAAGGCCAAGGAGGCGTTGGAGGAGTTCGCAGGGGATCTGGAGAAAGGTCACGACTCGCTTGTGGTGGGCCTCTTCGGATACCCGGTCATGATAGCCATCTTCGCCTACGGCATCGTCATCATGCTCGGAGGACACATCACCCCCGGTGGAGGGTTCCAGGGAGGATCGATAGTTGCTACCGGGTATCTCCTGGGCGTCATGGGCTATGGGTTGAAGCGGAATCCCCTGCGCCTCAGGCACATGTCCCTATCCTCGTTCGAGACCGTTGGTGCTCTGACGTACGTAATGCTCGGAATGTTGGGACTGGTCACCACCGGGTTCTACCTTTACAACACCGGGTCGAACCTTGGCTATACCGAGATGATCCAAGAGAATGCAACCGTCACGTCCTACTACACCCCGAGCGACACCGGCATCGCGGCCGACTTCAACTACCCGGAGGCACCAGACAGGCCCTACAAGGGACCCGGGATCCTGCCCTTCCTCAATATCGCGGTGTTCCTCAAAGTCTTGGGCGGACTGTCAACCCTGGTGCTGGTTCTCACGGAGGCGAGGAAGGTATGAGCTTCGTGCTGCCTCTCGGCGAAACCATCTTCGCTCTCATCTCCGGCTTCGTCCTGGGGTCCCGCCTCCAAGCCTCCACGGGCGAAGGCAGGGTACGGGTGGGGTACATCTTCGGCATCGCGGGGGCGATCCTGTTCTACGGGGCCTATGATTTCTACTACTACCAGATCGGAAACCTTGCCCTGAAGAGGACCTGGTACTCGCCCGGGCTTTCCGGCGCCTTCCTCTTCGGGATGATCGGGATCATCCTGGGCAGGGAACTCATCGGACGCAGACGGGGCGCCCAGGGAGAGGAAGCCTAGTGTTCGTCACGACCTCCGAGTGCAACAAGTGCGGAGACTGCATAAGGGAGTGCCCAACCAAGGCCATCATGGAGATCGGAGGCCGGGTGGTCAGCTGCATCACGTGTGGCATGTGCGCTGACATCTGCCCCACGAAGGCCATAACGATGAACAAGTACGGGGGCTTCGTTCTCAACAAGTCGAAGTGCACAAAGTGCGGCCTCTGCAGGGCGATCTGCCCCATGAGCATAATCCGGATGGAGCCCTACCCGGTCGGCATCTGCGCCAGGTGCGGGAAATGCGTAGACGTCTGCCCAGTGGATGCTAGGCTTGACGGCGGAGCCTTCCTGAAGTTCAGGAAGAAGGAGCTGGTGGACAAGCTGCTCGGCCTGGCCTACATAGAGAAGACAGCGCACGAAACGATGGAGGAAATTGAGAAGGCCAGGAAGCCGCGGGAGGAGCTATCCAAGCGCAGCATCAAGATAGACCTTGACAAGTGCACGCGGTGTCGGCGGTGCGAGATGACCTGTCCGGCATCGGCGATAAAGCTGGACGTGCAGACCGAGGGGTGTACCCGCTGCGGCCGGTGCGTCCAAGTCTGTCCGTTCGAGGCAGTCGACCTTGAGAACTACGAGATGCTCAAGCGGTGCACCAAGTGCCTGAAATGCCTGCCGGAGTGTCCGCAGCGAGCCATCTACGTTGACAAGGGCGAGGTGAAGATGAAGCGGCCGCAGGGTGAGATCAAGGGCATCATCACGTGGTGTGCGAACTGCGGCATATGCGAACTCAACTGCCCCACCAAGGCCATCTACAAGGACCGCGGGAAGTACCTCAACGATCCCAGCCTCTGCATCCGGTGCGGAAGATGCGTCCAGGTCTGCCCGATGAAGGTCCGGGTGGAGAAGGACGGGATCTTCAAGGGCACCTGCATCCTTTGCGGGAAGTGCATCAAGGAGTGCCCGGTGAACGCGATATCCTGGGCCAAGGCGAGTTGGGACGGCACGGTCACACAGGCCTGTACGAAGTGCGGCACGTGCACCCAGGTCTGCCCAACCGAGGCGATCAGCCTGCAGCCGGGGGGCAACGTGGAGGTCGACATGGCCAAATGCATTATGTGCGAGACCTGCGCATCCTACTGCCCTTACGACGCCATACCCATCCTGATCTCCCTGCCGAAGAAGAAGGTGGTGGAGGGGATCACCCAGATCGACAAGGACATCTGCGTGAAGTGTATGCTTTGCGTCAAGATCTGCCCCCACAAAGCCATAGACGATGGCATTAACGTTGACCCCGGGAAATGCGTCCATTGCGGGGCCTGCGAGCACATATGCCCCGTGAATGCGATCAAGGTCTGGAGAAGGTTCGACAACGGAGTTGAGCTTGGGGAGAGATGATGCGAATGTCTCTAGGCGGCTTCCTCAGGGTCATCGCGTACGGGATCTACACTAACGTGTCCAGGGTGCTGTTCAGGTACGATCGGATGACCAGCAGGGACCTTCGCAATTCGATACTCACCGGGTCGGTCAAGGCCCTGACCAACGAGAACAGGGAGGGCTGCCTGGGATGCGGGGCGTGCGCCAACATCTGCCCGATGAAGTGCATCACGATGGTCCCAATAGAGAGGCCGGTGGAGATAATCCCGGGCTTCGTGAAGAGGAGCGTTCCCGAGATCGACCACATGAAGTGCATATACTGCTTCCAGTGCCACGACAACTGTCCCATATCCGCCCTGTTCGGGCTCCCGGCGACGATCCATCCCCGGGAGGTGGCCAACCCTTCGGACATCGAAGGGATGACCAAGGATCCCACGCAGCTTCTGAAGAGACCGATCAAGATACCGGAGGAGAAGATCGTGGAGATCGAGAAGCTTCTCGCCGATGAGGCCAGTGAGCTGCTGAGGAGGAGCAAACCTTGAAGGCCCTGGCAAGGAAGCGCGCAATCCACGTCATGCTCGTCTATACCGGCGGCTGCAACGGTTGCGACATCGAGGTGGCCGCGGCGGTCTACTCCCCCATCCATGACCTGGAGCAGTACAACGTGATGCTGACTTGGAACCCGAGGGAAGCAGACATCCTCCTAGTGACCGGGCCGGTGACCAAGAAGATAGCTCCGGCGCTGAAGGAGATCTACGATGCCATACCGGAGCCGAAGGTGGTCGCGGCCGTTGGCGCGTGTGCGATAAACGGCAACGTGTACAAGAACCTCGGGGGCGATCTCGGGCCAAGCTCGGAGATCGCTGGCCCCGTCGAGAACATCATTCCCGTGCATGCAAGGGTCCCGGGCTGCCCGCCAAGGCCCGAGGACATCATAACGGCGGCTGCGGCCGCAATCAAGATACTCTCCGAGAGGTCCGACTGATGTCAAGCGAACAGAACGACTACTCAGAATTCATGGGGAAGGGCAAGGCGAGGGAGAGGATGTTCGAGACGGAGATACCGATAGGGTTCTTCCACTCCGCCCTCCTGGAACCTTACAGGACGCGCTACTTCATTGAAGACGAGATCGTGAAGGACTGCGAGATAGAGGTGGACCCGGCATATAGGGGGATCGAGAGGATGCTCCAGGGGATGCCGGTGGACAAGGCCAACATCATAACCGAGAGGATCTGCGGCATCTGCAGCAACGGGCACCTTTGGAGCTCCGTCCGGACCGCGGAGACGGGACTCAAGATCGAGATCCCGAGGGCCGCGCAGGCAATAAGGGTCCTGGCCGAGGAGCTTGAGAGGCTCCACAGCCACCTTCTGTTCATCGCCCACGCCTCCGAGGTCCTTGGGCACGAGACCTTCGCGTACAGGAGCTTCCTGATGCGAGAGCCGGTGATGCAGATACTTTACATGATCTCCGGCAACCGGGTCAACTACGCCATACCCGTCCTGGGAGGGGTGAGGCCCCGGACCCAGATCGCCGAATGGAAGGGGAAGGCGATCCTCGAGGCCATGGACAAGCTGGATGCTAACTTAAGGAAGTTCATCGAGAGATTCCTGTCCGACATCATGGTCATGTCCAGGCTCAGCGGCGTCGGTGTCTGCGACAAGCAGACGGCCATCAAGTACCATGCCGTTGGCCCCACCGCCCGGGCATCGGGCGTCGATCTGGACTACCGCACCAAGATGCCGGAGTACAAGGATTTCGACTGGGACATGGTGGTGCTGGACGAGGGCGACAACGCGGCAAGGATCAAGACCCGTGCTCTGGAATGCTTGGTTTCGACGCGGATCGCAAGGCAGGCGATAGAGAAGGCAATGGGCGACTCCGAAGTGCTGAACAGGAACTGGCAGATCGGCCCGATGCCCGTCCAGCACAACTACATCGAGGTCCCGAGGGGCGAGCTCTACCACTCCTACGGCTTGGACGACCAGGGAAAGATAGGGCACTACATCGTCAGGACCCCCACCATGACCAACCTAGCCACCATGGAGGTTGCGTGCGTGGGCGACCAGCTCACGGATGCCGTCGTGACTCTGGCAACATGTGACCCGTGCCTGACGTGCTGCAATCGATTCGTGGTCGTTGACGAGAAGGGCAGGGAGCGATCAATGACCGTCCGGGACGTGAGAGGGGGTGGATCGTGATGGACATTCCCGACGCCGAAACGCTCGCAGGCATCCTCGTGGCGTCCTTCGGGATCCCGATGCTCGCCATGTCCTACTCGATTCTGCTTCCTGGGATCGTGAGGAAGATCCAGGCCCGCGTCCAGCAGAGGATCGGCCCCGGGATACTCACGCCAGGGCTTTTCGCCATCCTGAAGTTCGTCTTCAAGCACAAGCCCGTCATCAGCTCCCCGATGCCGACGCTGTACAAGTGGAGCCCGGCGGTTGGCGTCGCGGCGATGTACTGCGTGGTCATCTTCCTGACGCCGCAGTGGGCGGGGATCCTTGGCCTGGGAAGCATGGTGGCGATAATCGGGCTTCTGAAGGTCGAGGAGTTCGTCTACGTCGTCATGGGGTATCTCTCCTCGAACATCCTGTCGGTGAGGCTTCCGTACCCCGACACTGCGAAGGGCTCCAAGTGGCCGGACGCGCGGAGATCCACCCTGGAGAACTGGGGCTCGGTCAGGATGTGGAAGATGATCGTTTTCTCATCCCTGCCCCTCTACGTGGCCATGTTCATCCCGGTCGCCTTCACACGGTCCATCAGCATAGTGGACATCGTGAACTCCCAGGCCGGGTGGAACTGCCTCATCTTCAGGGTCCCGGGGGCAATCGGCGCAGGGGTCTACTTCCTCGGCTACATAGCACTCCTCAACGACTACCCGTTCTCGATCGGAAAGGCCAAGGCCGATCTGGTCGAAGGCCCCATGCTGGAGCTCGCGAGCAGCTGGAGGGCGAGCTACTACCTGATGAGGGCCCTTGTGATGTTCGCCGCCTCGAGCATCTTCGTCACGCTCTTCTTCGGGGCATCCCTGGATCCCCTAGACGGCTACCGGTTGATCGTACACCTTCTGCTCGTGCTCATCCTCCCCATCTTCGGGGCTATATTGAGCGCCTTCAGCCCGATCTTGACCTTCAGACAGGTCGTCCCCCTGTCCACCATTGCCACCTTAATCGGGTTCTTCACCTTCGTGATAACCGTGGGGGTTGGCTGATGAAGTTCACGGTCGAGCCCGGAAGGGTGTTCAACCTCGGCGGCTACATCGTGGAGAACGTGGCCAAGCTGCCCTACCGCGATGTGGTCGTGGGCAATCACCTCAAGGAGCCGGTCAAGATAGACGTGCCCATCTACTCCGAGCAGATGGTGGTGGCGATAAGGGAATCGGGGCTGATCGTGCGGCCGGTGAGGGAAGGCGAGGATCTCGTGGACGCGATCAACCGCGTCAAGAAGGCCCTGGAGGCCTGGCAAGGAGGGTAGGGGATGGCGAAGGAGAACCTTGAGGCCTGGACCGGAACGCAGAGATCCCTGCCCATCCTGATCGGCCTGGTATGGATGGCCGTGGGGGTGGCTGTGTCCACCCTGTCGCTTCTGGAGATCGCCAGCCGCTGGCAGTACCTTCCATGGGGAGTAGCGATGATACTGGGTGGCCTGTTCATCCTGTACCTCAGGCTGGCCGTGATTCCCAGCGTGCGGAGATTCTAGCCGGCGCCACTGGCCCAACTGTTTGCACCCACGCCTATCAACCATCGGCAGTTCCCCACAACCCTTGAGGATCGGATGGGACGAGCATCCGAACAATTTGTTCGTTTCGATGACTTTATCACGAACAAGCAGTCATACTCTACCCCGGAATGGACGAAGATACGACCGAAGAGAGGATCAAGCGCATTCGGGACCGGACGTTGGCATCGATCCGCAAGCTCAGAAGGGTGGAACTATCCCTGCTGGAGGCAGAGGTCCTTGACAGCCTTGTGGATGGAAGGAAGACCGCGGTTGAGCTGGTCGAAGGCATCTACGGCTTGGGCAAGAAGGATGCAGGATTCGATTCAAGCTGTGTCAAGGTCCGCAGGGTCCTGAGGCGGCTTGAGAGAAGAGGCCTTGCCTCAACCCGCATGTTCGGTAGGGACAGGCCCTACCGGGTCACCAGATACGGCATAGCGGTGCTGGCGAGCATAGCACCCGATATGGACCCACCCAAGATTCTGCATTTGGGTGAGGCTACAATGCTGATCCTCACCGCGATCTTTGGGATCGCCATGTTGGTGTACTCCAAGGGGGCTCTTGGGAACGCCGACCGGACCTACGCGGTTCCCGTTCTGGCCTCATTCTTCACGATGTTTGGTTGCTCGCTGTCGATCATGGTCCATGTACTCAGGAGGGTCATCTGATGGAAGATCCCAGTGGACGGGAGCGAAACGGACGGCGGGCGGGTGACCTCGAGGAGGAGCCCGGTTCCGAGGATCAAGGCCGGGTGCTTAACTCTATGAGGAGCAGAGTGATCGCCTCTTGCCTACTGTACACATCAGTGATCGTCGTGCTTGTGGCTGCCTCAACTCCAGGGTTGACCGACATTTTGAGCGACTCAAATCGCAGTCTTGAAGGAGAGGCGTCCGGTGCCGTGGGCAGCCTATCCGACAACGTCTCCCTGCAAGAACCCAAGCTTGTATGGAACAAGACATTCCCTGAGGCGCCGAACAGCACTTGGATGGGATACAGGGAGGATTGCGCCTTTAACGTACTGGATAGCAATGACGGGGGGTTCGTGATTCTGGGAACGACGAATACCCTTGGCGCTGGGTACTGTGATTTCTATCTCCTGAAGATCGATGGTGAGGGGTCCAAGATCTGGGAACGCGCCTATGGTGGCCCAGGATCGGACGAACCCGCCATTTGGCCATTTGGGGGCATCGTGAAGAGCGGTGATGGAGGTTTCGTCCTAGCCGGGTACACTACAATCGATCAGGAAAAGCGCACGTGGGTCTTGAAGGTTGACGGCCAAGGGGATGTAGTGTGGAACCAGACCTATGGAGACGGATCGGCGACATACCTCGCAAGGACGCGGGATGGTGGATTCCTCGTTGGAGCGTCCAAGCTGTTCAAGATCGATCGTGACGGGAAACGGGTTTGGGAGTCACCCTTCGGAGGCGGTCCGGTCGTGGAAACTGGGGATGGTGGCTATGTGGTTGCGGGGGGTCAAGGTATGTACAAGCTCAGCGAGCAAGGAAATGCCATTTGGGAGGTCATCTGCTCGGCGTCTCTGGGTCGCCTTATCGGGACGTCAGATGGCGGCTTCTTGGGGGGTGGGCCCACAGGACCTGTTTCATATAGCGACAGGTCCCATATTGTGAAGGTTGA
>Ga0172365_10000856_pt1 | contig 21334 bp, 16 predicted proteins | sample LakKivSesite48cm_FD_114535 | JGI IMG/M metagenome (GOLD analysis project Ga0172365, IMG submission 114535) | Sediment microbial communities from Lake Kivu, Rwanda - Sediment site 48cm | ecosystem: Environmental > Aquatic > Freshwater > Lake > Sediment | place: Rwanda: Western Province, Lake... | reverse complement strand
GGAAGCGCCCGAAGTCTGGTTGTCGGAGTTAGAGGTGCTGTTCACCGTGTTTCCGTCGCCACCCCTCGGCAGGGGGCCCAGGTCATATTTTCCGTTCCACTCTGCGGCCATCGCCTGGCTGAGGGGATAGGCAAGCCTGATATGATGAAATTTGCTATGTCCGTATCTCCATTGGCTCATGTCAAGACCGAACCTTTTAGTCAGGTCCTCGATTGCCTCGGCTAGAGTGGCCAACAAGATCTCGTTGCGACCGCGCCTAGGCTCTGGTCCGAATTTGCTGTCGGGGGCCATGAGGAAATCGATCATCTTCCTGAGAGATCGATAGGAAAACAGAGTCCGGGCCTTTTCCGGGAGGTAGAGATTCCAGACGGTTTCTGAAAGTCGTCGCTGCCAGCTCACGTAGATGGCCGCAGCGGCCGAATCAGGAGTCAAGCGGAAATCCCAGTCGAGGAGAATTTCGACTGCTCTCTCTACCTTGGCGTTGGATAACGAGAGGCCGTCGAGCAAAGGCACAAGCCGGCGGGCCGGAATGGACAAGACATCTTGCTGGAGGTCGGTCATATCGGCCAGGGTCATCTTTTTCCCTGAGCTTAGCACTTCAACAAGGCGGGAGTATCGGTAAGGCTCTGCCCAAAGAAAGCCGAGAGGATAGGCATAGCCCGGGGGAATGTTATCCTGGTTAGCGGTGGCGATGTACCCTTCGGCCGGATTAATGGAGGAGGGGAGGTTTTCGGCCGGGACAAAGCCGTTCCACTCAAACCGTCCATCCCCGGGCACGGGAAGGAGCCCGTTCCAGCCCCGGCGCAGTGGCGCAGCGCCGACAACCTGCCAACCGATGTTTCCTCGCTTATCGGCCCAGACCATGTTTTCTGAAGGAGTCAGAGAATAGCGGCAGGCCTCCCTGAATTCCTCCCAGGTGCTGGCCTGATCCATGCGCAGACTGACCAGGTAGGGAGCGCCCCCCACGTCAAGCCAGGCAGCCCTAAGGGCGTAGACTTTGTGTTTTGCCTCGTCCTCATAAAGAACCGGCCCGTGCCGGGTGAACTTGAGGTCCGCCTGGAAGGAAGCCTCCCCTTTCACAGGGATCATCTCACTGATGACGTTCATCCCTTCCCATCGGCCGTCATACCAGTATTCGTTCGGGTTCGCCGGGTTGAGGTCATAAACCATGAGGTCTTCTTGATCGATAGCGAATATGGTCAAACCCCAGGCTCCGTTTTCGTTGTGGCCGATCGACACGCCGGGTAAGGCCGGCTCGCCGCCGCCGATGACATTCCATCCGGGTCCGTTAAGGTGAATCCAGTAGCGGAGGGACGGAATCTGTTGCTGACGGTGGGGATCATTAGCCAGGAACGGCTGGCCGGATAAAGTCCGTTTTCCCGAAAGCACCCAGTTATTGCTACCTATCTGTCCAAGATCGGGGAAAAAACAGGAAGGGAAGTCAAGGGAAGGGAAAGCGGGCTGCGGACGCTGGCTCTTCCGGTTGGCAGGATTGACGATGTCATCAGGTACAAACTCTGGTGGTCGCCGCGAGGATAGATAGAGCTCCAGCACTCTGGCGGGGATGGAAGCGAGGTCTAACTCCTTGTCCGCTTTAAGAATCGGCTCTCCGGGGTGAAGGTCGAGGAGGTTCCCGAGTTGATCGAACCCCATGATTTCGCCGAGCCTGGCCAGGGCCACTTCATCGCGCGCGTTGCGGAATAATCCGTTGTGACGCGAAACGACCACCTCAGGAGTCCACGTGCCTGGTTTGATGCCCAGCAAGCGGAACTCGACGGGCAAGAGGCTGGGGGCAGCAGCGGCCAGGTCGATATAAGCATTGATGCCCTGGACGAAAGAACCGATGATCTCCTCGCCTCGAGGATGATAGTGGCTTAGCTCTTTTTTTATATCCACTCTGGCTTTGAGGAGGCGGGCGCCGATGTCGTGTCGAAGGGCTCTTGCCCCCACGATTTCAGCCAGCGTTCCTGTGGCCTGACGGCGCCAGATTTCAAGCTGAAAAAGCCTGTCTCCGGCCACGTTGAATCCCTGAGCGAAGAAAAGATCCTTTTCCGTTGAGGCATAGATGTGAGAAATTCCCCAGCGGTCCTGGATGATTTCGACGGGGCGGGAAAGGTCTTTGAGGATGATCCTTTCTTTGGAGGGGCCGGCAGGGCAGGTGATAACCAGGCAGGCGAGACACAGGAATACGCTAAAGAGGGCATAAAGCAAAGGCGGTTGATGAATATTTCTTTTTTTCACTTCACCCTCCACCTGTACTCTGCATCCGAAATCATCGAGCTCTTTCGTAAAATGACGTAATGGATCTAAAGGGGGGCTTCCGGCTTTTTCAGGATGTAGCTCAGATAGATAGATTCGCCGGTCTTGAACCGGTTGTGGATTCTTGTTCCCCTGCAGCCGGCAAATTCCTTAAAAAATCGGACTAAGTATTTCGGGGCTGCCTTTTTGATAAAGTCGACTTTCTGGTTATGGTTTGTTTCCAGAGCAGCGATGACGTTGCCGGTGATATCGAATTTCCTGATAACGATCATCCCCGAGCGTTCCATCTGTTTTTCAAGAAGGTGAATATGCTGCCGATCGCGAAAGTCGGTGAAGAGGAAGTATCCTCCCGGGCGAAGAACCCGCTTGACCCCGGAGAGAAACTTGTCCATGTCGGCATAACAGTGAGAGGATTCAACGTTTATTACTGCGTGGAACCTTTGATCGGGAAAAGGAAGGGCTTCGGCATCGCCGGCAATGAAAACCAGCCCTTGAGCCTGATAAACTTTCCGGCAATGATTCAGAACCTTTTCTGAGGCATCAAGGCCGATAATGTCCTTGACTTTCAAGTAACGTTTGAGATAGTCCGGTCCTCCTCCCCGGCCGCAGCCGATATCAAGGACCTTGTGGCCGTCAAGGCTGACCGCATGGATGAGGTGATGATAAAGCTGGATGGAGCAGCGGTTAGGTTCGTCTGATAGATCAAGCTGCGGAGCCCCCTGAACGTCTTTTATAAAGGCGTAGCCATAGTTCATGAACTTCCAGTCAGCCATCTGGGCGATGTGAGCCAGATACTGGTAGAAAAAATGCTTGGAGAGCTTCTTGAAACGAGGCGAGAAATTGATCAAGCGCGAGTAAACTGCAAAAAACATTGCTGTTCTCTTAAGCCCCGCACTCCTTCAGAGATGAGAAGCTTTGGCCAGAGAATCAAGATCCCAGGAGGAAGGCTGAATTTATATAAATAATCCTTCGCGCGATTTATAAACTATAAACATGCCCGTGTCAATGGCCGAAGAATTTCACCAGCATCTTCTATGAAAGCTGTTTTTGTTTAGCTATCGAAGTCAGGGCTCAACCGCTTCCTGGTTGAAAAAAATCGTCTGGGTGGGATAGGCGAATTCGATTCCTTCTTCCTGGAAGCGGCGATAGATGAGATCGGCCACAAGGTCATCGACACGTGACGTGGTCCTCTCGGCAAACGCTTTTACTTTCCTGTGAGCAACAGCTTTGAGAAGGCGCAGAAAAAGAAAAACGACAAGGCCGACGCCGAGAGCAAGAAGCCAATTTTTCATGGTGTTGTCGTAGAAAGATTGCTCGAAGAAGCTCATTTTTTTCCCGGAACAACAGCAGACATTGTGCTTTTTTTATAGCATGATGAAAGGCGTGAGTCAAAAAGGCAGCGCTGGACTATTTAGGAAAAGAGTGGATCCAGCCGCTGAGGAATGCTACGCCAACGGCCATGAAGATCGAGGCGGTGGCCACACCGAAAGCAGGCAAAACGCCGAAACTTACGATCAGAAGGGGAGCTGCTGCTGTGATGAACCCGCCGCCCAGCATCGGCTCGTAGAGGATCTGCTTGAAGCCGAAGGCCCGTGCGGCTGGGGTTTCAAAGTGCGGGTCGGCTACGCGAAGCAGAAGCAACCCCAGGGCGGTGACGCCGGTCTGCATGCCGTACTCGGTGATGCTCCGCTCAAACCAGGCGTCCGGGAGCATCCGCGGCGCGATCAACCAGGTGCACAAGATCACCCAGATGAGGCCCACGAGCATGAGTATGGAAAACGGCCAGAAATAGGCCAGGAACACGTCCAGCTTGATGGAGGCGATGGCTGAGACAACCAGAAAGTCGAGCGCCAGCCCCAGGATCCGGTCGAATGTTTTCCGGTCAAAATAGCGGGCCAGGCCTGTCCTAAGGGCGATAAATTGAATAATAATGCCGCCGATCATGGCCAGGGGGAAGAGGGGGAAACTCCGGAAGAGATCCGGTTTCATGCCGGCGCTCAGGCTCTTGATGGCGGTGAGGATGAACCAGCCGATCAGGATGGCTAAACCGACGAAGGCAGCATGAAAGGCGAAAGGCTCGAGTGCATCTGGCGAGACGGTGTTAAAAGAACCAGGGATTCTTTTTGTCTCCGGGACTAAGCCCCGGTCGGATTCAAGCGCGAGCTTTTCAGGCGATTTGATAATCTTGGTGTAGCCGCGGCGGGCGGCGATGTTGATTAGGAGCATCCCGAAGACGACCGCGCAGACTACGCCGACAGTTGCCGACATCAGGCCGAGGTCCGCACCGGCGCTGAATCCCAGGTCGAGAAAGGCTTCCTTCATGCCCGCTGCCGTCCCGTGGCCGCCAGAGAAGCCGATTTCAAGAAGGCAGCCGAAGTAATAAGGGACTTTGAACACGGGCGTGAGTAGGATCATGGCGATGCCCAGGCCGACGACATATTGTCCCATGCCAACCAGCCAGCCGTAACATAGCTGGGGCCCTCCCTCGCGCCAGATGGTTCTCAGCGAGGGAATGGATATCCCCAGGAAAAGGCAAGCAAAGACGACATTAATAAGCCTCCCCGGCAAGTGCGACCACGAGTTGATCATGTCTGGAGGGATGACAGAGAAGAGATATTTTCCGAAGATACTGGGGCCAAGCACAAGCCCGATAAACCCGGCGATGATCGAGGCCGGCAGGAAGAGCTTCTGGAAGAGGACAAAGCGGACGCGCAGCCATTTGCCCAAAAGAAGCAAAACACAGAGCCAGCAGAAATCAATCATTAATTTCGTGACTTGGTCGGCTGTGATTTCCATGTTGAGGGTCCTTGTCTGAAATCGTCAGTTAATGAAGAAATTTCTCTCCAAAAGTATATGGTCGACTAAGCGAATGTCAACAGAAATTATTCCCGAGCGCTCGAGCCTTTGAGCCGCGTCACTGCCGTCTTGGCCATCGCCTCGGACGTCGGCATCCTCAGAGGAAGCTCAAGCGAAGCTTTGGAGAGCTCGATCCTCCGTGTCGAAAGTCTCGATAATCCTGGTCAGCCCGGAGTAGTTGAAAATGAGCCAGATCTTGCTGGAAAGGTGGAAGACCTTCAGCTTTCCGCCTTTTTCCTGGGTGGAGACATAGGCGGCCAGGACATCGCCCACACCGTAGCTGTCGAGAAAGTCGACTTTGTCGAAATTGAGCAGGATCTTTTTTTCCCCGCGGCAAGCTGCTCTTTGACTAAGGCCTGGACCGAGGGTGAGGCTTCTGCGGCGAGCCTGATCTCTCCGACAAGGTCTAAGATGGTAACGTCGCCCTTTTCTCTGACGCCGAATAGCATGACTTCCCTCGCTGGCTCTATTATGAAAAATCCTGGAGGACTTGGCAAGTGTTTTGTTATTTCTTCAAGGTGAAGGTTGTGCAGGCGGGCGCGGGCTGAAACCCGCTGAGGCCGTCGGTAAAATGATTGACGCAGATTTGACTCTGCTGGTTGTTGCTGGAGTTCGCCGCGGTTACTTTGAGCCGGACCAGGGCGAGCGCGCCCTGACTGTCCACAGAAAGGGCACTCCCCCCACCTACAAACCCTCCGATCCTTAGGGTGCCGGGACTGACCTCGTTTGCGTCAACGGCTGTCCAGCTACCCGTGAGATTGCCGCTTGCGACGTCCTGGTATTGGAACATTTGTGGGTCAAAAGACATCTCTAAGCCGAAAACACGGACTTCCTCGGAGTTTTCGGCGATTAGAATAGCGACCGCGATGGTCGTGTCAGGTCCGCCAGAGGCTGGATTGCAGGCTACAAGGATCGCATCCTCTCCGAGGTTGATCGTGGCCGTTGTCGGGGATTTTTTACAGGCTCCAAGAATAATGAACAAGAACAGGGCCGCGCTTCCCCCTGATAGATATTTCTTCCCTGGCATTTTCTCAGGTTATCTATTATAGCCGCATCCGAGTATTAAAGGAAGAGCTCATCCTGGGCTTTACTTATCAGTTGGTATGAATTATCATAATCAAAAGAGTAGGTGCCTGAATGATCAAATCCACGACCATCATCTGCATCCGCTATAAGGGCCAGGTGGCCATGGCCGGAGACGGCCAGGTCTCCATGAATCAGACCATCCTTAAACAGACGGCGAGGAAAATCAGGCGGCTCTATAAAGACAAGGTTCTGGCTGGCTTTGCTGGCGCCACATCCGACGCCTTTGCCCTGTTTTCCCGGTTCGAAAACAAGCTCGAGGAATACCGGGGCAACATGTCCCGGGCAGCCATCGAGCTGGCCAAAGACTGGCGGCTGGACAAGGCCCTCCGACAGCTCGAAGCGGTCCTGATTGTCGCTGATAAAGAGAGCTCCTTCCTTATCTCCGGGACGGGCGATGTCGTCGAACCGGATGACGGGATTATCGCCGTCGGCACAGGAGGACCTTACGCTCTGGCCGCGGCGCGAGCTCTGATCAGCCACACCGGCCTCTCGGCCCGAGAGATTGTCCTTGAGGCCATGAAAATCAGTGCTGGGATCTGCGTCTATACGAACGACCAAATTGTCATCGAGGAGCTCTAAATGGCTGTTGCGCTTGTCAAGACTGCCGAAAAACCCGCCGAGGAGGCGAGGGAAAGCGAGCTAACGCCGCAGGAAATCGTAGCCGAGCTGGACAAATACATCATCGGCCAGAAAGCGGCCAAAAAAGCTGTGGCCATCGCCTTGCGGAACCGCTACCGTCGTCTAAAACTCCCGCCCGAGCTGGCTGATGAAATCGCACCCAAGAACATTTTGATGATCGGGCCGACCGGAGTCGGCAAGACGGAAATCTCACGCCGCCTGGCGAAACTGACCTTTTCGCCCTTCCTCAAGATCGAAGCGAGTAAATTCACCGAGGTCGGCTACGTGGGCCGTGACGTCGAGTCAATGATCAGGGATCTCGTCCGCATCTCCGTGGATATGGTCAAACAGGAAAAGATCGAGGAGATCCGGGAAAAGGCCAAAAACAATGTCGAGGAAAAGATCCTCGACCTCCTCCTCCCGCCGATGAGGAGACGAGAAAGCGCCATGGCTGATGTCGACCAAAGCCATTTCCAGGAGACGCGAGAAAAGCTGCGCAAGCAGCTCAGCGACGGCCTGCTTGAGGATCGACTCGTCGAGGTTGAAGTCAAGGAGAAAATGGCTCCTCCTTTCGAAATCTTCTCCAACACCGGGGTTGAGGAAATCGGCATCCACATCCAGGAAATCCTGCCCGGCTTTCTGGGCGGCAAGTCCAAAAAGCGAAAAGTCAAGATCAAGGAGGCCCGGGAATTCCTGACAGAAGACGAACAGAAACGCCTCATCGACATGGATCAAGTCGCCCGGCTGGCCGTAGAAAGAGTGGAACACTCTGGCATCATCTTCCTTGATGAGGTTGATAAGATTGCCGGACGGGAGTCAGGGCGAGGCCCCGAAGTGAGTCGTGAGGGGGTGCAGCGCGACCTCTTGCCCATCATCGAGGGCACAACCGTCAACACCCGCTATGGACTCGTCCGGACCGACCATATTCTTTTTATCGGAGCGGGGGCTTTCCATGTTTCCAAGCCGGCCGACCTCATCCCGGAGCTCCAGGGCAGATTTCCTATCCGGGTAGAGCTGACGTCTCTCGACAAGGGCGATTTTATCCGCATCCTCACCGAGCCTGAGAATGCCCTGATCAAGCAGTATAAAGCGCTCATGGAAACAGAGGGTGTGCTGGTTGAGTTCACCAAGGATGCGATCGACGAAATCGCCGAGATAGCCGAGAAAGTGAACGAGGATTCGGAGAACATCGGCGCCCGGCGTCTGCACACGATCATGGAGAAGGTTATGGAAGATATTTCCTTCGCTGCCCCCAACATCAAAGAAAAGCGCATTTTGATCGATAGGAAATACGTCCAGAAACAACTCCGGGATGTCTTGAAAGACCAGGATTTAAGGCGTTTCATTCTCTGATGAAGAGGAGTCTCTCTGTCATCCTACTTCTCTTTGCCCTTATCTTCTCTCCTGCTTGCGGTAAGAAAGGGCCCCTTGCACCGCCGCCTCTCAGGATTCCTCAGAGCGTTGAGAATTTCAGCCTGTCCCAGCGGGGTGAAAAGTTCGTCCTCAGCTGGACCAATCCCTCTGCTTACATTGACGGGTCTCCGATGGAGGAAGTCTCGGAAATTGAGATCTGGCTGATGGAAGAAGACAGCAAGGAAGCTGACCAGAGAAAAATCGCCCGGCAGGAATTCGAGAACAAGGCGAGCTTAGTCGTCAGACTCTTCGGGGAGAAATTTCCCCTCTTCCGGGAGACGGGGAAAGAGAGTTCCCGCTTATCCTTTATCTATCGGCCGGAGAAAGGAATAAGGACGCAGCAAACATACATCTTTGCCCTCAGGGTCAGGGATGAGCGGCGGAGAGTCTCTGAATTTTCTGACCTCCTCTCTCTCGTGGCGCAGGTTCTGCCCCTGCCGCCTCTCAATGTCCGGGCTGCCGTCTTCGACAATCATATCCTCCTCCGCTGGGATGCTCCCCTCGGGAGCACAGATCAGTCCACCCCGCCTCGGGTTGTGGGATACAATCTCTTCCGGTCCTCGGGTAAAGAACCACCCCTTCTGGCTAACTCTTCACTGATTAAAGAAATCGAGTACAGGGACACAGGTTTTTCTTTTGGCCAGACATACCGCTATTTTGTTCGGGCCGTGGCTTCTGAGGGGCCCCCTTTGCTGGAAAGCGATGATTCAGAAGTCGTGGAGGTCCGGGCAGTGGATACATTCCCGCCGGCCAGCCCTTCAGGTCTTACGGCCATTGCCGGGACGAATTATATCGCTTTGAGCTGGGAAGCCAACAAAGAAGCCGATGTCGTCGGCTACAAAGTCTGGCGGCAGGAAGCTGGGGGGACCGAATTCAGCTTGATTGCGTCGCTGGATTCGACAGCTAATTCCTACACCGACTTGGCAGTTGAAAAGAACAAGAGATACGATTATGCTATTACTGCTCTGGACAGCGCCGGGAATGAAAGCCAGAGATCAGCATCGGTACCCGCCGTCATCAGGTAAGAGCTTTGATGAAGATTTTTAGGTATAGATACAGGAACAAAATTCTCTGGGGAGTTCTTAAGGAGGAGAACATTTATCCAGTCCGGGGATCCATTTTTGAGGATTTTCGAATCGAGGAGAAAGGCGTACCCATCGGGTCTATCTCCCTTCTCGCGCCAGTCCAGCCGTCTAAAATTGTGGCTGTTGGGGTTAATTACAGGGACCATGCCCTGGAGATGGGACGGCCTTTGCCGGAAGAGCCCCTGCTTTTTCTTAAGCCTCCTTCAGCCGTCATCGGCCCCAACGAAGAAATCATTTATCCCCGTCAGGCTAAAAGAGTGGATTATGAGGGAGAGGTGGCCGTAGTCATTAAGAAAAAGGCCCGATTGTTGACTGAAAACGACGATATCAACGCGTTTATCCTGGGTTACACCTGCTTTAACGATGTCACAGCGCGGGACCTTCAACTTAAAGATGTCCAGTTCACCCGGGCCAAGTCTTTTGACACCTTTGCCCCTATCGGCCCTTGCATCGCTACCGATGTGAACCCCGGACACCTCAGGATCAAGACGTTTCTCAACGGGAAACTGAAGCAATCATCGACCACCAGAAACTTGATTTTCTCTGTGCCCACCCTCGTCCGGTTCATTTCCGGAATCATGACCCTCTATCCAGGAGATGTTATTACCACGGGAACTCCGGCTGGCATGGGCCCGATGACGCCAGGAGACAGGGTAGATATCCAGGTTGAAGGCATCGGGACTCTGTCGAACACCGTTAGGAAAATTGAGCCTTAGGGTTAGGACCCGCTAGGCTGCTGTTTTAATGAAATAGACAGGAGGAAAAAAAAGATGAAGTTTTTTCTGGATACGGCAAACCTGGCCGAGATCAAAGAAGTGGCGGGCTGGGGAATCCTGGACGGCGTGACCACGAACCCCTCGCTGGTTGCCAAGGAGAACGTCAAGTTTGAGGATTTGATCAAAGAAATATGCCGGATTGTCCCCGGGCCGGTCAGCGTCGAGTGCGTGTCCAGGCGGGCTGAGGAGATCATCCCAGAAGCGCGCCAAGTAGCCAAGCTTGCACCGAACGTTGTGGTCAAGATCCCCATTGGCCTCGACGGGCTGAAAGCGACCCGCATCCTTTCCCAGGAAGGGATCGGCGTCAACACGACTCTGATTTTCTCTCCGACCCAGGCTCTTCTGGCGGCCAAGGCCGGCTCTCGGTACGTCAGCCCGTTCATCGGACGCCTCGATGACATCTCTCATGACGGGATGGAGCTGGTGGAGCAAATTCTCGTTATCCTGGATAATTACGGGCTGGAAACTGAGGTCATTGTGGCCAGCATCCGCCATCCGCGGCATGTCGTCGAAGCCGCCCTCTTAGGCGCAGACATCGCTACGGCGCCTTACGCGGTCATGGAAAAACTGGTCAAGCATCCGCTGACCGATATCGGCCTGGAAAAATTTCTGCAGGATTGGGCAAAGGCAAAAAAATAGCAATGCCCTTCGGCAGGTGAGCATGAGCATCCAAAAAAAATTAGATAGCCTGAGGGAAAAGAATAAACTGGCGGAGCTTGGAGGCGGCAAGGAGCGAATCCAAAAACAACACCAGGCCGGCAAGCTGACGGCCAGAGAAAGAATCAGCTTTCTCCTGGACGAGGGGTCCTTCGAGGAAATGGACAAACTGGTTGTCCACCAGAGTCATGATTTTGGAATGGAAAAAAAGAGGATTTACGGAGACGGCGTGGTCTCGGGTTACGGCCGCATTGACGGTCGACAAGTTTTTGTCTTTGCCCAGGACTTCACTGTTTTTGGAGGGTCCTTGAGCGGTGCCAACGCGGCCAAAGTCGTCAAGATCATGGACTTGGCCATGAAAATCGGCGTTCCGATCATCGGCCTCAACGATTCAGGCGGTGCCCGGATTCAGGAGGGCGTGGCCAGCCTGGGTGGATACGCGGATATTTTTCTGAGGAACGTCCTGGCTTCGGGCGTCATCCCTCAAATCTCTGGCATCATGGGGCCCTGCGCCGGCGGAGCCGTTTATTCACCCGCGATCACTGATTTTATTATCATGACCAGGGAAGCGAGCAACATGTTCATCACCGGTCCCGAGGTCATCAAGGCGGTAACCCACGAAGAGGTCACAATGGAAGAACTCGGCGGAGCCGAGACCCACAACGTCCTCAGCGGAGTGGCCCATTTCGCCGCCGAAAATGAACAGCACGCCCTGGCCCTAATCCGGGAATTGCTGTCCTTCATCCCCAACAACAACCTGGAAAGCCCTCCGGAGAAGGAGACATCCGACCCCTGGGATAGGGTTAGCGAAGACGTTGACTTCTTGGTTCCCGACGATCCTTATCATCCCTACGACATCCGCAAGGTCATCCGGGAAGTCATCGACGACAACTATTTCTTCGAGGTGCAGGCTGAATACGCCAAAAACATCGTCATCGGGTTCGGCCGTCTGGCTGGGAAATCCGTGGGTATCGTGGCCAACCAGCCGGACCATCTGGCCGGAGCTCTGGATATCAATGCATCTGACAAGGGAGCGCGTTTTGTCCGCTTTTGCGACGCTTTTAACATCCCGCTCATTACCTTCGAAGATGTCCCTGGATTCTTGCCCGGCGTAGCCCAGGAACACGGAGGAATCATCCGCCATGGAGCCAAGCTTCTCTATGCCTTTGCCGAGGCGACCGTGCCCAAGATCACTGTGATCACGAGGAAAGCCTACGGAGGGGCTTACTGCGTCATGGCCTCCAAGCACATCCGGGCGGACATCAACTATGCCTTTCCGACTGCCGAGATCGCTGTCATGGGTCCTGAAGGCGCTGTCAACATTGTTTACAAAAGGGAATTAGAGGAGACGAAGGAATCCTCGGCGATCATCCAGGACAAAATCGCCGAATTCAGAGAAAAGTTTGCCAACCCTTACGTGGCCTATGAAAAGGGTTATCTGGATGAAGTCATCGAGCCGCGTCTCACCAGACCAAAGCTGATTGCAGCTCTGCGCCTGCTGGAGAACAAACAGGACAAAAACCCACCCAAGAAGCATGGCAACATCCCGTTGTAGGGGGATGAGGCAACCAGGAAAATGAGCGGCATGTTCAAGAAGATCTTGATCGTTAACCGTGGCGAGATCGCTGTCCGAGTCATTCGCGCCTGCCGGGAGATGGATATCATTCCAGCGGCTGTCTATTCAGCAGCTGACCGCCGGGCCCTTCATGTGAGGCTCGCCGAGGAGGCTTATGACATCGGGGAGGCCAAGCCCTCGGAGAGCTATCTCAACATAGAAAAAATCCTGGGCGTGGCCAAACGCTGCGGAGCTGAAGCCATCCATCCCGGCTATGGCTTCCTGGCCGAAAACCCTAGGTTTGTCAAGAGATGCGAGGAGGAAGGAATTGTCTTTATCGGCCCTCCCTCAAGACCCATGGAAATCATGGGAGAGAAAACATCTTCACGCCGGATGATGCGCGAGGCTGGAGTACCGATCATCCCGGGGACTCTTGATTCGATCGGGGATGAGGCAGACCTCAAGAAGCGAGCGGACGAACTGGGTTTTCCGTTACTCCTTAAAGCCTCGGCAGGGGGAGGAGGCAAAGGATTAAGGCTGGTTAAAAAGGAAGGGGACCTGCTTTCAGCCTTCAAGTTGGCCCAGTCGGAAGCCCTTTCCAGCTTCGGCGACCCAGCCATCTATATCGAGAAATACATCGAAGAGCCCCATCACATTGAAATCCAGATTCTGGCCGATCATCATGGCCGAGCCGTTTATTTAGGCGAGCGAGAATGTTCTATGCAACGGCGTTACCAGAAGGTCCTGGAAGAGACGCCATCGCCGTTTCTCGATGACCGGACGCGCCAGGCCATGGGTGAGACGGCCGTCAAGGCAGTGGCCAGCATTGGCTACCGGAATGCCGGGACGGTCGAGTTTGTCGTCGACCGAGAAAGAAATTTTTATTTTCTGGAGATGAACGCCCGGCTCCAGGTGGAACATCCGATTACCGAAATGGTGACGGGTATCGATCTGGTGAAATGCCAGCTCGAGATTGCGGCCGGGAGGCCATTGCCGTTCGGGCAGGAAGAGATCAAACCTCAGGGATTTTCTCTCGAATGCCGGATCATGGCCGAGGATCCTTTCAATGATTTCATGCCTTCACCCGGAAAGATCATCTTCCTCCACACGCCGGCCGGACTGGGCGTGAGGGATGACAGCGGCGTTTATGAGGGCTACGAGGTTCCCTTAGATTATGACCCGCTTCTCTCCAAGCTCATCACCTGGGGAAAGACAAGAGAGGAGGCCATCCGCCGGATGCTGCGGGCGCTGGCAGAATACCAGGTCTACGGCATCAAGACGACCATCCCCTTTTTTAAGAGAATTCTTCTCCACCCGAAATTCCTGGCCGGCCATTACAACACCCATTTCATCGCCGAGCTGGAGAAAGAGTCGGATCGAGAAAGCCCCGAAGAAGAAACCGCCGCCCTGATTGCCGCCGGGGTCAAAAGCTATCGGGATGCTCGGGTTGAAGCCGCGCCCCGGGCCAAGGGAAAGGAGAATCCCTGGAAAATCCAGGGGAAACTCCAAAACTTAGCCAACAGGTTGTGAGATGAATTTTTCCTTCTGGCTGGAACAGAAAGAATTCAAGGTCATCCTTGAAGAGAAGGCCAAAAACAATCTTCTGGTTTCTGTTAATAAACAAGGCTTTGATGTCTCGGTTGAATTCATCAGCAAAAATGAGCTCCTCCTGAAAATAAACGGCCGAGTCTACAACGTCATCGTCAACTCCAATTCCCTCTCCCATTCGGTTTATGTCAACGGGAGGCTGTTCAAGATCGAAAAACGGTTAGCGTTTGAAATCCTGAAAGGAGAGAAGGGGAGGTCGAAGAAAAGAGAAGTCAAAATCACCATGCCCGGCCGGGTCGTTCAGGTCATCGCCCGGGAAGGGGAGGAAGTCCAGGAAGGCCAGGCCGTCCTGGTCCTCGAAGCGATGAAAATGCAGAACGAAATCAAATCTCCTCAGGCGGGAAAAATTAGCCAGATTCGTTTTAAGGCCGGCGATTATGTCGAAGCCGGCGCCATTCTCTTTGCCGTGGAATAAATGGCCCGCCGGCCGCCTCCTCTTAAGGGGAGAAAATTTATTTTTTAAGCTGATAGTGGTATATTGAATAACGCTCCAAAATGACCAAAAAAAGGCTCCGGTCTCTTATCGCCTTCGGCATTTTAGTGGTCATCCTGCTCGGCGGGGGAATTTATCTCCGCAATTTTTTCCTCGCTCAAGTGAGGAAAAAAATCCAGTCAATCGTCAACTATGAGCGCCTCCATCTCAGCCTTTTCCCGCCCTCGATCGTCCTCGAGGATGCCCAGACTGTTTCTCTCTCCCCCTTTTTTTCTGCCAAGCGGATAGTGGTGGAGCTTCCTTTTACTTCACTGTTCAAAAGCGAAAAGCCGCTGACGATTTTCATCGACCAGGCGGTCGTCCGGGTCATGACCGGAGGAGCTGAACCCGGGCGCGGCCGCGGAGCCGGAATTTCGCTGAGTCTTCCCTTTGCACTTGAAAAAGCTCTTCTCAGAGGAGGAGAGTTCTATTACGGAGGAACCAAGGTCAATTTTCAGGCTGGGGGAATCCAGGCTATTCTCCAGCGAAAGGGAGAGGGCCTCTCTTTAAGGATGGAAATAGATCATAGTTCCCTGCTCCTCGATCCGAACAGACGGCCTCTCCAGGGAAGGATGAGGCTGACTCTTGAGAGTAGGGGAAATAAGCTCCTTGTGAACAGGTTCGTCCTGGACGGCTCTGAAGTCATCGTTAAGGCGAAGGGGATCCTGACCAACCTCCGCAATCCGGAGGGGACTCTCCAGGTTTCATTCAAGACAGAAATGGATGCTCTGGCCGGGATTCTCAATATTCCTTTCCGTTGGGAGGGAAGGACTGAAGGCGAAGGAGAGCTCGCTAGAGTCCAGAATGAGATCGAATACACGACCTCCTTTTCCAGCGACAGCTTACGGTTGAACGAAATTCCGCTGGAGAAGACGAGGGGACGTGTTGAGTATGTGTCGAAGCGCGGCTTCACCGTGGACATGAATATCCTGAGGAAATCGGGACTGCGGGAGGAAGTAAGTATCAGGTCTGAAGCGGGAAAAATTAGCGGAAACTTGAGAGGTTTTCACCTTGATCCCGTGCTCTCCTATTTCTCGCTGCCTTGGCCGGTCCGCTCAGCCGTTTGGGGGAAGTTTAGCCTCGATGAAAGACAGCTCAGCGCCGATTTTGAGTTCAGGGAAGAAGCTCTTGCGGTCGAGGCAGACAGGTATCCTTTTCGCGGGCTGGCCCGATTCACCTGGGACAGGAAGCGAGATATCGCCTTTTCTCTACCTCAGCTGGAGACAAGCTTTGGCCGGATCGACGTTAACGGAAAGCTGTCCATCGGCGGCCCCATCGATGTTTCGATCAGGGGCGATTTTAGCGATGTCAAGATGGCCCGGGAGTTTACTTCACTGGTGATGTCAAAGCCGTTCAAAATACCTGAGATCAGGGGAGCGGGAAATGTCGCGACGCATATCGGGGGGACTTACTATGCACCCCGGGTGAGGTTGGATTTCTTGCTCTCGCCCGCCGGCTTTGCTAATTTTGATCTCAACTCCTGCCAGGGATTTGTTGAGCTGATCCAGGGCACGACGGTGGGACAGGTTAAGTTTGATGACCCTTCCTATAGAGGAGAGCTCACCCTTCTTTCCAAGCTAAACGAGCTTGATGTCCAGATTAAACTGGCCGAAGGAGCAGCGGAGGAGATTCTCCCTCGCCTGAATATCCGACTTCCTCTTCAAGGAGCGGCCTCCGGGTATTTCCAAGTTAGCCAAAAGGACCAAGCTCTTTGGGTCGAAGGAAGATTCTCCAGCCCGCGGCTTAAATTTGGGTTTGCCGATCTCAGGTCGGTTTCGGGAAGGTTAAGTTGGCAGGACGGGATATTCTCTTTTCCTGAGCTTGCTTTCGATCTTTACGGCGGCAAGGTTAAAAATGCGTCCCGTCTGGATCTCGCCAGAGGTCTTCTTGAAATCAACGTGACCGCAGAAAACCTGAATCTTTCTTCCGTTAATCGGCGACTGGCGGGAGAGCTTTCTTTTGAGTTTCAGGGCCAAGGGAGGCTCGATGGAGAAATCGCCTCCGGCACGCTGAGCGTCAGGAACTTGCACTACCCGCCCCTTCAAACAACGGAGGCTGACGGTGAGCTCAAGCTGAGCTTCTCCGGTGGCATCGTTGGCTTGAAGGTTATGGGGAATTTCCTTCCCGGGGAAAACGATTTTTCTGTTGAGGCTAAAATTCCCCTGTCCGGAGATGACGTTGCTCTTGATATCAAGGGTGGTTTTTCCAACCTCGACCTGCTGCTGCCCTGGAAGGGCGCTATGGGCAGAGTCAACTATCTGGCCGAAGTCCGGGGCCTTCCAGATTCCCCTCGCCTGGACGGGGCTGCAGATTTTCAGGGACCTCTCCTTCCCTTCCCCCGGTTTGCTCAGGCCCTGACCGACTACACAGGTCTAATTTTTGTCCAGAACAACAGAATTTCGGTCCGTTCCTTCAAAACCAAGCTCGGAGGAGGAAACCTCCAGGGTGCGGGAGAGATCCTGCTGGGGAAAGGAGGAGTTGAAAATATTCGTTTTACTCTCGACGGCGAGGATTTGTTGCTTTCGCCGCTGGAGAGGACGAGAGCGCTGGCGGATGCCTCGTTGAGACTGATCAAGGATAGCGGCCGTTTTGCTCTGGAGGGGAATTTCGATGTGGAAAGACTTTCCTGGCGCCGGGAAATTCTCGAAAAGCTGGCTTTTTCTTCGAGTCCTTATCCCGAGACCGGAAGAGAGCCCGGCATCTTTAATGATCTCACGCTCAATATCCGACTGAAGGCGGAGGATAATGCCTGGATGGAAAATTCCTTAGGCCGGATCAGAGGCCGGTTTGATCTGACTATCACTGGGAGCGTCAAAGCGCCGATCGTCCTCGGGGAGATAGAGGCTCTTGGAGGAGAAGCCTATTTTCAGGACAGGAAATTTCAAGTCCTGAGGGGGCGCGTCAGCTTCTTCAACCCGACCGCGATGGAACCCTACCTCAATTTCGGATGCGAAACATACGTCAAGGATTACCGGGTGACACTCACCCTGACAGGTCTTGCCAGCCAGCTCAGGCCCGAGTTTGCTTCCTCTCCTCCTTTGCCTCCCGAGGATGTTTTGGCTCTGCTGGCTCTGGGAGAGGCTTTTAAAAGGGCTTATTCCACGGAAACCAGCACCCAGATGAGCACGGCCTCGTTGCTGTCCTTCGAGCTCACTGAGGAGGCCCAGAAACGGGCCGAAAAACTTTTCAGTCTGGACCGGTTCCGGATCGATCCTTTTCTCATGGGCTCCTCAGCAGAGATGACCGCTCGCTTAACCGTGGGGAAGAAAATTTCGCGGGACTTCTACATCTATTATTCCACAAATTTAACCAGGCAGACAGAGGAGATTGTCCGTCTGGAATGGGACCTGGGCAACGAGTTTTCTCTTGTCGGCACGCGAAACGAATTGGGAAGAATCAGCTTTGACATCAAAATCCGGAAAAGATTTTAGGAGCCGAGCCGGGAAGCTTGCGGCCTTCTCGGCGCATCTCAGTGCAGCCTCGTTTGTCCTGTTTTTTCTGCTTTCCTTCGCCTTCGCCCGCAAGAACGAGCTGCCGCTCATCTCGGGGGTTGCGGTTTGGGTTGATGACCTGCCCGCTGGCGAGAACCTGGGGAGCTTGATCTCAGTCAGGGAGGGAGACGCTTTTTCTTTAAAGACAATCACCGAAAATGTCAAGCAAGTCTGGAAGACCGGCCTCTTTTCGGATGTCCAAGTGCTCAAGATCGGGGAGGACCCGGTCCGGCTGGAGTTCAGGCTGACGAGCAGGCTTCGTGTTCGGAAAATCCATTTTCGCGGCCCCAAGGATTTGTCTGGGAGGAAGTTAAGAGAGGCTTTGTATTCGTTTCGCTCGGATAGCACATTTTCTGAAGAAAAACTCGTCCGGGCCCAAGAAGAGTTGAAAAAAGCCCTGAAACAGGAAGGCTATTTCCAACCAGACGTCAAGACGGCGGTAAAAAGGCAGCCAGACGCCCCCGAGCTGGACGTGACTTTCACGATTTCCGCCGGAGAGCTGTTTATCATCAAAAATATTGATATTGTCGGGGACGGAGTCATCTCCACAAGAGACCTCAAGAAAAAAATGAAAAGCCGGGAGGGGGATGTCTACATCCCTTCCCGGCTCGAGAGTGACCTCGTCCGGCTCAAGGATGTCTATGTTTCGCGCGGCTACCGGCGGGCGGAAGTTAATCTGGCAGAGGAAAAATTTGACCCGGCCAACAGAACGGTCTTGCTGGGACTTAAGATAAGTCCGCAGGAACGGATTGAGATTGTCATCAAAGGAGCGGAGATACCCGCGAGCCTGGTCGAGCCGATTTGGGAGGAGAGGATTTTTGAAGAATGGGGTGTGACTGAAGGAGAGGCCAGGATCCTGTCCTACCTGAGAGGAAAGGGATTTATCTTTGCTGTGGTGACGTCGTCGGTCGAGAAGGCTGAATCACAGATCCGGGTTATCCACGCGGTCAACCCCGGCCAAAAATACAAGATTCAGGAGATCAGGTTTGAAGGAGTGAATTATTTTACGCCCGACCAGATTAAGGAGGAGCTGGGAATCGTTGAGCGCATCCTTCTGTTCAACATGCTTGACGGCAAAAGGGTCTTTGAACTGCCGAGTGATATCCGATTTCTTTATCAGTCCCGGGGTTTTGCCGATGTCCAGGTCGATTTGAATTTCGTCCGGGGAGATAAGCACCTGACGGCTGTTTTTTATGTTCACGAGGGAAAGCAGCAGATCATCAAGGAAATCGTCATCAGGGGGGCGGTTTTGTTCGACCCGGAGATGCTCCGGAATCAAATCAGTCTGGTTGAGGGCGGTCCCTATTTTCCGCCGGACGTTCAGAAGGATGTCCAGAAACTGGAGGCTTTTTGCCAGAACCAGGGAGTCAGGGGCACCAGGATCGAGTCCGCCACCGAAGCCCTGGAGGAGAACTTTTTCCGGGTTGTCCTGAATATCCAGGAAGGGCACCGGACAAAGATCAGGAACCTGATCATTTCCGGAAACGCCGTTACCAGGATGAGCACGATTCTGAGAGAACTTGAATTTCAAGAAGGAGACGATGCCTCTTATGACTCGATTGTCGCCTCCAAACGTAACCTGGAAAACCTGGGCATTTTTTCTGAAGTAAAAGTCGAAGAAATTCCGTTAACCCGCGAGGCCGAGAGTCTGATCATCACAGTTCGCGAAGGGGAAAGAAACTATGTCGGTCTCGGGGTAGGACTCGAGACCAAGAACGAGCCATGGAAGTCGGCTCTTTTTGATGTCAATCTCAGGCCAAGGGGAACGGCTGAGTTTATGAGGAGCAATGTTTTCGGCCGGGCGGCCCATCTGAGCTTTGTCAGCCAGTTCAGTTTGGCTGAAAAACGGGCTGTCATCAGCTGGGAACAACCCTATTTTTTGTTTGATTTTCCCCTCGAGACATACCTTAACGCCTGGATAGAAGAAGAGGATCGGCAGAGCTTCGGGCTCGAACGGGAAGGTCTCAGCCTGTCGTGGATAAAATCTATCCCCGCGGACCTGACCTTGCTGGCCACTCTTAGGTACGCCCGGACGACGCTGACCTACTTGAAAATAACTCCTTCGGAAATTGACCGGCAGTTCTATCCCTACTCCACGACTTCGGCCTTTTCAAGTTTCATCCGTGAGAAGAGGAACGACCCGTTTAACCCAGAGAAGGGGTATTTTTCCAGCTTGGCTTTCGAATGGGCTTTTCCTCTTTTTGAGACTGAATCCGACTTCTTAAAAGCCGTGCTTAAACATCAGCACTTTTTTAGCATCATCCCCGCGGTGAATTTCAGCTCCACCTTTCGCTTGGGCCTCGGCATGGGCAGGATGCCCATTCATGAGCGTTTTTTTGCCGGGGGGAGCAATTCATTTCGCGGTGAAGAATTTGATGAGCTCGGGCCGAGGGATCCTTCTTCGGCCAGGCCGATCGGCGGGAAGGCCCTCTTTTTGTTTAACCTTGAACTGACCTTTCCGATCGTCTCTTCCTTGGCGGATCTGGCTGGAGCTGTTTTTTACGACGCGGGCAATGTCTTCTACAACCGGAGCGATTTCGACTTGAGGGACCCGGAGCATGCTCTCGGTCTCGGGCTGCGTTACCGGACTCCGCTCGGGCCGCTGCGCCTTGAACTCGGCTGGAACCTGAGCGATCCCGGACGAAGAGGAAGGCCTTTAGCTTTTATTACCATCGGTCATGTTTTCTAAGAAGAATCTGCTTTTTACTGCCATCATCTGGCTGGTCTACTCCATCATCGCTATTGCCGGCCCTGGTTTTTCTCAAGTTGTTGACTGCATCGCGGCCAAAGTCAACGCGGATATTATCACCTTGTCCGACATCAGGATTATCCAAGCGTTTGGCATCGGGAAGGGAGAAACCGGGAGGGTGGACGCCCAAACCCTTCGTCAGACTCTGGAGGAAGCGATCAACCGGAGAGTTGTGATCGAGCTCGTCCCGGAGAACATCGCTGTTACGGCCGACGAGGTTGATCAACTGGTCCAAAGGTCAAAGGAAAACCTTGGCCCTGGGGAGTGGCAAAAAAAGCTCGACGAGTTTGGGCTGGAAGCGGACGATTTAAAAGCGTATTTGAGAGAAGTGCTCGTCTATGAAAGAATCATTTCCCTCCGCTTCAGTCAAAGCGTTGGCGTCAGTCTCAAGGAGATCGAAAGTTATTATAACGACGTTTATCTGGCCGCTCAGAAAGCCAGGGGCGAAGAGCCCAAGCCGATGATCCAAATTCTCGATGACATAGAGTCAGAGATTGGGAAGGAAAAGATAGAGAGACAGATCTCTCTGTGGATAAAGAACCTCCGGCAACAGGCCGAGGTCTCAATTAATGTCCGTTGTCTTGAACAGGCTTGGCCGGTTGGAGGAAGACGATGAGTCTCGTCGCCTATTTCTTCCCCGGTCAGGGATCTCAAAAAGTGGGCATGGGGAGAGATTTTTTCGAGCGCTCTTCCTTAGCCAGGGAGATTT
>Ga0172365_10000851_pt1 | contig 21409 bp, 18 predicted proteins | sample LakKivSesite48cm_FD_114535 | JGI IMG/M metagenome (GOLD analysis project Ga0172365, IMG submission 114535) | Sediment microbial communities from Lake Kivu, Rwanda - Sediment site 48cm | ecosystem: Environmental > Aquatic > Freshwater > Lake > Sediment | place: Rwanda: Western Province, Lake... | reverse complement strand
TGTCGGCTTAATTCTTATTTGTTGAGTTAGTTGCATTTTGACTTTCTACATATTTTTTTAATATTCTACACCTTTCATTCCCCAGCTATAGCAAGGGGACTTCTCGGCTTTTAAGTTAAATTATACCACAGAATAACACTTTCTTCTTTAAGAATTATCATTTTACACTAATTTAGTTATAATCTAACCGCCACTTTTTCATCAATCAAAACTTTATTAATAAAAATTTCAACTAATTCTGGATCAAATTGCTGTCCGCTAAACCTTCTTAATTCTGCAATAGCTTTATCCTTACTCATTTTTCTCTTATAAGGTCTGCCATTTCTCATAACATCGTAAGCATCCACAATGGATATGATTCTAGAAATAATTGGAATTTGCTCTCCTTTTAATCCCTGTGGATAGCCGGTTCCATCCCACCACTCATGATGGTGAAGAATAACATCCGCCAGATGAGCAATTTGTGTAGAAGACTTGGCTATATTATAGCCAATTGCAGAATGTCTCTTTATAATTGCCCATTCATTGTCTGTTAATTTACTCTCCTTTAATAGGATTTCTTCTGGAATTGCTATTTTCCCGATATCATGTAGTGAAGAAAGAAGAGCTAAATCATTAAGCATATTCTCTGGTAGTCCAAAGGTTTTACCTAACTTTTGCGCAAATTTATTTAAACGCTCAGCATGTTCCTCTGTCTCATGACTTTTTTCGAAAATAGTCCTTTCCAGAGAGGATATTATGGAGCTTGAAACACTCCTTTTTTCAAGTAGCTTTCTCCTATACATATTATCTTCAGCTTCTATAATCACTCCCTGGACATTTACATCGAGATTCCCTTTAGTGGCTGAACCGAGTGCCATACTTAAAGGTACCTTTTTATTTGGATAGTTTTTAATAGCTTTTCTTATTCTATCTATAATCACTTCAGCATCCTTTTTAGATGTTCCAGGAAGAATAATAGCAAATTCATCTCCACCCCATCTGGTAATAATATTCTCCTTTCCAAGATAATCTTTAAAAATTTTAGCAAAAGTACAGAGTAGCGAGTCCCCTACTTTATGACCAAAGACATCATTTATCATTTTTATTCCATTAACATCTCCAATTACTATGCTTATGGGAAGCTGGTTTGGGGTATCTAATCTTTTTATTTCCTCTTCAAAGTAAGCTCTATTATAAAGACCGGTCAAATTATCATGAAAACCCAGATATTTTATCTCCTCTTCTGATCTTACTCTATCTGTAATATTCCTGGCTACAATAACTTTACCAATTAGGCTATTGTTAATATCTATAATATCTGAAATAGAAAGATCATAATAATAAGTTGTTCTTTTCCTCTTTATTTGAATCTCTTTTCTACTTATTAAATGAATTTTATTTAGAATTTCATCAATATTTGCATTTGGTAATAATTCAGATGCATTTTTTCCCGTTATATCTTTAACAGTAGTATTAAACATTTTCTCTGCTGCAGGGTTTAAATCTACTATCCTGTTTTCAGGACTCAATATTAATACGCCATCTTCAATACTCTCGATGATATTGTCTATAGCTATTGGTAAAATTATATTCTTTCTAATTCGATCTAGTGCAAATATTGAAAATATAATACCTAAAGTAATACTTATAGGAGTTACAATAATATAACTAAAAGGCTTAATTTTAAAAATACCGAAAATACTTAATAATAATGGAACAGTGAAAACAAATATTAATAACACTCCCTGCCATTGATAGTAATATTTTCCTTTCAAAAAAAACCTGGAAATCAATACTAAACCAAATACGCTAAAAAAAAATAGATATAACATAAATATCCAGAAGAATATATTATAATCTTTGATTAATTCATATGACACTGTTTCATTTATGTAAACTCTTTTCCAAATCAACCTATGAAACTCATTAGTAAATGCTAGTATCAGGGTTATAGCAGGTAAAATTGAGAGAAGGCTAATAGTTTTAAAATTTATATGCTTACTCCGATTTGTAAATTGAAGAGTAAATAAAAACCACAAAACTGGTATAGAAGTAATCCCGATATAAGCCATTTTATCAAAAATGGTTTTTAAAAATATAGGAGTAAAACTATATTCAAAATATTCAGCAAACATCCATTCAATCAAAAAAAATAAAAATAATAATCCGAAAGAATTATAAGTCTTCCTGCGGTATCTAAAAATATATAAAGAGGTACCCAGAGAAATCAATATAAATATAATGAAAATATTTAGATATATGTTACTTTGCCATACCATAAATCTGCCCTCTCTCAGCTTATAGATAAAAATTACTGGATTTTTATTCCTGCCTCATTATTCTCATTTTTAAATAAGATAAGTTCCTCTTCTGGTATATACCAGCTTTTTCCAATCTTTCTTGCCTTAAGCATACCAGATTTACACCATCTTCTTATGGTTACAGGTTTAACTTTTAATATTTCCGCCACTTCTTTAGATTTGTATAAATTTGTTATCAATTATTAACCTTTCTATTCAAATAAAAAGTACTATAAAGTGACATAAAGTAATATAAAGTTTAAGATAAATATTAATAAAAGTCAATATTAATATTTATATATTTATATATAAATTATAATTATTAAATTAAAATAATTTTTAATATTTTAATCATAAATTTAATAAAATACTGTATGGAAGAGAAATTCTTATATTTTTAATGCTTAGTAGAAACATTATCTAATCAAGGTATAAACAAATTAATGAGAAAGTATGCAGATGAACATTATAAAATATATACGCACTAGCTTTGAAAAAGTGTTTCATTTAGACTCGTTACTATATGCAGCATTATTATAAATGGGATAAAGGTACCTGCCTTAAGACAATAAAAAGTGAAAAAAACTTTAATTTTTTGTTTTATTTTTATTTAAAATTCCGTCCAGTATAATACCCGCACCATAAGAAGACCTTACAAATATTCCACTAATCACCGCTTTGAAATTAAAATTCTCTGCTAGTTCTTTTATGCTTTCAAATTCTTCGGGTCTGTAATATTTCTTTACCTGAATATTTAACCCAGAAGGCCTGAGATATTGTCCTATAGTAACAATATCACAATCTGCCTCTTTTAAGTCTGATAGTAATTCCACTATTTCTTCCCTGTTCTCTCCCAAACCCAGCATAAACCCTGATTTTGTATAAATATCTGGCTTTAATGATTTAGCTGATTTTAATATATTAAGTGAAGTTTCGTAATCTGCATATTTTCTAACTTTACTAAAATTTTTTTTAACCGTCTCCATATTGTGATTCAATACATTCAAGTCCTCTGCAAGAAGGATTTCCAGATTATTAACATTTCCTTTAAAATCAGGGATCAGGCACTCTATTCTTAACTCCAAATTTAGCCTGTTTATTTCACTTACAGTCTTTGCAAAATGAGAAACCCCGCCATCGGGCAGATCATCCCTGGTTACCGAAGTAATAACTACATATTTCAATCCCATTTCTTTTACCGCATTTGCAACCCTGGAAGGTTCATCCTCATCTAATATTTCAGGTTTCCCGGATTTTATACCGCAAAAACCGCAATTCCGGGTGCAGATATTTCCCATTAGCATAAAGGTTGCAGTTTTTTTACCAAAACATTCAAAAATGTTTGGGCACTTCGCGCTCTGGCAAACAGTATTTAGATGTGAACTGTAAATGAGGTTTCTGACCTGATTAATATTCAAACTATTCAGGCTGATCTTTCTCTTAAGCCAATCTGGTTTTCTATTCAACTATTTTACCTACTATTCTTTCCAAATCTCTTATGGAGCCAAATTCGATTACGATCTTTCCTTTTTTTCTGCCCATTGTTATTTTCACAGGAGCGCTAAGATACTCGGACATTCTCTGTGATATTTCCGGGAGTTTGCTGAACTGTAGGACTTTTTTAGCTTCTTTGTCTCCAGCAGGCTCTCTCTTCTTACCTGCTATTCTTTCCACATCCCTTACACTCAGCCCATTTTTAACAATAAGGTTTGCAATTTTTACCCTTTCCTCTTTTCCTTCTATTGCAAGTATTGACCTGGCATGCCCCTCACTTATTTTTTCTTCATTTATCAATTTTTGAACTTCCGGGGGAAGAGAAAGCAGCCTTAGCAAGTTGGTTATTGATACCCTACTTTTGCCAATCCTTTTTGAAAGCTGTTCATGGGTAATTTTAAATTCATCTATGAGTTGTTTAAATGTATAAGCCTTTTCCATGGGTCTTAAATCATCTCTATGAAGATTTTCAATAAGAGCCATTTCCAGTGAAGATCTATCATCAACATCCTTAACTACAATAGAGGGGATAGTATTAATACCAATTTTTTTAATAGCCCTACACCTTCTTTCGCCAGTAACAATTTCATACTTTTCTTCCCCATCCAGTCTTCTGACTACTATGGGCTGAATAACTCCAAATTCCTTTATTGATTCTGCAAGCTCGTTTAGTGACTCTTCATTAAATCTGTTCCTCGGCTGATTTTTGTTTGGAATAATTTTATCTAATGGTAACTCAACAATTACATTTGATTCACTTTCAGAAGGCCTGTCTATGCTTGGAATTAATGCGCCAAGCCCTCTGCCTAAACCCCTTCTAGCCATTATCTATCACTTCCTTTGTAAAATTATTGTAAGCTTCTGCCCCCTTACAATCAGGATCATACTCCATTATAGGTTTACCATAACTTGGTGCTTCACTGAGCCTTACATTTCTAGGAATAACCGTTTTGTATACTTTTTCTGAAAAATAATTTCTAACTTCCTCAATTACCTGCCCGGCTAGCTTTATCCTTGGATCATACATGGTCATTATGGCTCCTTTTATTTTCAATTTATCATTTAGATTCTTTTTAACCAAATTTATGGTACTTAAAAGCTGACCAAGCCCTTCTAGAGCATAGTATTCACATTGTATCGGTATAATAACCTCCTTTGCTGCTGTCAGCGCATTAATGGTCAAAAGCCCAAGTGCCGGGGGGCAGTCAATCAAAATAAAATCATAATTCTTTTCAATTTTACTTACTGCTTCCTTTAATCTAAACTCTCTTTTCAAACTTAAAACTAATTCTACTTCTGCTCCAGCAAGCTGTATGGAAGATGGAAGAATCTTGAGGTTTTTATATGAAGTATCTAATATTATCTCATCAGGTTCCCTGTTATGGATAAGGATATCATAAATTGACTGCTTAACATCCATTGGATTTTTACCCAGTCCGCTTGTTGAGTTACTTTGCGGGTCAAGATCTATAAGTAATGTTCTATAACCATAAGAGCTTAAATAAGCTGAAACATTTACTGCGGTGGTGCTTTTCCCTACTCCTCCCTTTTGGTTTGTAATTGCAATTATCCTTTCCAGATGTTTTTTACTGGAAAATTTATCAGTTTTCTTATTTTTAAGTATCATATCTAAAAACTTCATTTGTTAAACTGCTTCACTACTCATTTATACATTTAAACTATTGCGCATTAGCATATATAAACCGATATTTCTCTTACAGAGGTTGGGTTTTTATTTTCTTGAAATTCCGGGGGTATATATCCGGAGACTTTTTCGCCTTTTTGATTATTAAAAAAGCTCTGTACTCATCCAGATATGGAACCTTGACTTCTAACAAATTATCTATCTTTCCCCCTAACTTTGAGATAACTTCCCTATGGGTCGCCAGTTCATTAAATATTTTTTTACTCTTATAAAATATAATTTTACCATTTATTCTGCAAAATGGAATTATTAATTCACTAAGAATATTAAAACTTGCGACAGCTCTTGCTAAAACAATATCAAAATTTTCCCTGTATAAATTTTCTTTTGCCAGCTCTTCGGCTCTTCCTCTAATTACCCTGATATTTTCTAGTTTTAGCTCTTTAACCAATAGATTTAAGAAATTAATTTTCTTTAATGTTTTATCCAGCAGGTAAAATAACTTATTACTTAAAAAAATAGAAAGCATTACCCCGGGTAATCCTGCACCTGTTCCCACATCGAGTACTTTTTCTACATTATCTGTATTATAGAAAAGACATTTTTTATATTTCAATATTGAAATAGAGTCCAGGATGTGCCTTATAAGTATCCCATCCTTATCCTTCGTGCCAATAAGATTAAATTTTTTATTATGCTTATAAACTAAATTCAGATACTCTTTTACAAGACTGAACTGAGCTTTAGAAAAATTAATACCAAGTTCTTTTAGCGATAATTTTAAAATGTTATCAATATCCAAATTTAAATCCCTGCTTTTAATTTCCCTTTCAGGTTTAACATGAGTATTGATATATCCGCAGGCGATATCCCCGCAATTCTTGAAGCCTGCCCCAGGGTATTCGGTTTAATTTTTGTAAGCTTCTCTTGTGCTTCATAAGTCAGTCCAACTATTTTAAAATAATTCAAATCCCGGGTAAGATAATATTTTTCCAGGCTCTCTAATTTCTTAATTTCGCTTAATTGCCTGTTTATATAACCTTCATATTTTATTTTAATTTCTACCTGTTTTAAAATTTTTCTATCATAATTATTTCTTTTATCAGCGGTAAAATCTATTACATCAGAGATACTGACCTCGGGTCTTTTTAAAAGCTTGTATATGCTTAAAGGAGTGTCAATGGGTTTCGTACCCATTTTTTCCAGAATAATATTATTACCCCTGTCAGGATTTAAACTACTGGCTTTCAGTTTAGATATTAATCTATTAATTTCTTTCTCTCTTTTGACTACCCTTTTATACTGCTCGTTAGTTATGAGCCCAATATCATTCCCAAATTTACTTAATCTTATATCAGCATTATCAGAGCGCAACACCAGTCTATATTCTGCTCTTGAAGTATACATCCTATAAGGCTCCATAAGATCTTTAGTAAGAAGGTCATCTATTAAAACTCCTATGTAACTATTATCCCTGGTTAGTATTAATGGCGGCTCACTGGTTATTTTCAGCGCTGCATTTACTCCTGCAATAAAACCCTGAGCGGCTGCTTCCTCATACCCTGAAGTGCCATTTATCTGACCTGCAAAATATAAATTCTCTATTATTTTTGATTCCAGAGTAAAATTTAATTGGCTGGGAATTATATAGTCATATTCTACGGCGTAACCCGGTCTTATTATCCTTGCGTTTTCCAGTCCCTCTACAGTATTTATTATCTTCTGCTGTATTATCACAGGCATACTGGTAGTAAGCCCCTGTAGATACATTTCGTTAGTATAAGTACCCTCAGGCTCAATAAAAACCGGATGCCTTTTCTTTTCGGGGAAATTAATTACTTTTCTATCAATAGATGGGCAATGTCTTGGACCATGTGTATCAACCATCCCGGACTTTATAGGAGATTTTTCTATGTTTTCCGCAATGATTTTATGAGTTTTTTCATTAGTATAGGTCAAATGACACTTAATGCTTTCGTAAATCTTCTCCTCATCCCAAAAAGAAAAGCTTAAGGGTTGCTTATCTCCATACTGCACCTCTGTTTTTGAAAAGTTTACTGTTTTTTTATCGACCCTTGGAGGAGTTGCTGTTTGGAATCTATTTATTTTGAAACCAAGACTGATTAAATTTTTTGTTAAATTTATTGCAGGATACTCACCCATACGCCCGGCTGGATAATCCTTTTCACCAATGATTATCCTTCCCCTTAAAAAAGTGCCTGTGGTTATTATTACTGCTTTCCCACCAAATAATAGACCGCTTTCTATCCCTACGCCAACTGCAGCGCCGTCCCTTACCAATATTTTATCCACTGTACCCTGCCTTAGAGTTAAATTTTTAGTATTCTCAAGGACTCTCTTCATTTCGATTTCATACTCCTTTTTATCTATTTGAGCTCTGAGAGCCTGGACTGCTGGACCTTTTCTTATGTTTAGAATTTTAATCTGTATTAGAGTTTTATTAGTAGTCTTTGCCATCTGTCCGCCAATTGCATCTATTTCTCTAACAAGCTGGCTTTTTCCCAATCCGCCTATTGATGGGTTGCAGGGCATTAAAGCAATTTTATCCACATTAATGGTTAAAACTAGAGTTTTTAATCCTAACCTTGCTGATGCCAGGGCAGCTTCACAGCCCGCATGTCCGGCACCTACAACTATTACGTCATAATCCATATTACTTTTACTTCCTTAACTTATCCAATAAATGATTTTATGTTTCACGTGAAACATTGATCCCTGTTATTTTATATTTTTTTATGATTTTTATTGCCTTATCTTTTCTCCCCTAATTTTTCTAAAAATTTTAGCATCCTTATATCAGCATTATCATGCCTGTGGTAAAAACTATATTCATTTCTAGAGACTAACATCCTGTATGGTTCATTTACACCCTTAACTACCAAATCGCTGATAAGCACGCCTATGTATCCATCCTCTCTTCTTATAATAATACTATCAAGATTTTTTGACTTTCTAGAAGCAGCCAGTCCAGCAACTATTCCCTGTGCTGCAGATTCTTCGTAACCATTTGTTCCATTTATATGACCGGCAAAAAAAATCCCACTAAATTTTTTACTTTCCAGGTTACTGGTTAATTGAAAGGGCAATAAATAGTTATACTCTACACCATAGCCAGGCCTTGTTATTTCTGCGTCTTTAAGGCCTTTAATTTTTTTTAACATTCCAACCTGTATTTCTTCGGATAATGCAGTTTCAAGTCCCTTCAGGTATACTTCATTTGTATCCCTGCCTACTGGAAGTATAGAAATCATATAACCTTTTTTATCTTCAAACTTTAAAACTTTATCCTCAATCGGAAAGCAGTCCTCTGTTGTTTCTGATTTAATCTGACAACTACTGGATTCTTTTTTATTTATACTTTTTAAAATATATCTTGTACAGTCTTTACCAGCATTGGTTATGTAACTATATAACTGACTTCTCCCATCAAAATTATTTTCATATGAAAACATTTGAGGATGCCTGTCATATGATTGTTTTTCTAAAACTTTTACATTGATTGATTTTCTATCTATTAGAGGAGCGGTATAATTCTTTAACCTGCCAAATTTAAAACCTAAATTTTCTAAACTAACCAGAAGCTTTTTGGAACATATCTCACCCTGTCTTCCTGCCTCAATTACATTTCCTCCCCAAAATATTTTTGCTCCCAGGAAAGTCCCGGTGCATATAACAATAGATTTGCAGCAGTAAGCAATTCCATCACTGGTATATAAATTATATTTCTTTCCGCTTCCTTCTATACCTACTACAAGCCCCTGCCTTAAATACAAATTATTCTGGTTCTCCAGGACTTCTTTCATTGATAAAGAATATCTCCTCTTATCAACCACAGCCTCCAGAGTTCTGATGGCTGGATCTTCTGTGCTAGTGGCTGTTCTCATATAAATATAATTTTTATCAATATTTCTTGAAATCTCTCCACCTAAAACATCTATCTCCCTTATAAGTTGTCCTCTTCCAAAACCACCCACTGCGCTACTATATGGCATAAGAGCTATGCTATCCATGTTTATTGATATAAGAAGGGTTCCTGCACCATTTCTTGCAGAGGCCAGGGCTGCTTCGCAGCCTGCATGCCCTGCACCTATAACTATTGCATCATAATTAGATTTTCAATCTTTAATCATTTTAATTACTAAAGATTTTATAATTTTGTTTCACGTGAAACATTTTCGTCAAATATTCTTACAATATTGTTTTTTGACATTATTTATTTTCCTATACAGAACTGGCTGAATATTTTATCTAAAATGTCATCTCCTGTTGTTTCACCTAATATTTCACCTAATAAACCATATGCTGTTTTTAAATCATAAGAAGGGAATTCCTCTGACATTTTTTCTTTCATTGCCTTTTCAGCACTACCCAGTAAACTGCTTACTTCTTTTAGTATATTTTTATGCCTGCTGTTAATAATTATTTTTTCTTCCAGACTAAGATCACCGTTATCCATTATTAACGCTTTTATTTTGTTCTCTAATTTTCTTATTCCTATTCCTTTTAGAGCAGAAATCTTTATAATAAATTTTTCATTAAAATATTTTCTAATCCTTTCCATCTCCAAATTTTGTTTTAAATCTACTTTATTTATACAGCAAATTGTTTTTTTCCTTTCTATTTTTTTAATTATCTCCAAATCCATTTTCTCAAATCTTCTATTTCCATCCAAAACCAGTAAAACCAATTCTGCCTCATTTATGTGTTTTAAACTCCTGTCTACACCTATTTTTTCTATAGCGCTCTTTGTTTTCCTGATACCAGCTGTGTCTACTAAAATCAGTGGTATTCCTTCTACGTATAATATTTCTTCCACGGCATCCCTTGTCGTACCAGGTATGGAAGTTACTATCGCTTTTTCTTTTTTTGAAAGTAAATTAAGTAAACTCGATTTCCCTACATTGGTTTTCCCTATAATTGCTGCTTTTACACCATTTTTTATGATTTCTCCTTTTTTCTCATCACTGATCAATTCTTCCATTTCAGCTTTTATTTCCCTTACCTTTTTAGTAAGTTTTTGATAGGGTGTAATTTCCAAATCCTCTTCAATAAAATCTACCGACGCTTCAAGCTGCACCAGCACATTAAGAATCATTTCTTTTAGTCTTTTTATCTCTTTTTTTACATTACCCTGCAAATTTTTTGCTGCAATCTTCAAGCTCTGCTCTGTCTTAGATCTTACCAGATCAATAACTGCCTCCGCCTGAGAAAGGTCTATTCTACCATTTAAAAACGCTCTTTTTGTAAACTCCCCGGGATCTGCTATTCTAGCGCCGCTTTCAATACACAATTCCATCACTTTAGTTGTAGAAATTATCCCACCATGGCAATTTATTTCTACAACATCTTCTCTTGTGTATGACTTCGGCTTTTTCATTAGAGTTACAACTACTTCGTCTATAGTATGCCCATCATTATCAATTATATGCCCATAAAGCATATTGTATGTATCAATCCCTGAAAGCTTTTTTTTGCTTTTTGATCTAAATATTTTATCAGCAATAAAGATTGACCTGTCTCCGCTCAACTTAACAATGCCAATTGCTGCCTCACCAGGTCTTGTCCCTATCGCTACTATTGTACCCGTGCTTTCTATTCCCATTTTTAACTTTTTCTCCTATAATCTCTATAAATTTTCCGTATTCTAATTATATTTAATATTTTTATTTATTCAAAACTCCAACCAATAAAAAAATGGCACCGGTATGCCATTATTATATTTTTTTATCAGTTTAAAATATAGCTGCTATTTGCTACTCTTTATAGGATATATTATTATGCGTCTATTTGGTTCCTCGTATCTGCTTCTCGTAGTCACATCTTTAAATTTTGCAAGCGCGTTATGTATTATTTTTCTCTCGTACGCACACATTGGTTTTAGAACTATTTTTCTTCCCTCGCTGATTGCTTTTTTTGCCATAATAACTGCTGTTTTCTTTATCTTTTCAATTTTTTCCTTCCTATAATCTTTTATATCTATGGTCACATTTCTACAAAGAAGTTTTTTTCTTTTTCCTATTAGATTTATAATATACTCCAGCGCCTGCATGTTTTTTCCGTCTCTTCCAATAGCAATTCCCAAATCTTCCCCTTGAACTGATAGCTTTAATTCCTCTGAATCCGTATCAATTTTTACTTCCTCACCAAGACATATTAATTCTATTGATTTTTTTAAAATCTGTTTTATTTTTTCCAGACCATTAATTTCTGCCTCGGTGCCGCTTTCTATTTTTTTAGAATTATTTTCTATTAATTTATTTCTTTTTTGCTCCTCTTCAAGTGATTCAACATATGAATCTATGGCATCTTTTATACTTTTATCTTCAGTCATTTCTACCACCCTCCCCAATAAAAGTTTTACTTTTTCTTTTTTTTCTTTTTCTTTATTTTCTTTCTAATTAACTTCTTTTCTTCTTCACTCAACTCCTGCTCTCCTTCGAGGCTTTTTTCTTTCTGGCTTAATTCCTCTTTTACTTTTTCCTTTGTAACAATTTTATTTACAATCCACTGCTGACCAATACCCCAGATATTTGAGGTCACCCAGTATACCAATATTCCTGATGGGAATTGATAGGATATAAATCCAAACACTACAGGCATTATATACATAATCTTTGATTGCTTGGGATCAGTTGTTGTCATCTTCGTTGTTAGAAACATTGTCGCAACCATCAGTATGACCAGGATATAATAAGGATCTCTGTCATTTAGATTCATCCATAGAAAATTATAATTAGGATTGGCAGCGCCCATTATAGTAAATTCCCCGGCAGGTAAAAATCCTGCTAGTCCTGTTTTTATACCACTCGCGACACCCTCTATAGTGAAATTCCCCAATATATTTGTTACGATTTCAGAAGGACTTCTAAGCGCCTGAAATAAGGCAAAAAATACAGGCATTTGTAAAAGCAGCGGCAGACATCCTGCCAGGGGATTAACGTTGTTTTTCCTATAAAATTCCATGGTCTCCTGCTGCAATTTTTGTTTATCGTCTTTATATTTCTTTTGTATTTCTTTTAGTTCCGGCTGCAGTTTCTGCATTTTTGCCATTGATTTGGTCTGACTTATTGTAAGGGGAATTAATACTATTCTAACTATAATAGTCAGGAGTATTATTACTATTCCATAGTTTGCAATAACATGCGTATATATAGGCACTATTATAAATTTCTCTAAAATATTCTGTAGCGGCCTTAGTAATTGAAATATTTGATTCATTTTAATAAACCTATCCGTTCACTTTACAGGGTCATACCCACCTTTACTTAAAGGATTGCACCTTAAAATCCTATACATAGACTTAATACTACCTTTTAATACTCCGTATTTAAAAATTGCTCCAATCGCATATTCAGAGCAGGTGGGATAGAATCTGCAGCTCTTCGGTAGCACAGGCGAGATATAATTTTTATAAATCTTAATTAAAAATATCAGTATTCTTTTCACAATTAAAAACAGAAGTTAGTTATTGCTCATGGCTAATCAGCAAGGAATGTGGTTAAACTATTTTCCAGCATCTTTTTAATCTCCCAAAAATCAACTGCGACAATTTCCTTCCTTGCAATAAGTAAAATATCCAAATTTTCAGAAATCTCTATATTAACTTTTCTTAAAGCTTCCTTTAAAACTCTTTTAATTTTATTTCTTATAACAGCTCCACCTATTTTTTTACTTATTCCAAAACCGACTCTTACTACACCATTATATTCAGTTCTTTTAAGTAGATATGTTATTAAATATTTATCCTTCTTGTATGTACCTTCTTTTATTAATCTTGAGAAGTCAATTTTTCTTTTAAGTGTTTCAAACTTGATTTTAATCTTTCCTTTTATTCTTTAAGCTGAAAGCTTCTTTCTCTCTTTTCTTCTTCTACTGGCAATTACAGCTCTGCCTGCTTTTGTTTCCATCCTTGCTCTAAAACCATGAATTTTTTTTCTTTTCCTAACATTTGGCTGAAATGTTCTTTTCATCTTTATATCCATTCCTTTCGCTTCGCTTAAGGCATAAAACGGGATGAAAAACCGTTGTCCTTAATCCTTTTTTCTTTTATAAATGTATTGCCAATTTGATTTTCTTTCAGACTTTACCTAACCTGTATATTTTTGTTTTCAGTTAAGTAGTAGATTATACATTTTAATTTTACTAATATCAAGGTTGCGGTATTTGTAGTTTTGCATACTTTTTACCAGTCCTTTTGCAATTTTTCATTCTTGACTTTTTGTTTTTTCAAACACTTGTTCTATTGAAAACCCCCTCTGAAAAATTTATTTTTTTTCTATTTCGTATAGTGCTCTTTTCCATAAGCTTTTCAAAATTTGAAGGGCTTTTCCACACCTGTTGAAAAAACTGTTGAAAACTTAAAAAATACCACTATATTGTATGTCAAAAGGTTTTAACATATTAAATGTACCATATAATTTAGTAGCTTTTTTTCGGTTAAAATATTATTATTAATCTGTTGAAAACTTAAAACTTTTGGAAAGAAAATGAAAAGTATCTGCTGTGTTTAATATATTTTTACAGTACTAAATAAATTCAACTTTTACCATGTCAGGTGACAGCGCTAAATTAAATAATAATTCTAGTCCGGGTAACCAGAATAGAAATATAATGGACATACCCGTTAGGATTGCTGTTTATGATAATATGCGAAGCATTCCAAGGATTATTGACCTCAACTTTAATGATATTAATAATTTTATAAATGAAACATCTGAGAAGACTTATAATCTATCCCATGAAATTGGTGGCGGGATTCCTTATACTATAATAAAAGAGATAATAGAAAATTTGATACATGCAGATTTTAAAGAAGTGATAATTACCGTTCTTGACAGCGGAAACCATATAATTGTAACAGACCAGGGGCCGGGAATTGAAGATAAAGAAAAAGCTTTCCTTCCGGGATATACCTCTGCAACCAGCAAGATGAAAGAGTACATAAGGGGAGTTGGTTCTGGTTTTCCAATAATAAAAGAGACGATCACTTTTTCGGGAGGATCTATAGACGTTAAAGATAACATAAAAAGGGGAACGGTAATATCCTTGAAATTAGGACTAACCGAGAAAAGTGAAGAAGACCAGGGCTCAGGCACCGAACCAGCGGCTGAACTGCCTTCCGGCATTGTGGGTGAGGAAAAGACTCAAACAGATAGTCTTGATAAATTTAACGGTAAGATACTATCTGACAGGCAAAAGAAAATTCTTTTTGTAATTTTAGAATTAGAAGAGGCCGGTCCTTCAACAATAGCCAGGGAACTGGGTTTTAGTCTCTCAACTTCATATAGGGAGTTAATTTATTTAGAAAAAAACAAACTTTTAACATCAAGCAGTAGCGGCAAAAGAAGATTATCTAAAAAAGGTATGAAATACCTTGAATATTATTCAAATAATATTTAATATTAGAGTATTATGGCAGATCTGGAAAACATCTGGAAAAATACTCTAGAAGATATTAAAAACAAGATTAATCTTCCTACATACAAGGCCTGGTTTGAACATATAACACCACTGTCTCTAAAAAAAAACTGTTTAACTGTTTCGGTTGGCAGTTCTTTCGCCAAAGAATGGCTCGAATCAAGATATTCAAACCTGCTGTCTGATTCAATAAAAAAAGTAATCAATGGCTCATGCAAAATAAAAATTGTTGCAACTCCAGACAGTTTAGAAAGTACCGAAAGGTATTACGATGAATATATTGATGAATCTATTGAAAGTTCTGACTATCCCAATAAAAAAATAAAAAATTCCACATTTAATACAAAGTATACCTTTGATACATTTATTGTTGGCAATAGCAATAGATTTGCCTGCACAGCTTCTCTTGCAGTTAGTGAGAAGCCAGGAAAGACCTATAACCCCCTTTTCATCTATGGTGGTGTAGGGCTTGGGAAAACACACCTGCTTCATGCAATCGGACAATATACACTACAGCTGCATCCCGACAAAATTGTAAAATATGTTTCAGCTGAAAGATTCTTGAACGATTTTATCAACGCTCTAAGATATAAGAATATTTTTGCCTTCAAAGAGAGCTACAGGAACAATGACGTCCTGCTTGTTGACGATATACACTTTCTTGAAGACAAGGAGGCCAGCCAGGAAGAGTTCTTTCATACATTTAATGCCCTGCATGATACCAACCGTCAGATTGTTCTTTCCAGCGACAGGTCTCCCAAAAACATTGCCACCCTGGAAGAAAGACTCAGGTCCCGTTTTGAATGGGGGCTTGTAACTGATATTACGCCGCCTGACCTTGAGACCAGGCTGGCAATATTAAAAAAATACTCTGAAAGAGAAAAAATTTCCGTCTCCGATGATATACTAAATCTAATAGCTGAAAAAATAACCTCTAATATCAGAGAGCTTGAAGGATCTCTTACGCGGGTAGTCGCATTTGCTTCTTTGACAAAATCTAAACCTGATTTAACCATAGCTAAAAACATCCTTAAAGATATTTTACCCGATAATAATGAACATAAAACAAGCATTCAAACAATTATTAAAGAAATATCAAAATATTTCTCAATACCTATTAATGACATTCTAAGCGCTAAAAGAAATAAGTTTATATCGCATGCCCGGCATCTTGCAATGTATCTCTCAAGAGAGCTTACCAGCAGCTCTTTACCGAGGATTGGAAAATCGTTTGGGGACAGGGATCACTCTACAGTAATATATGCTATTTCCAAAATATCTGATTTAATCAAAACAGATAGAAATGTCTATATACAGATTCAGGAAATTACCAATAAGATAAAAACATCTTCTTAGAAATCTCTTTGTTTAAAATCTGTTTAATAATCCTATAGGTTTTTAACAAAAACTTTTATTTTTGGTTTAAAATTAAAATTGTTTTTTCTTCCCCCATATCCTTCCAGTTTTTAAACAGCTTCCGGCTTTTTTATTAACAAGTTCTTTTACCGCTATTTGTGTTGTTTTACCATTTTTTCTAGAATACTAACACTTCTAACAGGTATTATAACTATTACTAGCTATTTAAATTAAATACCATATATAATAAAATATGTTTATATTTTAAATATCTCAAAAGAGGTGGAAATGAAATTTCAAACAACAAGAAATGAGCTTTTAGACACAATATTATTTGCAAGCAGAGCAATTAGTACTAAGGTTTCATCATTTATATTAAACGGGATTATGTTAGATGTTGATGAGGAGCTAACCACATATAGTACTGATTTAGAAACAAGCATTAAGAGTATAATGGAAGTAAAAATGTTTGAAAAAGGAAAAGCTGTTGTACCTGCCAGAATTTTAATAAACATATTAAAAAGCTTAGAAGAATCAAAAATAGAATTAGGGTTGGATAAACCAACAAACCAGGTGAAAATAGCATGCGAAAATGCTCTTTTTACGTTAAACACACTATCTCTTGAAGAGTATCCTGGTTTTCCTGAAATAAAAAAGGAGAGCTATATAAAAATTAATTTAAACAAATTTAGAAACCTGGTAATAAAAGCTCAAAAAGCCGCATCTTTAGACGAGGGTAGGGCAATTTTGACTGGAGTGCTTTTGGAAATTGAAGAGGGTTTGTTAAGTATGGTAGCAACAGACAGCTACAGGCTTTCTTTAGTAAAAGAAAATATAGATACGGGCAGACCTCCAATGAAAGTAGTTATACCGTCAAAAGTGCTTGACAGTATTGTTAAAAGCGAATACAAAGACAGCGATATTGGAATAAATATTGAAGAAAATCAGATAAGCTTTTATCTGGAAGGAGACAACAAAAAAAAGAATATAATAGTTTCCAGACTACTTTCTGGGAAGTTTCCGGAATATAAACAGCTTATTCCCAAGAGCTTAAAACATAATATAGTCATAAATAAAGAAAAAATGCTTGATGTGGTGAAGAGAATTTCGTCGATATCCCAGGACAATATACCGGTTAAACTAACTATTGATAAAGGTAAAGTAACTGTGTCTATGAGCGTAAGGGAAATAGGAAGCTCCAGTGAAGACTTTGAGGTTTCTTATGGAGAAGAAAAAATAGAGATAGCATTTAACCCCGAATTTTTAATGGACGGCATAAACATAATGGACGAGAAGAATATAATATTATCAATAGAGGAGTCTCTTAAACCTATTTTAATAAAATCAGAAAAAAACAAAAATTTGATTTATTTGCTAATGCCTATCAGGGTCTCCTAACAGCTAAACAAAACTAAAAATTAAAAAAAGCAAAAAATAAGACCATGAAAAAAACAACAAGAATAAACCTATGTGTCATTGGAGCAGGAAGAGTTGGAACAACTGTAAGCTACACACTTGCTGAAAAAGAGCTGCATGATATTAAACTGAAGGCAATATCCTCAAGATCTATGGAATCATTAAACAGGGCGAAAAAAATTTTAGGAAGCAAAGCAGCTGGTGTAATTTTTACCAGAGAAAATTCTAAGGCTGTATCACTGGCAAATTGTATTTTAATATGCACTCCTGATGATATTATAAACAGTGTCTGTAGCGAGATTTTTTCTGGTAAGAGTAAAGATTTTAAAAATTATTATGCAATTCATTTTAGTGGATCTAAATCACTGGAGGTATTGAATTCGGCCAGGGAAGCAGGAGCTGAAATTGCATCAATCCACCCATTAAAATCTTTTGCTTCGATAGAGGAGGCGATTAAATCTTTACCAGGAACTGTTTTTGGAATAACTTATTCCAGCACAGAATCAAAGAAAATGGCTGAATTTCTGGTAAAAAGCCTGGGCGGGGAAATAATCGAGGTAGAAAATAACAAGAAGCCACTTTATCACGCTGCAGCATGTGTGGCTTCCAACTATCTGGTTACCCTTATAAATTATGCGGTACTGATACACAAAAAGATGGGTATAAAACCGGATGATTCTTTAAAGGGCCTGATGGGACTGGTGGAAGGCACGGTCAGCAATATAAAGAAGATGGGTACAGAGAAATCACTGACAGGCCCTATAGCAAGAGGAGACGTAGGCACAATTAAAGAGCATGTTAAGAGCTTTAATGAATTTTTTTCTAAAGAAGATAGCGCTTTATATAGAATGATGGGCATTGAAACCAGCAAAATCGCACATCAGAATAAGTGGATAAAAGAGAACACTGTAGAGGAACTAAAAGAAATACTTAAAAATTAGAAAGGGGGTATTATGACTGAAAAGAAAGTAACCACCAGTGATTTAGTAGAAATGAAGAAAAAAGGTGAAAAAATAACCATGCTTACAGCTTACGATCATCTTATGGCATCTCAACTGGATGGCTGTGGCATAGATTTAATTCTGGTCGGCGATTCTGTAGGAAATGTGCTGCTGGGATATGAGAATACAATACCTGTTACAATGGATGAAATGATTCACCACTGCCGGGCAGTCACCAGGGGAGTGAAAAGGGCGATGGTGATTGGCGATATGCCATTTATGTCTTATCAGGCAAGTTCAGATGAAGCGGTAAGAAATGCCGGGAGATTTTTAAAAGAAGCTGGTGTTGAAGCAGTAAAACTTGAAGGCGGAAAAGAAGTTTTTAAAACTATAAAAATGATTGTTGACTCAGGAATTCCGGTTATGGGTCATCTGGGGCTTACCCCGCAGTCAGTTTATAAATTAGGTGGTTATGGAGTTAGAGGGAAGGACAAGGAACAGGCTTTAAAAATGTTAGAAGATGCCAGAGGACTGGAAGAAGCTGGAGTATTTTCAATAGTACTGGAGAAGATTCCTGCAAAACTCGCGAAAAAAATAACACAGCAGATAGACGTCCCTACAATTGGAATAGGGGCAGGAGTAGACTGCGACGGTCAGGTGCTTGTAACTCATGATATGCTGGGGCTTTTTGAAGGATTTAAGCCAAAGTTTTCTAAAAGATATGCTGAAGTGGGAAAAGAAATGAAGAGATGTTACAGGAAATACATAGAAGAGGTGAAAAATAAAGAATTTCCTGCAGAAGAGCATTCTTACTAAGGCAGTCAAATAGATTTATCTTTTATTATACGAATATATTGCGCCCGCGGTAATGGAGATAATCAAAAAAATAAATGAATGCAAATTAATTGTAAACCAACTTAGAGAGAAGGGCTATAAGATAGGCCTTGTTCCCACTATGGGTTTTCTGCACGAAGGACATATAAATCTTATTAGAATGGCAAAAAGGGATTGCGACAAGGTGTTTATAAGCATTTTTGTTAATCCCGCGCAGTTTGGTCCGGATGAAGATTTTAAAAATTATCCCAGAGATATAAAAAAAGATAGCGCTCTTGCAGAAAAAGAGGGAGTGGACTATATATTTTATCCGACAGTACAGGAAATGTATGGCTCAGACCATAAAACTATTGTTGAGGTAAAAGAACTGGGCAAGATTATGTGCGGTAAGTATAGGCCAATCCATTTTGCGGGTGTAACAACTGTAGTTCTGAAATTATTTAATATTGTAAATGCACAAAAGGCTTATTTTGGACAGAAAGACTATCAGCAGATGATAATAATAAAGAAAATGGCAGCTGATTTGAATATGGATATTGAGATTGTAAGTGGTCCTACCAAAAGAGAGAGCAACGGTCTTGCTTTAAGTTCTAGAAATAAGTATCTATCTGTAGAGGAGAGAGAAAATGCTACTATTTTATATAAATGTCTGAATCTGGCAAAAAATATGATTAAAAACGGCGAAAAAGATCTGGAAAAGGTAAAAAGAATAGTTTTAGGTAATCTGGAGGATAACAGGTTTGTTAAGAGTGTAGATTATTTTGAATTTAGAGACACCCGGACACTGGAAGAAATAAAGAGAGTGGATAAGGATTATAAGAGCATACTGGCTGCGGCTGCTGTATGGATTGGAAAGACCAGGCTTATTGACAATATAATTATAAAAGTAAAAAAGCAATAAATATATTATTTAATTTAGGTAAACGTAAATAGCGGAAGGAATGAAAGTGTTAATCTGTATTTTAAAAAGCAAGATTCACAAAGCGACGGTAACCGGTGCTGAGATTAATTATATGGGGAGCATAAGCATAGATAAAAACTTGATAGAGCATGCAAAAATACTTCCTTATGAAAAAGTACTGGTGGTAAGCCTGGATAGTGGGGAAAGACTGGAAACATATGTTATAGAAGGAGAAGAGAATAGCGGAGAAATTTGTATAAATGGAGCAGCTGCGAGAAGAATATTTAAAGGCGAGAAGATTATTATTTTATCTTTTGCTTATATGGGAGAGAAAGAAGCGCCAGATTACCAGCCAAAAATAGTTTACGTAAACAATAAAAATGAGATTACAAATGAAGAGAATCATGTGGAGAAAGATGACCAGTGCTGATCTACAAAGGATTAAAATAAATACATGTATAATCTTTATAATATTTCTAATTATAATTATTTTCCTATCCTTCGTCCTGTTAACATCCTGCAAGCTTAAAGATAATCCTGATGAAAAGTTAATAAGCTCTGGCAGTTACAACACTGCTGATGAAAGGAGTTTATATTTATTCGATTACGAAAAGATTAAACTGGAAAGTACAAGCTCTATTGATGTAAAAATTGAGAACTGCAACCTGTATTTAGATATTTACGAAGACCTGGTAATACTGGGTGAGGTAAAAAATGTTTCTAAAGTAAATAAAACCGATATAGAGATTACCATTGATTTCTATGATAAGCATGGAGAAAAGATAATATCAGCAGTCATTCCTGCTTACATTAATTATCTTAGAGGAGGGAGCAGGTTGCCATTTTACTATTACCTGACTGAAAGAGAAAAGTATATAGATGTATCTAAAATAAAAATAGGTGTTAATTATAAGGATTATTATGAAAGATTTGAAGGGAATCCTATAGTTGAAAATGAAAGCTATTATTATAAAGAAGACTATTTAATTATTGAAGGTAAAGTAATTAATATAGGTGAAGGAAAAATAAGGAACCTAAAACTTTTCTGCACTTTTTATAACGATAAAAACCAGGTTGTGTTTATAAAAAAGTGTTACTTATC
>Ga0172365_10000850_pt1 | contig 21411 bp, 20 predicted proteins | sample LakKivSesite48cm_FD_114535 | JGI IMG/M metagenome (GOLD analysis project Ga0172365, IMG submission 114535) | Sediment microbial communities from Lake Kivu, Rwanda - Sediment site 48cm | ecosystem: Environmental > Aquatic > Freshwater > Lake > Sediment | place: Rwanda: Western Province, Lake... | reverse complement strand
GTTTCACACCCCAGACATCTTTCAGCGCTTCGATAAGGGGTTCAACGGCTTTAATGTCACCTACGTCCCCAAGAGCGTATGCCGCGTTCATACGCACACCTACATCTTTATCCTTGAGTGCATTAATTAAACCGTCGATGTCTTTTTTTTCACGCATTTTCTTGACATCAGGCTTGAAAAAAGGGCACATTTCTCTGGCTCTCTATTTCGTTGTAATATCGTAACAACGTGTTTTAAATTATAACTCTTGCGATACAAATCATGGAAGTCTTTGAGTAGCCTGAAAAATCTTCGACTACATCATAGACATCTCCATCCCACACAGCAAAATCAAAAATGCAGTAGAAAGCCTGAGGTACGAAGGAATTGCCCAGATCACAAACCTAAAACCATGGTAAATTCTGGCCCAAAGTGAGACAGATGATCTGGGAGAGAAAGCTCAGTAGCTTTATTAAGAAGAATAAGCGGGAACTAGTTTTGAAGGCACAGAAAAATGTTAAATTCTGAAGATGCAGAAAAAATCGGTGAAGTGTGTTTGCTTTATGTCGGCTGAATTGAGAAGTCGGAAGGTTTATGGCGGAATAGAGGGATCCCACAAGAGAAGCTTGTTGAAAGCGTGTGGTTTTACTGATGAAGAACTTGGTCGACCACTGGTGGCGGTGGTCAACAGTTGGACCAATATCGTGCCGGGGCATGTGCATCTTGACAAAGTGGCTGAGGCTGTTGAGGCTGGAGTAAGATTTGCAGGTGGCACGCCTTTTCAGTTTAATACGATTGCTGTTTGTGATGGTATCGCGATGGGTCATGAGGGCATGAGGTACTCTCTTCCAAGCAGGGATGTGATTGCGGCTTCGATAGAGATTATGGTGGAAGCGCACAGGTTTGATGGTATGGTCCTCGTAGGCTCCTGTGACAAAGTGGTTCCGGGAATGTTGATGGCAGCGGCTCATATTGACATTCCAACAATTTTCGTCAATGGAGGACCCATGCTTCCAGGATACTTCAAGGGTCAGAAGTTAACGGTGTCAAAGGGGATGGAATTGATGTTCGGGGCTATGTTGCTGGACCAGTCGGAGGATGTGATGAAGGAAGCGATGGAGTTTTCTGAATACATATGTCCCGGTGCCGGATCCTGTCAAGGCATGTACACGGCAAATACGATGGGATGCTTGACTGAAGCGCTTGGAATGTCAATGGTTGGATCTGCTACGATTCCTGCGGTTGACGCGAGAAGGTTAAGGGTGGCTAAACAGTCGGGAATGCAGACAGTCAAGTTGATAGAGGGAGATGTCAGACCAAATGACATTATGGTGTATGAGGCGTTTGAAAATGCTATTAGAGTTGACATGGCACTGGGCGGGTCTACGAACACTGTGCTTCATCTGCCAGCGATTGCGTCGCAGTTGGGAATTAAGCTGCCTCTAGAGCTGTTGGACAAGCTTAGCAGAGAAACACCGCACATATGCGATATGGATCCCGCAGGGCCCTACACAGTGAAAGATTTAGACGAATCGGGAGGAGTGCCCGCTGTACTTAAGGAATTAGGAGATTTTGTTCATCAAGATGCGCTAACAGTTACAGGAAAAACTGTTGGGGAAAACCTGAAAGACATTGCCGTGTTAAACAGAGAAGTAATCAGGCCGAAAGACAATCCCGTTCACAAAGAAGGGGGAATCGCCATATTGAAAGGAACTTTGGCGCCTGAAGGCGCGGTAGCTAAACAATCTGCAGTTGATCCAAAAATGCTAAAGTTTGAAGGACCTGCCAAGATCTTCGATTCCGAAGAAGATGCTTTGAATGCGATCATGAAACAGGCGATAAATCTTGGAGAAGTCATCGTCATAAGGTACGAGGGACCAAAAGGAGGACCTGGAATGAGGGAAATGCTCTGGCCGACTGCTGCGTTGATGGGTACAGGACTCGGAACTGGAGTTGCATTAGTCACGGATGGCAGATTTTCAGGTGCTACAAGAGGACCCTGTGTGGGACACGTGACCCCAGAAGCTATGAATGGAGGACCCATTGCAGCGGTTAAGAACGGAGACATTATTTCCATAGACATACCAAACCGAAGGCTAGACCTGAAAATTCCAGAAGAAGAATTGCAAGAGCGCTTGAAACAATGGAAACCCCCAGAGCAAAAAGCCAAGAAGGGAATTTTGGCTGCATATTCAAAGATAGTTAGGCCCACTTCCGAAGGCGCAACTTTCCTGTTCTAAATCGCTTGAAATGAAAAATTCCGCGTAGACTCGAAGTTCTACTTCTACGAAGGCAGAGTATACGAGCTGAATCCAGATCCATGATGATGCCCGCCAAATATGACAAGCCGCAAATCGGAGTATACATTGTTGCCCGCCCGAAAGACATGGCAAATCTAGGCAAGCATCTGAATTATCATTCAATAAGGAACGCGGCAGTTCACTGTTTTTCCAAAAAACTCTCTCCTTGAAAAAGAGGCGTACTGAGATATCTTTCCCCGGAGTCTGGTAGCACTGCTACTATTGTTTTGCCTTTGCCAAGCTCTTTCGCTTTTTTCAGTGCAACGTAAAGAATTGCTCCAGCGCTCATGCCGATAAGCAGTCCTTCTGCTCTCGCCGCTCTTCGTGCAACCTCGAAGGTTTCGGATATCTCCTCTTCGGATATCTCTACAATTTCGTCGAAGCTTTCTTTCCTGTATAGCTGTGTGGGATATGGTTCTCTTGGATTCCTTAGTCCTTGAATCTTAACGCCTAACTTTGGCATTACGCCGATAATTTCTATGTTTGACCGATGTTGCTTAACACGTAGGGAAGTGCCTACGCCTGTCCCGGCTGTCCCAACGCCAACAATGATCATGTCTAACTGCCCCTTTGTTTGTTCGAGAATTTCCTTGCCTGTTGTCTCGTAGTGTGCCAATATGTTTGCAGGGTCTTTGAATTGGTCTATGTCGATGTATTTTCTAGGATTCTGTTTCAGTATTTTTTGTTTAAGTTCTATAGCTCCACCCGTTCCTTTCTCCCCCGGTGACAGAATTAGTTCAGCTCCATATGCCTTTACTATCTTTCTCCTTTCTATGGTGACGGACTCTGGCATTATGATTGTGATTTTGTAGCCTTTAGCTACAGCAATCATTGAAAGGGCGATTCCTGTGTTTCCAGACGTGGCTTCCAGTATTTTTTTGTCTTTGGTCAGTCTTCCCGATGCTTCAGCGTTTTCTATGAGGTACAACGCCATTCTATCTTTAACAGATCCCCCGATGTTGTACCATTCGAGTTTCGCATAGATTGTTGCATGTTTTGGTTCCGTGAGTCTGTTTATTCTCAATAGAGGAGTTTTCCCGATGAGATCGGTGATGCTTTCAGCGACAATCATCCGGATGGTCCCTCAATTTTTCCAGCGAAATGTCAACTCTTTTCTCGATTACTGAAATGTGCGTGTGAGTTTTGCAAGTTCTTATCATGTGTTTAGAGGTCGTAGGAGGAAGTTTCTTCCCACCTAAGCCTGCTTCTATCACATCTTTCTTCGTCACCTGTTCGCCGTTTCTCCAAGCTTGTACTTCAATGGCTGGTGAATTATAATCAACGAAAACGACGGGAACTTTGTTGCACCCTAGTTCTTTTAAAGCATTGAACCTGTGTTCGCCGTCGAGGATTATATTAGTGTTCTTGTCAACCACTATCGCAAACTTCAGGATTTTGTCTAACTCGATTTCCTTTTTCAGCTCCCTCAGATGGTCCAGGTTAGCTTCTTCATGATGTCTTAATGTGTCCAATTCGACAAGTCGCATATCGAGCGACATTGTAGATTCGGGAGGGTTCCCGAGTGGGCGAGTCATTGGCGGAGCCTCATTTAACAGTGTTAAACCGTATGATTTAACGGCGTTAAAGATATATAAATTTGACGCTACATGTATACTAGAGGAATTAGAATGAAACCTCCGTGCATGATAGTGGTTCAATACATTCTTCCAACAATAAGAGTGCTGATAATGAAGAACCTCATCCAAGAACACAACATGCGAAAGATAGACGCATCCAAGAAAATGGAGTTAACTCCTGCAGCAATAACGCAATACATGAAAGGCGAGAGAGGAAAAGCCTTTGCAGACAAGATAACTAAATCCGAAAAAACCATGAAAATCATCTCAGATCTTGCAGACACCCTAGCAAGTGGCGACATCCCAGCAGAGAACACGATAGACAAACTCTGTGAGGCATGCAGCACTATCAGAGCTGAGGGAATAATTTGCGGATTACACAAGGAAAAACTTCCAAGCTTGAAAGAATCCGCATGTGCAATATGCGAGCGCACTACTTGCTGACAGAACTAATTCAACCAGAGGCACGAGCCTTCACAATCTAAACCAGTATGTGTGGGTCTGTTGGCGCGGAGCGTGGAATTTGAACCCACGCATTGACCGAAATGAAAAACACCCAAGTATCCGCCCGCTGTACTGAACACATACCCTCGGGCCCGCCATAGTCTTTAGAGGTTGTTACTTTTGGATAATGGGAATATTCGCCTCTTTTGGCGGTAAATCATCTGAACGATTCGGACTGATGGTTGGCTTGGTTCAAGTTTATGGGGGCGGTGGTGGAGGTGGGGGAGGAGGTATTGAAGCAAGTGTAGCCGCTGGAGGCTTTCTTTTGCGTCGTGTCAAACCAACAAAAGCAGCTACTATGGCTACAACGGCTACTATTATGATTACCCAAATCCACCAGTCAAGTCCTCCAAATCCTCCAAGACCGAAGAGTCCTCCGCCCCAGAGGTCAGTTTCAGCAATCTTTATTGCACTGGATACTTCGCCGTATGAGGTTGTGAATTCTAGAAGCACGCCTGTCGATCGATCCCAATAGTATTCCGAAGTCACGCCTAAAAATGATGCATTTATATAAACAGCTTCTCTGCCGTTTTTAGTCGTTGGGCCTTCAATAGAATAATAAAATCCTGGCACACTTGAACCTGCCGTTAAGTTCGAGGGAATGAATATAAAGTTTGGAATTGAACCTGAAGAGTAGCCAGGCATTGCTACATCTATGAAGAACGGTTCAGGAGAACCTGGAATATCTATATCCTCAACTGTCCCATTTCCTTCCAAGCTTCCCGAAATAATCGTGCCTGCCACGTTTTCAATGGTGATTCTCATCCAACCCGCATCAATGGTTTTTCCCTGAATCGTCGCAGTAATATTGTATTTCACCTTATGTCCAGCCGTAACTCCCACCGTATAACCTATCGCGGACGACGTACTTACTGTCAAAATAAGGCAAAGCAATATCAGAAGAGAGAGTATTGCTTTAACATTGTTCATGACTCTTAATCCCGACGTATAGCACTCCATGATTCTTCTTATAATCTTTGTCAACTGTACAACACTCATTGCCAAGAACATCTAATATTACTCCTAGGAAAAAAGGGCGACAAAGTCAGGTCACTACACATATTTGTTTTCCCTTGCGCAGTACCATCTTTGATACTGTTGAACAAACCTCAAGGACTGACCGCAACTGGGACATATTGGAACAGGCGGTGAAGGCGGCGGAGGCGGTGCAGTTATTGGATATCGTGATTGTTCTGGCGAAGATTCAAAGAAACGCTGGAAATTGAAGCGACCGCCCAAAAAGTCCCTTAAGATAATCGCGAAAATTGGGAAAATGATGATTGCGTCAACCGCTATTGACCAGTATCCGGCGTCTGGAATTGTTGCAATAGCATTCCAGACCATGTGGTTAGCCATGCCAACAAGGAGAAACAGAAGCGGCAACGTCAATGAAGTTTTAGAAACGTCTCCACTTGCCTGCCTCTTGGCCATAATGGCGAAAACCCCTATGCCGACAAATGCTGACCATAAGGGATGCATTAGCGGGGTGATCAAGATCCTGATCACAAGAAGCTCTGACGGCAAACCGCTCGCTGCAATGTTAAATAAATACAAAATGCTTTCAACAACCCCGAATCCCAGCCCAGCTGCTGCTCCCAAGACGGCTCCATAACGGCGATTGGGTACGACCTTCCACACAAAGACGGCGACAATCAACATGGCCAACGCTTTGGACGGCTCTTCTGTCAACGGAGCCATAACAATCGTCATCGCCCCCCACCCGACAATTGGCAACAATGCAAGCTGCACGAAGAAGGCGACGAGGAAACCCAAAACCGCCGAAATGATGAGGGCTATGACAAGACCCCTGTTAGGTCTCCAACCGCTCCTGAAAAGAAGCGGCTGCTCCAAACTCGCCAGTTGCACCCTAATGCCTAGAAAGAAGTTGGTTCTTGGACCGTGAAAACCGCCTTGATCAGAAGCGCTTGGTGGAGGTGGCGGCGGAGGCGGATAGGGTATCTGCGTCATATAATTCGCCTTTCGTTATTTGACCACACGTTTCTTAAAGGTTTCGTGCGAGTTTTCTAAAACATACATTGTACAGCAAAATGTGACGAGTGTAAAAAAATATAAGAAATTTAAACAAAGGGTGGAGGATCTTGAAGATAAGAGTCAAGTTCTCTAAGACGCGTGAAACGTTAAGTCTCATTGCCGCGATTAAGGCGGCGGTGGCGGAGGAGGCGGTGGAACAGGTGCGAATACTTGTTTTACGCTGACTACTGTTGTTCCTGCTATGCGGTCAAAGTATCTCTGGCGAGGGTCAGGTCCAGGGGTTGCTATACCGATCAGAAAGTCGATGAGAAAGATGACCCAGAAGATTTTGCTTATGTTTCTGGTCAAAACCTTGTTAGACATTGCTTTGTTGCCATCGAGCATTTGCACTTTTAAGCCCATGATCCTCTTTCCCAATGTCGCCGCAGATGCCGATGACTCCAACACGACAGAATAGATGACATAAAGTAGACCGTAAAAGACTGGTATTAAGAAAGGCCAGATCAACCATCCGAGTCCTCCGATCGCTTTGTAAAGTGGAGCCCCAGTCCCGTTCCAGATTAGCACCTACCATATGACCGAGCTTATGACAGCCCAAGGTATGCTGTCAATTATGGCAGCGACGATTCTTAAGAGCCAATGAGTCCCAATATCAGTTTGAGTACCGGTACTTTCATATCCTGTTGACATTTTTTCATCTCGCCTAGATATTCGACTTGATTCGCTATTATCATTTTCTATCAGTCTCGCCAAGCCAGTCTATGATCACCTGTATGCTTCACTCTTGAAAGTTTCAGAACTGATTCAATCCAGAAATTATTCAGAAGTCTTAAAACTTATAAGATGTATCACAGCTAACTCCTAAACAATAGAAGTGATTGAAATGTCAAAACAAGAAAAAGAAAAAAAGGCCATGACAAAAGACCGACTGATAGGCATGCAAGTAATCGACAGTGAGGGATACGATGCTGGAACTGTACAAGACATCGCATTCACAGTAGGAAAGTTAGGCATGACTTTAATTGTTGAGACGAAAAAAGGCGAGAGCAGAGAAATTCCTTGGGATGGAATCCAAGCTGCAGGAGACTTCGTCATACTAAAACCTTCAGCCGCTCAAGCACAAGTCATCGGCGCACAACCAGTGGCCCAGCAGGCTCAGCAAGCGGCACCAGTTTGCCCCACATGCGGAGGACCACTAACCTACATTCAACAGTATCAAAGATGGTACTGTTACAAGGACAAGAAATACGTCTAGAAAAGAAGAAACAGCGACACTCTACACTTTTTATCTTCGGCAATAATGGCAAAGAAAGAGTTTTGTTAGGGATATTTCTTGCAGTTTGTGCAATACCATCGGTCATACTGTTGCACGAAAGTTAGCGGCTGACCGCAAGTGGGGCACGTCTGCACAGCGCCAACTGGTGGAGGAGGCGGTGGCGGTCGAGAAATGCGAGACAAATTGAATATTCCAGGCATTCCAAATGGTCTTCGCTCAAGAACTCCGGAGAGGTAGCCTCCTATTGAGAAGAACATAAAAGCAAACAACACCGCGATAATCCAAGCTATGAAATAGTTCGCTGCATTATTTGTATATACAATCGCGAAGACCAACGTGACAAATAGGTCAATAATTGTGTAGACAAGCGCTGTGAAGAACCCTGCGCTGAGACCGGCCATTTCCATGTTTTCGCCCATATGATGGAACCTGAAATTAATGTAGCTAGCGACAAGACCGCCAGGTATGAAACCAAACAAACCAACCACAACCGCAGCACCTATGTATGGCCCCCAATTCCCTACTAGGAGCCCCGCAGGAGACGCAACAGCCAACCCGAGGGCCACCCCTATGAAGCTTGCTGCAAGATAATCATGCAAATAACCTTCCCTGAGACCCACAAAAATCCCTCACAGCTTTACAGAGAAAACATGTTTCTTTTTTCTTAGTATTTAAAACTTACCCGAATGATAACTCAAAATGCCAGCATCAGTTCGCACACTACATAAGAAGCGCTCTCTCTCAAACGAAGACACCTCGATAAGACGCCACAGATAAGAAGATAAGAAAACTACCATGGTATGGAGGAGCATTAACTTAAGACCAAGCCGTGATCATGATTCGCGCGCACAGGTCAATAAATAAAAAAAGTTGGGATATTGAACTAGCACTCATGCTTTCTTTTGCAAGCTTTAGCCGCCAGCCCGGCTGCAATCACAAGTAATAGGACAATAAGCAACGAAGGAAATTCTGGTATTACTTGAGTGGCAGTAATTTCAATCTTGCGAATACTGTGGTCGTACGCGATCGAGAAGATGTTATGCGTTTGATTTTCCGTCTGCGTGTAGTCCAAGCCTTCTCGGAGGATTGAGCCGTCGATGTAGACTGAAAAGGCTCCCCAAATCAGAGTCTTCGGAATAGTCACGTTGCAGAAACCTTTTGTTCCAGGTGGACCTCTAACGTTGAAACTGAATGTTTTAAGGTCTTGGATAAACTCTGCGGATTCAAGGGTTGAGTTGCTCTCGGTTGCTATGCTGTAGTTCAGGCTGCCTACAGCAAAGTGGAATGTCCATCCTGCGAACGCCAAGGGTATCCTGACTGCGTAGAATCCGAACGGTATGTTGTTCCACCATGTGATGCCGGCTATGCCTTTCTTTGTCTGTGTGAACAGGTATCCTTCGAATTTCTGGTCGTCACCTGACTGCACCGTGTCAGCGAAGTCTATGTAGAATTCTATTTTGTGGTCTGGGCCCCATGATTCTGGAAGCGGATATTCCCATGTTCTCACGTAACCGCGGACACCGTGCTGCTTTCCATCTTCCGACGTATAAGTGCCGAGTATGTTTGGAAAGCTTTCAACGTAGTTGTCAGATGCAGCCCTGAGATTAAGTATTCCGGTCCAGCCGTCGTGAACCATTGAGTACGTTCCCAGAAAGTCCTGTTTCTGGATGCTTGAAACCCCTCTGATTCTGAGTGATGGATCTCCGAAAAGATGGAATTTCCATGGTTGATGGAATTCTGCGACTTTCTCCCAATTTGGCGGATCTACAGTCGCCGGCGGCGGATACACTTGGTAATATCTTCTGACCATATGGTTCCACATTTCCCCAGGAGTTTGCCATCCATATTTGAGCGATTCGAAGAACAGCTTGTCAAGGTCAAAAGACCAAGGCTGTGATCCTGTAACACATCCGACGTAAGCTATGAAACCAACGTTACTATTGAGCAGGACATGTTCAGCAAAACTATATGGGTTATCGACCTCTTGTATTGCGGCAGGCTGTGGCGGCACGTTATTAAAGACTTCACCCTTGTCTGTCCCGTTGTGATGTACACCGTAGACATCTGTGTAAGGATTGTACGGAGGTTCAGTTGTGAACTGTGCTGTGCCGCAAGCCCCTGCAAAAACAACTGGAAGCTTTTGATCGTTGCTTAATCCCGCCGTTTCAGCTATGCCGTAACCGCCAGTCGGTATAGCCCACCCCATCAAGTTTCCGTGGCCCAAGTAGTTTGCAAAGCCGACCCCCTGATTAAGGACATTGTTGATGCTCGATGCGTTCGGAATTTGAGTTGGCCCAGCAGGGTTGCCTGGAGAGTAGAGCTTAGTTATCGAATAATCAGTCAGGTACGTGTCGCTGATGTTCTCCTTTATCAGACTGGCATGTTGTTGCCAGTCAGTCGTGGCAACCATCAAAGCTCTTTTTGCCCACGCAGACTCATACGCTGAAAACTCGTAAGTGATAACTTTGTTCACGTAGGTAGTGACTTGCGCTACTGTCGAAGCCGGCACCCTTCCCACCGCGATGTCGGGGCTCAGGTCTCCACGGTCAACATTAAGGTCTCCAGCAATCGTCTCGCCGTGCAACTCGCCGTAATAGCCGTTCTTGTTGTAGTCCCAGTCGTCGAAAATTCTTCCTCCGCCAGCCTTGTAAAGACACGCGTAGTATATGTCACCTGAATAAAACGCGCGGTTGTAGGCTGTAGTTGTGTTGCGGTCAGTCATTGTATATCGAACGGGGAAGCGGTTACAATCTCCGACAAGCATTACCCATCTTGTGTCGCAGTATGTTTCATACGCGGCAATGGCTTTCTTGATTCTTTCGGGTTCGTCTCTTCCTTCGTCAGTGAAGCTTTTGTTAATGCTTTGCCAGCTTTGAACGTATGTGTTGATGCCTGTGTAGTCCTTGTGTTCCTTCAGCGGTTTTAGCGCGTCAAGGAAAGTTTCGTGGGCAAGAACCAACAGGTCAGCCACGGTTGAGGCCAAGTTAATTTCGATGAGGTTTGAAAAGCTTGACAAAAATCCAGCAGGCTGTTCATCGGTGAAACTTGGGTTCTGCGAGTAGGTCTTCAAGCCTAGCCTCACAAGACTGTTTGGCACAGCTTTGATTTCCGGCAGGCTGATGGCAATTTCCCAGACGCGGTGCGGTGTTGCACTGTTGATTGATGGACCTAAACCGGCCTTCAGATTTGAAGAGGACGGTTTTACACCGGTCCAGCCTGGACCAATGTAGTATTGTTTACCAAGATTATGTGTACCCGGGTAGAAGCCATAGAGTAAGTCGACGTCCTTGGTCATTTGCCCATCAATGTTAACGTCGAAAGCCAGTGAGATGTAGTCGCCCCAAGGCGTCGTCGCCAGCGGCGGATCGTCCACTGTGTCACCAGTCAAGTCGATCAGCAAATAAAGATTCACCGCATCATTCTGCACTTGAACCGACCCGTGAGCCAGCGCGATTTTCGGGGCAGCGACCCATTCGTCTTCTGACACTATCCCATCAATCACTGGCGGATAACCAGCGAAAACGCTCAGTGTGCCTGTGAACGATGCCTCTGCCAGTCGTACATGAACAATTGATAGGCACAAAACAGCTACTATCATCAACGAAGATATTGCCTTCAAATTTTTCACCAACACGATCTTTCCTCACAAAATACGCGCATTCTGTATTTATCATTTAGCCACGTCAGCAAAGATTCAAACAATGGAAAGACACAGCATCCATTTAATTGGTCTCCGGACGGTCAAAACATCGCTTTTAGATCAGCAGAAACTGGAAATCAATTACTTGCCTTCCCTCTCATGCCCGCCACCTGCCTCGTGATAGCCGAAATGTTCAGCCTCCCTTTAACAGCCAACGCCTGAACAATACACCTTGAAATGTCATCCTGCGCAATGGGCTTCTCACGCAAATATCTCTCTGCGTTTTTCAAACGGGAAGCAATTTTCAAAGGTTCACCGTACATCCCAATACCCAGCTTGGTCAATCTCAACGAAGCCGCCAAGCCTTCATACCCCGGTTTTTCAAGAATCAACTCTTCAAGAAGATCTAGTCTGCGAATTATCTGATCAAGCTTCTTGCCGAGTTCTTCTATGTTTGAACCTGCGTTTTCTTTTTTGCCCAAAATCACTCTTGCTTCCTGCACGTCATTGTGCTAAATTACTATTTCATTGTTTAAATGGTTGACCTCGAGCGCGTCCTCAAAAGACATGACGACCTCATACAAAGAACACAAACATATATCAGCCCGTCGAACCTTCACGAAAAACAGACAAACCCATTCATTTTCTCTATTGAACGCGCGCGATATTGAATACATTGTAATTTGATGTTAGAAGCTACCAAATAAGCTATCAAGATGGTAATTTTCCCCAAAAACTGAAGAATCACAGGATTTCAATATGCAACCATGGCAAAAATTTTGCATTAACCTTGTGTCTTATGAAGTGCTGGTTCTAGACCCGCGCGCCCATGTGAAGTGTGATGCTACAACAGGACAAACTCTGTCTTGATCTGCTTTAGCGAAATCATGGAAATGGCTTTCTGTAAACCTGTTTTTCCGGAAATGACGCTCCTCAAGAAGTTATAGTACTCGTCTTGATCTTTTGTTCTAATTTTCACAATCAACTCCCAATCTCCGGATATAATGTCTACACTCTCAACTTCCTTGTTTTTGGCCAAGTCCACTGCCAATCTTTCAGGAGTACAATACTCACCAGCGGATAAAGCGATCAGAACATATGCGCAAAATCCTTCATCGATTTTCTCGTAGTCAAAAACAGCTTTGTAAGTTCTTATTGCGCCATCATTTTCTAGCTTCTTTATGTTGTAGTGAATGGTAGCAGAGGGTTCATCTATGGTTCTGGCTATTCTCGCTATTTGCGGAGTGCAGTAGCCTTCCTTGAACAGCCTAACTAGTTCAGGTTTTATATTCTTCATGTTATTGAACAACATTCAATTTTCTATAAATTTTTTGCGTTATATTCGAGCTTTTTTCAGATACACAATTATCGACGACAGCCCGTAAGGTAGTCAGAAGCAAAATGGAGGTTGGGCAAGATGGAAATAAAATATAAAGGGGGTTTGAAAACAAGAACCCAGTTTGGGCTTGTCAAGAACCTGGGAACGATCTTCAGAAGAGTTGGAGGCATCCGTTTAGGGATTCTCCGATCGATTGATCAGGACGGCATCTCTGTTAACATGTTCACCGCAAGCTACCTTCCCTACGAAGCATCAAGAACCTACAGAACAATTATGATTGAATTCGAGCGCCAACGCTCAAAAACCTCAGTAGAAGCACAGAGCATAAGAAACCGCCTATAAGCCTGTATAATGTTCCCATTTTTCCTCTCGCGCGCGCTTTTTCACGTTGGGTTTTCTGTTTGTAGTCTGTTGGTTTCATATCTGTTTAGTTTTATACGTGTGTGGTTTCGGCTTGTATGTTCACGTATGAAACCCTTTTTATGGGGTTCTCATAAGTCGATCGAATCGATCGATCAGTCTTAGAAGCTCTTTTAGAGTGAATGGAGAATATGGCAATCCTAACAAATTGAATTGCGCGCGCTATGGAATCTTTTCTCAAATCCAGACTGGCTCGCAAATCAAGCGTGAACTCTGGACGAGTAGTAATTGATATATATGCTGTAAATCTTCATAAATTCGCAATCGATTCATCATGGGTTGCGTGGAGACGGGAAGGTTGAAGAAAAAGACCGCATTCTTTAGTGTGCAGGTTTTTATCATTGCCCTATTGATGGTGATGATACCCTTCCTGCAACCAACTTGTTTTGGCGTTGATGAAAAAGTCTGGTATGTTCATGACGTTATAGACCCGTCATTGGATGAAGTGAGATGGAGGGAGCAAGGAGCAACAGAGGAGGCAAAGCCTTCGATAGCGGCCGGTCTATGGTTTGCGATGTCCAAGCGTGAGAGCTTAGTTAGTGCAAGTGATATTTTTGTCTCGACGTATGAACGCTTAAACTGGTCACGTTTGGCCCGCGCATTGAACGATATATACAACCTGCAATTCGCTGATTTCAACGAATTTATCCAATATTTGGTCACTAACCGCCTTTGGTGGCTCAACGTCACCTGGGACATGAATTCTGATCGGTATGGAATATCATCTAACACGACTGAAATAGACTACTCCTTCAACGATGTCAACTCCGAAGCAGAACTGTGGACATCGTTCCACGTCATCCGCATACCAGAGTATTTCATAGGAAGCGAGAGACTGGAAACCTGGCTCATCGGTTTTGACCTAACACCAATTTCAACAGGCAACCTCAAACTCTACGAGTTTCGCCAAGACTCGACAATTAACGGAAGTTACTACAATCTCTACTTCAAAGCACCAGCCAACATACTTGCTCAGCACGGCGACAATTTCACATTGAGCCTCGATATCACTCCTTCTTCCCGCGGCCAATCTGTCAATATGCGACAAGTCATCGACATAAACATGCCCCCAAACACTGAAGTGAAGGAAATCTCACCGCTCAACATGTCCATCATTCAAAAGGGCAATACTGCTACGTTTGTCTTAGCCGAAGATGAGCAATATCCACCCTCATTCACGGTGGTAAGTGGCCCTCCGGCAAAACCCTTCAGTCAAATCGTTTGGGAAAATGCTAGTGTGTGGATCCTTACACCAGGCGGTTGGGCGGCGATCGCCTCATTATTGGTGCTCACCTTCACAGCCGTACGCGGCAGAAGAATATGGCGCCGAAGCAAACTGTACCACCACCTCTACCACAGCATGGTTACCATTTACGACCTCTACTCTACAGAGGCCATAAAGTTTCATCAAGAGATGGCGAACGTGTCAACCTCAATCTTCAAACTGCTGATAGAAGACAAGATCACAGACGACCAGTTTGAGAAACTACTCGTGAGAAGAGACGACCTTCTAAAAAGAGTTCATGGCGAACCACCCCCACCTCAAAAATGACGACCGTTCTCAAGCAGTCCGGCCTTAATTGCATTTTTTAATAATTGACACAACAATGAAACAAAAAATGGAACGGCTTGAAGGAATTCAAGCTCTTCTGACAATTAGAGCTATGGGGTCGAGGCGGTCGCGGAGGAGAGGATATCGATACTGCTAGGGGACTATACCCTCTTTTGCTCTTGTCCCTGAACTGCTTAGTTTGAAGAAGTCACGTTCAGTCAATATGCCGACTAGCTTTTCGTCATCAACAACCAGTAGCGCGCCCACGTTTCTTTCTTTCATAGTTCTTGCCGCTTCATTTACATCTGCATTTGGGGAGATTGTTACCAGTTTCTTAGTGCCTATCTGCAATGCTGGAGTCTGGAGAACTTGGAGGATGGTTCCGGAGCGCAGATGCTTAAAAACTTCGCCGGATCCGAAAAACCTAACGATATCCATAGCGGTGACTATGCCCACAAGTTTGCCTTGTGAAACAAGAGGTAGACGGCGAAAACTCTTCTCCACCATTTCTCTCTCAGCTTCGACAATTGTTGTTTCACCAGCGGCGGTGACCACTTTTTCCGTCATCAAAGCTGCAAGCTTGACTCCTCTGGCTTTTCCCTCGAAGACGCTCAACAGGTCTCTTTCAGTGACGATTGCCAGTACTCTATCGGCGCTATCTACGACGGGCAGACCGCCTACCTTGTGTTGCTCCATAAGCTTGATCGCGTAGTCTATGGTGACAACATTTTTGACTGCAGGTGGGTTTGGTCGCATAATGAATTTGACTGGTGCATTTATCGCTTTGAAGAAAGAGCCGTTGAATTCCCGTTGAATGATCTGAAATTTTTCGCCTCCTCCCAAATAGTCTACAATGTCAGTGCTCGTCACTATTCCTTGAAGCCTCTTTGTTCTAAGATCCACGATCGGTATGCGGCGAAAGCCCTCTCTAGCCATAATGTGAACAACATCATAAACAGAAGTCGTGAGCGATGCTGTCACGACTGGACGCTTAGCAATCGTCATGATTTCTCCTTCACGATCAGACCGTTCAAACCTCAGTTTTGCCAGTCCACAACCTCTCCCTCTCGCCTCTTTCACTTCTTTGACCACCTGAATCCGAATCCAATCATAAACCTCGAACAATTGGTTCTATATTAACTGAAACCAATATAAATCCGCGTGCTGCTCTTCTACTCAAAGTCTTTCGACGCCGTAATCTCCGAAGCCTTATTTCTGTAATCACAACTACATTAAGTTCTCATGGTAGATTAGAGAGACAAGCAAAAGAAAAAGGGACTGTGAATGAGCATATCCAAGAAAATAAAAGATGCGGTCAAAGAAGTCGGGCTGATGAACGAACTGTGCGAACATCTTCGACAAATTGGCATAAAATCGACGTTACTGGAGTCAGGAAGCCCCGAGGCCATGGGGCCTAGGTGGAAGAAAAGCATCTTAGCCAGCAGCTACGTTTTGGGCTGCATCAAGATTGAAGACCGAAACATTGACTTGGTACAAGTGGGTAGGCTTGGAGACCCCCAATCGCACCTAAAGTATGAATATCATTATGTGGTACGGGCGATCGGGGAAGGTTTGGAGGACAAGCTGTGGGCGAAAACGAAGCCGATCGGCCCTGTTGACTTCCAGTGGGAGGGAGGATATCTCGCGCAACTGTTGAACGCTGACTCTGACCTGCAGGATATGCTTCTTAGAGCAGGATCAAACAGACTAGCGATAAGCCCTGACAAAAAGAACCGATGTGTCAGGATAACACCGATACCGGCGGGGTGGACCACAATTATGGTTGGCCCAATTTCTATCCCTGCTCTAGGAAGAGAGGCGTTTCCGACCCGTGAAGCCTTTGAAGCCTACGACAGAATAGCTCAACACATACGCAGCATCGCAAACGCCCAGCCTTAATGCCATCCTGATTTTCCAATGGAGAATCATCGCCTAAATTACCTTCAGAAAATTTCGGATCTTCTATCTGCGCTTAGTCTTGGAACTCGAGAAAATGACTATAAAGCATTATGAACCAACATCATAATCTTGACTATTGCCGCAGCGAAAGTTCTGACTATAGAGCGACTGGAGTAACATATTAGCACCCTGAAACACTGGAAACATCAACCTTCATTACAAAAGGCCTGAAACGACTAGCACTTCAACTTTCCCAACACGTTTGCTCCGATAGTTTCCTCGCCTATCTTGAATGTTTCAGGCTCATCTTTCTTCAGAACTGCCTTCAAATCCTTAGAATCAAGCTCGCTCACAAGCCTAAGTATTTCCCTCCTAGCGGACTCAACATGCCTCCGAAGCAACTCCTTATCTCTGTAAACTACCCCTGCCAGTGGACATATCTTCTCCATCTTCACAAACCACTCAATTTTCCAATTTTCAACGTTGATGTCAAACGTTATTGGTCCAGCAACACATGTCTCCGGCTTCACAGAATGAATCAAACATTTCCTTGTCCTCTTGTCATGAAACACACAAAACCCATCAGCATCCAACCTTGGAAAAACATACTCCGACTCAACGAAGGGCTCTTCAATCGCAACCTTTTCCTTTTTTAGATAAGACTCTATGATCCTCCTGCGCTCACGTGTTATCGGCGGTGTTGTTTCATGGCAGCAAGTATAGTTTGTCTTGCATTGACGACAAATGTCAAAAAAGTCGGTTTGCCTTTCCTTTTTGACGGACATGTGAGCCTTCTCATCTGCCCTCTTAGAAATAGGGTTGATTATCCATAAGTCTTTTTGTAAGTTGCGAGTAAACATTGACCACTGCTTCTTCAAAATCTGTTTTCTGAACCTTCTTCCCAACCCTTTCACGTATGATTTCCGACAGATTCCCACATTGTATTCTCTTCTGCACTATTGAAAGATACTTTTTCTCTTCTTCCAATGCGCTTTCCTGAGCAATTCGTAATAGATGCTGACAGACTTGGCGTGCTGTGTGTCCGCTCGGGTGCAGAGTTTTCGCGTTTAACCCGTGCGCCACAATCGAGTTAAAATCCTTCACCAAAACTTCGTGAGGCAAAAGTTCAGCCTCTCTTTCAAGCAATCCTCTCGCTAGGGCTCTTATAAAACAGCTCAACGCAACATCCGACCGAACACATTCCTGCTCATCCATCACTCGAATTTCAACAGCCCTCCTGTCAAACCGAAAAATTGCGCCACGAGAGTTAACCCAATCCTTATTAAGGATCAGCTTGTCTGCGCCTTTCCTAGCTATGTCCGACGAGTACTTTCCAATAATTTCCTTCCGGTATTCACTAAACGAAGACGCGTATTCCGGGACAACGTCGCCAGTCACCGAAGGCACCTCCTTCTGGTTCAGCATGTAAAAATTCAACCTGTTGTCATCATCTTTTCCGAATTTACCTTCATAAATAGGCGAGGAAGCTGCAATTGCTGGCAAATAAGCGCAAACGTTGGCAAGAACATTGTGCAGCAGAATGCCGTTTTGCTCATTTGAATATGGAAGATTGAGCTGAAAACTTTGAATGTTAAGCCACCCATGTCGCCTAAGGTTGAAGACTTTACTGTAGGCCTCGTAGATCTGCCTGTGACGATGCGGCCATATACCTGTGTCCTCAAGCTCTAACAGCGGATGCATTCCTGCCCCAAGAAGACATGCCTTATATTTACGGTCCAAAAAGTCAAGCAGTGCTAAAACTGCCTCTTGCATTGTTTCTTCGAAATTTTCAGGCGATCTGAAAGGCGCGTTCGGCCTAATTTCCATAACATGCAGTTGAAGTTCTTTTCCAAAGGTAAAATGAGGCTCCTCTACGAAGTTGACGATGCGGCCGTGGAAATCCTTCAATATCCTGTCCACAATGGGTAGGGCTTTCAATTCATCGTCTACCACTGAAAACTCATGCTCAGGACCTAGGACCTCTAATGTTTTGTACGTGTTTTTTCCTCTTTCAGATTAGCTGTTCCCCAAAATTTGAATATAAACGTACAGTTAGCTTTAAATACATAAGTCGCAATACCGAACCTTTCAGTTATCTGGTGTCACATGGGTGCTGGTTGTCTCAAACATCAACCTAACAACAAATTTGCAGACAATGAGACCGGCCGAATTCCTCAACTCATCAATTAAAGATTTTACTCTCAACCTGAACAATGACTACCGCTATTTAAAAACAGGATACTACGTGTCCATGCACGCAGAGGTTTTGGGCAACACGGTGATTCCCTCAAGCGAAAACATAATTGACGCTAGCAGAACACCGATTTTGCTGCTTAAAGCCTCAAAAGCAGGAATTCCAACCTTACCTTATCTGGTAACTGGATCAGTCAAGGAAGTGATTGCCGAGTTCGGTTTTCCAGTGGTCGTTTTTGCGGTTAACCCCTTCTCCTATGACGGATTCAAAATTGCAAGAAATAAGAGTGCGCTTTATAGGGCTGTTAAAAGTTTGAGCATGAACTACAAGTTTGCGGTGTGTGTACAGCCGCTTAGAGGAGAAATGATTTCGTTCAAATCCATCTTCGGAAAATGTGAATCAGATGGAGTGATAAGCAGGATTTCGGAGAAAGTTTACGAACTTTTCAAAATTCCAATCTGCAAATTGCACGTTCAACGCATCGGAGGCGAAGCCTATTTGTGCGGGCTTCAGCCTTTAGAGAAGGAAGAGATTTTTCCATCTGACTTAGAAACGGTTTCTGCGATAATTGCTCGGATGTCGAGCAAGGGTGAACACCTAGTTGGGTAGTATAGCCTGTTTTGTTGAGAAGTATAATTTTTCAGATCCAAAAGAAGCATTGGCACTCCAAAATTTCCAGCGCACAGCAATGGAAAGAGGTCATGAATTCGAATTCCTGTTCAGAGAAAACATCGCCAAAATTCCAAAATATGACGCAGTTTTCATAAGAGCCACAACCGATCCGCTTTACACTGCGTACATAGTTTCAAAAACAGCGTGGGAACTAGGTCTAAAAGTTGTTGATGATCCCGAGTCCATACAGATCTGCGGCAACAAGATCCACCTGTACGATCTCTTCAAAACACACAACGTGCCACACATTCCAACACTTTTCCTAAACAAAGAAGAATTGCATCACAGAAGACTTCTGGAAGTTTTCAAAACTCTTGGAAAACCCATCGTTGTAAAAGCGCCATACACAAGCTTCTCAAGATACGTTGAAAAAGTCGCCTGCGAAACAAGCTTCCGCGACGTCGCCAAAAGATACTTCAGAAAATCCGACGTTCTAGCCGTGCAAGCATTTATGCCCACGGCTTTCGACTGGAGAGTCGGCGTTCTAAACCATGAAGTACTATACGTTTGCAAGTACATGATCCCGAAGGGCAGATGGAAACACGGGGCCAAACGCAGAGGCAAACCAACCTTCGTCTGGGGCAGAACAGTCTCGCTAAAACGGGAAAACGCGCCTGCAAAATTGAAAGAAGTGGCATTAAAAGCATGTGAAGTCATTGGACACGGACTTTACGGCGTGGACATCAAAGAAGCCAACGGCAACTACGTCGTCGTGGAAGTAAACGACAACCCAAGCATCTACGCAGGCTACGAAGACCTGAGAAACAGAGACCTCTACGGAAAAATCATAACATACCTAGCCGACTAATCTATTCTGATTCCGCAGCTTTGAAAATTCAGGGCAACAACATGAAAAGTGTTGTATAGGGAGAAGTTAAGCCTTATATCCGAACGTATTCATGTTTCACGGACAACGTGAAACTCAATGGGGATACTGGCTTATCTCAGGCGAGAGTTCTTCTTCATAACGGGCAATTATAGGATTCTTGTGATAAGCTGGGTAATAATGGATCTCGCTATGGAAATCCCTGTGCCAAACTATCAGTATTACGTTCAAGCCCTCGGTGGAACCGGCTTGGCATTGGGAATAATAGGTTTTGCCAATTTTCTTGCGATGGCAGCCGTAGCCTTCCCAGGCGGATATCTTGCGGATAAGTATGGTAGGCGCTGGCTTATCACTACCATGACTTTTGGACTGGGGTTCTCTTACCTGTTCTTCGCCGTTGCTCCGACGTGGCATTTCATCTTGATAGGAACGATCGTGCACAGCCTATGTTTGATATATTCACCGGCCCTTTTTGCGATGGTTCAAGATTCGCTTCCGCCGGAGCGCAGAGGAGTGGGCTCTTCGTTGATACAGATGATTCACGGAACATTCAACACGCCAGGCCCAATAATTGGAGGGCTTCTTCTGCTGCAGTTTGGACTGGTCAACAGTATGAGAATAATCTACTTCATCGTAACGGCCCTCCTTCTCGTTGCAGCAGCGTGGCGGCTCAGGTTGAAAGAGACCGTAGCCAACTCAGAGCCTATGCGTTTCAGATACTTCATCTCTTCATATCCACAAGCCATCAGAGAGTGCTGCATTAACGTTTGGAAGACTGCGCCTCGATCAGTGCTGTGGCTCTTTTCCGTACAGATCATGGTAATGTTCGCCAACGCACTTGTCAACGTGATAAACGCGGTTTACGCAAGAGACGTGCTCGGAATCCCTGAAGAGTTGTGGTGGCTCACTTTCATTCCGCTTCTAGTGACTATGATGATTGTTTCTATTCCAGTTGGAAAGATGATTGACAGAATTGGAGCGAAAACACCGCTTATACTAGGCGCGTTCACTCTGGCCTTGTCTTCATTGATCTTTGTCAACGGCAACCTCTTTAGCATCATGATTTCGATGTGCCTGAACGGGTTGGTCTTCCTGTTAATAATGTCCTCAGCGATGGCCCTCTCCGCACATCTTGTAGAACCGCAAAACAGAGGCAAAGTAAGAGGGTTCCTCAACTTCATGGGCTACATCCTCACCGGCATCGGCATGCTGCTTGGCAACTACCTCTATAACTTGTATCC
>Ga0172365_10000849_pt1 | contig 21412 bp, 20 predicted proteins | sample LakKivSesite48cm_FD_114535 | JGI IMG/M metagenome (GOLD analysis project Ga0172365, IMG submission 114535) | Sediment microbial communities from Lake Kivu, Rwanda - Sediment site 48cm | ecosystem: Environmental > Aquatic > Freshwater > Lake > Sediment | place: Rwanda: Western Province, Lake... | reverse complement strand
CCGGCTTGGTGGTGGGCGTGCACCAGTGGGCCTGCGGATTGAAAGAAATCCGCAACCTGCAGGGCACCTGGCGCGATGCAGAGGATGGGGTGCTTGAATCAGGAGTGGTAGCCCATGGCACGGTTGATTCCACCATCGGGTTCAACCTGAAAATTAAAGCCGGCCAAAAACGCATTTTATATTACTGGATGGCAGTGGGGGCGAACTTCGAGGCGGTGACCACGCTGAACCGCATGGCGCGCGAAAGAGGTGCGCAATCCTTTTTAAATCGTACGGAAGCCTATTGGCGCCTGTGGCTGAATGTACATCTGCCTGAGATGGGCGGGATGTCTGAGGCGGTAAAGGATGAGTATGAGCGCAGCCTGTTGACCATCCGGACGCAGATTGACGAAGGGGGGGCAATCATTGCCGCCAACGATTCGGATGTCTCATCCGATGTCCGCGATACCTATAGCTACATGTGGTCGCGGGATGGCTCGCTGGTGGCCCATGCCCTCAACCGCGCTGGTTACCTTGACCTGCCGCGAACATTCTTCCAATTTTGCGATCAGGTGCACAGCCGTGAAGGTTTCCTGCTGCATAAATACAACCCTGATGGCTCGCTGGCTTCCAGTTGGCTGCCGTGGTCGGTGCAGGGGAAAAAGCATTTACCCATCCAGGAGGATGAAACTGCCCTGGTGCTGTGGGCACTGTGGGAGCATTTTTCTCGTTATGGTGATGTTTCGTTCATCAAGCCCCTGTATCGCTCCACGATATGCCCTCTGGCGGATTTTTTAGTCAATTTTCGAGACCAGGAAAGTGGTTTACCGTTGCCCACCTATGATTTATGGGAGGAGCGGCTGGGTGTTCTAAGCTGGACGGTAGCATCCGTCTGGGGAGGCCTGACGGCCGCGGCGCGTTTTGCGGAAGCCTTTGGAGAAACTGAGCGGGCAAAAAATTACCACAGGGTAGCTCGAGAGATTAAAGCCGGGGTTGAAAAGCATCTGTGGCAGCCGCAGCTTAACCGTTTTGCCCGCATGGTGAATTCCAAGGCAGATGGCGGCTGGGAAGTGGACGAGACGATTGATGCCAGCCTGGTGGGGCTATGGCAATTTGGCATGTATATGCCGGATGACGAAAAGATCGTCGCCACCATGCAAGCTATTCGCGACCAGTTATGGGTGAAAACCGATGTGGGCGGGGTAGCGCGCTATATTGATGACCACTATCACCAGGTAAGCCAGGATATCAAAAATGTACCGGGCAACCCGTGGTTCATCTGCACGCTATGGCTTGCAGAATGGTACTCGCTCACCGCCAGGCACCTGGATGAGTTAAAAAAGGCGCAAGATATCCTGGAATGGGTGGCTGGGCATGCCCTACCCAGCGGGATTTTAGCCGAGCAAGTGGACCCATACACTGATCAGCCGCTATCGGTGAGCCCGCTGACGTGGAGCCATGCGGCGTACGTAACCACACTGCTCACTTACCTGCAGCGCAGGAGGCATCTTAAACCTGCCCCCTAGATAAAAACAAAAGGCAGAGAATGGATGATCCCTGCCTTTCGTTGCCGTTCAAATAATCATCAATCAGGTTAATTTCGTGCCGCACTCAGGGCAAAACTTGGCGCCCTTGGTTTCAGCACCGCAGTTGGGGCATTGAGCGGGCGCCTGCTCCATCTTTGTGCCACAATTGGGGCAAAATTTGGCTCCATGTGTTTCAGTTCCGCAGTTGGGGCACAGTGTAGACGCTGGCTGGATCATCGGTGAGCCACACTCAGGACAGAATCTGGTACCCGGGGCGGCCAGGGTGCCGTCCTTGGGGCATCTGGCCATTTGGGTAACAGATTTTCCGGCGGCTTCCACCGCCTTTCCCACATTGCTGAAGGCGTCCCCCAGCCCCAGAGCCGAGGCGAAGCCTTTGATGGCCGCACCAGCCTGCGCTCCACGTGCTTCAGAAATTTCCTCGGTGCGTGGGCTGCATTCCTGGCAATAACCACTTTGAGCATCGAAATCTGACAGGCATACGATGCGGTTGCAGCTCGGGCACTCACGAAAGTGCACCTGGCATTGGTTCCAGGCGCTTTCCAGCTGTGCGGGGGTCATCTTATAGCTGTAACGAGGATCATCTCCCACCACATTTTCGGCTACCTGGCTGCCCACCAGGGGTACCTTGCGCAGCAGGCCACCCAGGGCAGATTTACCCAGGTCCTGCTTTACCGTATTGGCGAAATCTGGCTGGCTGCGGAATTCGCGACCACAAGAATCACAATAAAAAATAGCATACGGGCCGGCACCGTCATTGCGGATGTCGTAACGAGGCATGCGAGAGAATGGGGACATGATTTTCTCCTGAATAATAGGTTTATCGTGGTTTAAGATGCGTTTGAAAAATATGACATCTGAAGTATACATGGGTATGTCGGTGAATGTCAAGCGGTGAAATATGCAGGATGGTTTTGTCCTTCGCATCTGATATACTTACCGGCATGGCAATCAAGGCAATTATCTTCGACCTGGGCGGTGTGTTGCTGCGCACCACAGATTTTTCGTCGCGCAATCGTCTGGCGGCGCGGCTGGGAATGACCCGGCATGAGCTGGAAGCGTTCATTTTCGGGGGAGAATCGGGTGACCGGGCCCAGAAAGGCGAGATCAGCGTGACCGAACATTGGCAGACCCTACGCCAGAAGCTAAATTACTCGCAGCAAGATTTCAAGGCCCTGTTGGATGACTTCTTTGCCCAGGATGAATTGGACCAGGAATTGGTGGCTTACGTCCGTATGCTGCACAGGAAATATAAAACCGCCTTGCTGAGCAACGCCTGGGACGATTTACGCCATGTGATCGCCGAAAAGTGGCATTTTGAGGATGCCTTCGATCTCATAATCATCTCTGCTGAGGTCGGCATGGTCAAGCCTGACCCAGGTATATTCCACCTCACCCTGTCCGAGCTCCATGTCCGGCCCAATCAGGCGGTTTTTGTGGATGATATGCCGCGTAATGTGGAAGGGGCGCAAGCCGTGGGTATGAAAGCCATCCAATTTCATTCCGTACCTCAGGTGGAGGACGAGATTGAGGGTTTATTGAATGGAAGTGGCCCCGCGTAAGATGAAAATTCGAGGGGTGATTTTTGATTGTGGGGATGTGATGATGAGCATTGGCAGATTGATGGGCTATTTAACGAGCTGATCATCTCGGCAGAGATGAAGATGATCAAAACTGACCGGCGCATTTTTCACCTGGCTGTGAAAAGGTTGGGTACGCAACCGGGCGAAACCCATTTTATTGATGATGTAGAAGAAAATGTGCTCGCCGCCCACAATGAGGGATTGGTTGAAATCCGGTATATAGATACACGGCAATTCTTCGATACGATGGGCCGGACCTTAACCAATGATTGAGCAAGCAGAATGACTGGGGTAGTTATCTCACACTACCAGGCACACCAGGTCATTGTTGGGCGCCAGAAGGTGGCTTCAATGATCGATATTTCGCTTGACCTGGGTGTGAGCGTCATGCAATTATCCATGGATATGGAGGGGCTTTTACTGCCTGATGGGGAAGTGCTCGGGTGGGAGGCCTTGAAGGAAATCGAGGCCTCCACTTCCGCCTGCTTCATCATCGAAAACGGATCCCCGAAGGCGATCCAGTTTTATTCCGAGCGAACCGACCGGTTATACAGCCTGTATCCAACCGCAGGGGCACCCACCATGCTGGTCTCGGGCATTCCCATGCACCGCATCAAGGGCACCGAACCCCACCAGGATACGATGGAAAAAATCCGTGCTATCAAGCCTGTGGTGGGGCAGGTGCTGGATACTGCCACAGGCCTGGGATACACTGCCATCCAGGCAGCTCATACCGCAGGGCACGTAGTGACGGTCGAGCTTGAGCCTGCAGTGTTGCAGGTGTGCAGGCTTAACCCCTGGTCGGTGGAGCTTTTCGGTAACCCCACGATAAGCCAGGTGATTGGGGACAGCTACGATGTGGTGGCAGGGATGGAGCCATCCAGTTTCACGCGAGTGATCCACGATCCACCCGCATTTAGCCTGGCAGGTGAGCTGTATTCTGCTGATTTTTACCACGAGCTTCACCGGGTGATGCGCAACCATGCCCGCTTATTTCACTATATTGGCGACCCAAATAGCAAATCGGGACGTAGTGTGACGGCGGGAGTGATGCGCCGCCTTGAGCGAGCCGGCTTTTCGCAGGTGAGACGAGCGCCCAAGGCGTTCGGAGTGGTGGCAGAGAAGTAAATCTTACCTGCTATAGTAGATGGTGATCCGTTGAGTTTCGGTCGCCAGGTAGCGGCAACCTGGGCTTAGATAGCTGGGGATTGGTGGCATATTATAGCTACCACTAGTGATATAAATATCAACAGATGCATTGTTCGGATGTTAATAAATTAAATGGAATCAATCACCTGAGATGAGGTATATGATGGACTTAACCGCATTGAGTATTCATCAAGCAGCAGAATTGCTGGAGAACAAGGAAATCTCGCCGATAGAGCTCACCCAGGCACACCTGCAACGCATTGAGCAGCTGGACCCGCAAGTGAACGCATTCATCACGCTCATGCCCGAGCTTGCCTTGCAGCAAGCGCGCCAGGCAGAGGCGGACATCGTGCATGGTCATTACCTGGGAACGCTGCACGGCATCCCCCTGGGGCTAAAAGACCTGTTCGAGACCCAGGGAACACGCACCACCGCTGGTTCGACTTTTTTTGATGAATACATCCCTGAAGCTGATGCCGTGGTTGTGGAGAGGTTGAAGCAAGCCGGGGCAATTTTATTGGGGAAGCTGAATATGCACGAGATTGCCCTCGGCGTGACCAACGAAAATCCCCATTATGGGGACTGCTGCAACCCCTGGAATCTGGCCTGCATCACCGGGGGCTCATCAGGCGGCAGTGCGGCTGCCCTGGCAGCCGGGTTCTGCATGGGCGCCCTGGGCAGTGATACCGGTGGTTCTATCCGCATACCATCCGCACTGTGTGGGGTAGTGGGTCTCAAACCCACCTATGGGCGGGTGAGCCTGCGGGGTGTGGTGCCGTTAAGCTGGAACCTAGACCACGCCGGGCCGTTGGCTCGCACGGTGCTGGATGTTGCCAACCTGCTGCAAGCCATCGCTGGGTATGATCCGCTGGATGCCTGGTCGGTGGACATGCCTGTGGAAAATTATCTGGCTATGCCCGATGGTGGGGTGCGTGATTGGAAGATTGCCCTGGCATCCGGTGATTATTTCTCGGACCCCGAGATTGTAGACAAGCAGGTGCAGGCGGCAGTCATTGGTGTGGCTGAGCTATTCGAGGACTTGGGTGCCCATGTAGAGCCTGTCCCGTTCCCCAATGCGCTTGAAGCAGCCATGGCAAATGGCCTGATGACCCCTGCCGATGCGGCGGCATTTCACCACCAGCGGCTGGAGGGAAACCCGCATGGCTTTGGGACAGATGTGCTCAAGCGCCTGCAAACTGGCGCGGCGTACACTTCTACGGAATATTCACTGGCACGACGGATGCAGACGATTCTGCGCTGTGAATTTAACGAATTCTTCAAAGATTATGACTTGTTGCTTACCCCCACCACGCCAATCACTGCCCCCATTCGCGGCTCGGCTGATGCCATCGAGCGGGCTCGCTTGTTGACCCGTTTCACAGCGCCCTTCAACCTCACCGGTTTACCGACACTATCTATACCCTGTGGATGGTCGGCCAGTAAATTACCCATAGGCGTACAGCTTGTGGGGAAAAAATGGTCGGAAGCAAAAATATTGGCTGCAGGAAGGCTCTATGAACAAGCTGGCCACCCGGGGCCTTCAATTGCCTCACTCGCCTGATTTTAGCAGCGCAGCCGCCTGTCTGAAATTTGTTACTGCAAAGATAAAGATGATCAACAACACAAACCCCGTCACTACCAGGTCATACGGGCTCAGGTTGGCGGTGACAGTGCCCAGGTTAACCCTATAAGTGTATACGCCTCCAAAAAACATGCCGGTATTGAGCAAGATGGCCAGGACGCGTGCTTCGGTGGGCCCTAATTTACCGTAGGATATGATAAACTCACCCATTACGTTCATACGCACGTAAACCAACACCGACATGGTAATGTAGGCAATACAGAACATGGCAGCTACTGAGAACTTTACATAGGGGGTCAATCCCAACCCCAGTATGGTGATGATTTCGGTGAGAACATCAGTGACATGGTCGATATAGAATCCATACTTGGGACGTTCAATGTGGCGGAAACGTGCTAGGCTGCCATCCAGGCTGTCACCAAACCAATTGATAATAAATCCGAATGAAGCCAGCCATAAAAAAGCGGGGTGGATGTTGGTGAGCAAATAACCCAGGAAGATGATCAAAGAGCCGCTGATTCCGACCACGGTTAAAATGTCGGGCGTGACCCAGGCTGGCAAATGATTGGCCAGCCAGCGTAAAGCGGGTCGTTCAATTGGCCCGAAAAATATGTCATTGACCCGCTTATGATTTTTAATTTTGCTCATTAGCATTCTCCAAGGCTCATCTTACCTGGGCATCAGTTCCAGAACTTCTGGCCACACTGGAAAAGTCATGGCCCATTGGGTAGGGGCTTGGTTGATGAACCCCTCGGCCACGTGCAAGATTGCCTCTGCATTGTGTATTATTTCGGTGTGCCTGTCGGGATGCGGCTGCATCTCAATTGGGTTAGAAAACAGGAAGTGGTATTTCCCATCTGGCCGCTTGATCGCTGCAGCTACGATCACCGGTACATGTGCTTTTAACGCCAGAAATATGTGATGGATGGGCAAAGCAGCCGGGCGTCCAAAAAACTTCGGGCGGTAGGGGTAATTTTGATCTGGCCGCTCTATGCCGGTAATCACCACCCCGCCTGCTTTAAGATAGTCCACTGCATACTTAATAGAGCCAACAGATGCCTGCAGTACGCGCACGCCTTTCTCTTGACGCATATCACGCTGCTTCCTGTAGCCGGCATTCATCTCCGGCAGGGTTAGCGCAATGGCATGAATACTGGCCATCCCGACCATCTGGAAGATCATGTCGAAATTGCCTAAATGAATGCCTGCGATCACAAGACCCCGCTCGGAATACTCCGGGCGTCGTACCAGCTGAATAGCAATGGGATTAGGCTCAACCAGTCTCATAAAAGCACGTGCGTCGTTGATGTTATGATAGAGCTCAAAAATCGAGGTGGCAATATTGCGATAGTTTTCGGCCACCACATTATCCAGCGACGGTCCATCCAGTTTTTCACCATGCACCACCCACTGGTTGCCACGCGTGGCACGAATCATTTTCCAGCTTTTCCGCGCGGAAATTATGTCCGCTCCCATTAATGCAATGCGATAACCGAACCAGCCAGGCGTGTAGCGGCCAATCATATTAGCCAGACCCAGGCCAAATGGACTATTGATGATAGCACGGGGATCCACTGCCATAATAATACCCGTTCAGGTAAGCGCTCGTATTTTAACATGAACTGGTCATATTTTTACAAGGTAATTTACCCGGGAAGAATTATCTGGGAATCCCTGGATTGGCTGTTCGGGCGTCTTTGCCAGCTGGTGCCTGCGAATGGAGCCGGAGAACTAATTCGAGATCCTTGTCTATTTTCAATGAAGTGGAAATTATGATAGCCAGGGATTTATCCTTTAATAAGGTAAAACAGGTGGGTTTAATGGTTAATGTGATAAATTTCACTCGAAATAGCGGCTATTTATCGGTTAACATTCGCACTGCCTATATGTATAATGATTGGATAAAATCTGTCTAATTTTTAAGCATGGCAAGGAAGAAAAATCATGAGCGAAACCTCAAAGCTCGAGAATCCGGCCGCAGAGGTAAAGGTCACGGCGAGAAAAGGCCCTCGCGGCCAGGTGATGATATTTGCCAACTGGTGCAAAGGGTGTGGAATTTGCGTGGCTTTTTGCCCCACGGGGGTTCTGGCTCTCGATGATGATGACCATCCTGTGGTGGTGTATCCTGAAAAATGCACTGCCTGTCACTGGTGTGATACCCACTGCCCAGATTTGGCGATTTTTGTGAAGAAGATCGAGGCATAAGGAGGCCAGATTGACCGTTCGATTAATGCAAGGGAATGAGGCAGTAGCATGGGGAGCCATTGCGGCAGGTTGCAGATTTTTCGCCGGTTACCCCATCACGCCCTCTACTGAGATTGCAGAGATGCTCTCCAGGGAGCTTCCCAAGGTGGCAGGCAAGTTCATCCAGATGGAAGATGAGATTGGTAGCCTGGCTGCATGTATCGGGGCGTCGGTAGGAGGATTAAAATCATGCACGGCAACCTCAGGCCCGGGGTTCTCGCTGATGCAGGAGCATATCGGCTATGCCGCCATGACTGAAGTGCCGGTGGTGATCGTGAACGTGCAGCGCCTGGGCCCCAGCACCGGCCAGCCCACCAGTGCCTCGCAAGGTGATGTGATGCAAGCCCGCTGGGGTACACACGGAGATCACCCGATAATTGCATTAAGCCCGGTATCGGTGAGCCAATCTTTCGATTTGACGGTGAAAGCATTTAATTTTTCCGAGAAGTACCGCACTCCGGTTATCTTACTAATGGATGAAGTGATCGGGCACATGCGGGAGAAAATCGAGCTACCTGATTTTGATACCGTTGAAAGAGTGGAACGGATCGCCACGGATGTGCCGCCTGAATGGTATAAGCCCTATGGAGATTCATTGAGCGATGTGCCTCCCATGGCAAATTTTGGGGAAGGGTACCGCTACCACATCACCGGTTTGTTTCACGATTTGCTGGGCTATCCCACCACCCGCCTGGATGAAATTGACCCGTGGATCCAACGGGTGCATCGCAAGATAGAGCGAAATCTTAACGATATCATCCTGGTGGATGAAGACCTATCGGATAGTGACCGGACGGTGGTAGTGACTTTCGGTGCTTCCGCCCGCAGCGCCCGCCATGCAGTCAAGCTGGCGCGCCAGCGGCGCATTAAAGTTGGAATGGTCACATTACTCACCATTTGGCCATTTGCTGAAGAAGTGATCAGCCGGGTGGCGCGCATCGCCAGGCGCATCATCGTTCCCGAGATGAATTTGGGTCAGCTCGCCCTGGAAGTGGAGCGAGTAGCCGGGCGCAATAAAGTGGTGCGGGTTAATCGAGCCAACGGCGAGATGGTGACCCCGCAGATGGTTCTAGAAGCCATCGAAGGCAGGTAATCATGCTGACACACGCAGAACACACTGAATATATGTACTTGCGCCCTACCAAGAAATTTCCTAATGTGTGGTGTGCAGGCTGTGGGATTGGTATCGTGATGGGGGCTCTGATCAGGGCTGTGGATCGCATTGGGCTGGATAAGGACGATGTAGCCCTGATTTCAGGGATTGGCTGCACGGGGCGTATGCCCGTGTACATGGATTTCAATACGATGCACACCACCCACGGCCGAGCCCTGGCATTTGCTACTGGGCTAAAGATTGCCAGGCCTTCACTCAAGGTTATCGTCATCATGGGGGATGGCGATGCCCTGGCAATCGGCGGCAACCATTTCATCCATGCCGCTCGACGCAATATTGGCCTCACTGCCATCGTGGTCAATAATGCCATATATGGTATGACTGGAGGACAATACAGCCCCACCACACCCATCGGGGCCAAGGCCGCCACTGCCCCGTACGGGAACATCGAGCCGCCCATGCCGATTTGCGAGCTGGCCAAGGCTGCCGGAGCATCGTTCGTTGCTCGCAGCACGGTGTATCATGCCATCGAGCTTGACCGTTTCATCGAGCAGGCCATCCGTAAGAATGGCTTCAGCCTGGTGGAAGCGGTGAGCTATTGTCCCACAACATTTGGCCGGTTGAACAAGCTGGGGACGACCGTGGATATGATGCGCCAGCTGAAGGAAAATAGTGTAACTGCCAGCGCCGCAGAAAAATTAACTCCCCAAGAGCGAGAGATGAAAATCGTGCGTGGCGTGATGCATGATATCGATAAGCCGGAATATACTCAGCTTTATCAGCAGCTGATCCAGGATGTGCAGGCAGCCGAGAAAGCCAAAACAGAGAACAGCTGAGGAGGTCACCAGTGTCAGCAAAAAATCGGGCCAATCGCATGGAAATCCGCCTGGCAGGGGAGGGTGGGCAAGGGATGATCCTGGCAGGTATCATCCTGGCAGAAGCAGCCGCCATCTATGACAACAAGAATGCCACCCAAACGCAAAGTTATGGGCCCGAAGCCCGCGGGGGTGCCAGCAAGGCAGAAGTGGTAATATCCCATGGAGAAATCGATCATCCTGAGGTGATCGCTGCTGACGTTTTGGTGGCGATGAGCCAGGAGGCCTGCGATAAATACGCCGGCAACTTGAAGAAAGACGGCTTGCTGATTGTTGACCAGGAGCGGGTCGGCAGGGTGCCATCCAGCCGTGCGATCAAGGTGCCCATCACCCGCTTAGCCCAAGAAGCCAGCGGCAAGAGCATCACTGCCAGCGTGGTGGCCCTGGGGGTGCTGGTGGGTCTCACCAATGTTGTATCGCGGCAGGCAATCACCCAGGCGGTGTCTGCCCGAGCGCCCAAAGGTACCGAGGAGATGAACAAGGCTGCTCTATCCGCCGGTTTTGCCGCAGCAGACCTGGTAGGTAAAAAACCTCCCCACAAGAGCTGATTCAGCTGCATTGCCTGTGGCCTGAAAAGTCGCAGGTTTTTTCCTCGGATAAGGCTTTGAGCCTGGTAAGCATTTTGTTACCCATTTTGGCTGAGCATCCTTCCATGAGCCTACCCGTTAGCTTGCCCGGTATACCAAGGGGTCGCTCAACATCCCTGGTAAAGTTAATCCGGCTGCCAGACAGGATTGGCTGAGGCGACCGGCATTGCTTGTAAGCTTTTACACCTGTGCCTGCGATCATTTGAAGGTCAAATCTCCCATTTTTTTGCAATCGGTGATGCTAATATCCCATACTGTCACTTGACGCCTGCATCCTGGGGGTATAAAATATCCATACAACCAAATATTACCAACCCGGGTGCCATATCCCCCGGATGGGATGGCTTAAAGGCGAAGCCGGTAAACGCAATACACAATAGTCCGGCGCTGTCACGCAACTGTAAAGGAATCACTCCTCAGCCAGGTCGCCTGCCCAGGTTGGGTTCACCACTACCTCGCCAGAAGGAGCTGTGAGCCTATGCCAGCATTTACCAGCATATTTTTCACCCCTGCCGAAAGCGACAGGGGTTTTCTTTTGAATACCCGGTCAAGTTAGGAGAATCCTATGAAACCTCGCACGAGGCTGTTCATCACGTTATCCCTGATAGTCCTGATCGCCTCAGGTGGAATCTATGCTACCCAGGTCAGGTCAAGCCTTGCGCAGTCTGCCACCGACCAGGCTGGCGTAATCCAGCAAGGCCTGGTTTACCTTCAGGCACAGCAGCAGGCCGATGGAGGTATCGCTGGTTTCAATGGAAGCTCTGACCCCGATACCACGGCGCGCAGCATCATGGCTTTTGCTGCCGCCCGAGTATCATTTAACGAGGTGGTTTCTCCTCAGGGCGATAATATGCTGGATTACCTGGCTTCCCAGGCCATTAGCTACACGCATGACACCACGGGGACGCTCTTACCTGGCAGGGCCGGCATGATCCTCACCGCAGTGACCCTGGCAAGTGGTGATGGTACTTCCTTTGGGGATATGGACCTGGTGGGAGAGCTGGAAGCAAGCTTGGAGCCGGGTACCGGCGCTTACAGCAGCACCGCCTTGCAGGGTTATAGCACCGGTAAAGCCAGTGATGTGAGCCAGGCATGGGCTATCCTGGGGTTAAGCCTGGATGGCATTACCATCCCCGAAGTGGCAACGGATTTCCTGGTGAAATCGCAGGGCCAGGATGGCTCATGGGGAGCAGGAGACCCGGATACCACGGCTCTGGCAACGACCGCATTATTAGCAAGCCGGAATGTAGATAACCAGAGTGGGACTATCCAGAAAGCGATTGGCTATTTTCACGCCACGCAGGCGCCCAGTGCAGGTTGGAAACCCGCCTGGGACACCGACCCACTCAATGCGGATTCCACGGGCTGGATCCTGCAGGCGCTGATTTCAGCGGGTGAGGATTTACGCGGCCAAGGTTGGATGGTGGATCAGGTTAGCCCGCTGGACGCCCTGATGAGCCTGCAAAAACCAGATGGCTCGATTGGCGGTGCTTATGCCAATGCATACAGCACTGCCGAGGCGATCATTGGCCTATCGGGCATACCGCTGGCTGACCTGGCCTTGCCGGTGCAGGTCAATCAGGCAGGCCTGGCAATATTCTATGGGGATGGACTGCTTTCCACCGAATGCATCAGTTTTACGGAAACCAGCTACACCGGCCTGCAATTGTTGCAACGCTCTGGCTTGCCATTCGAGACTGCTACCAATCCCGACCAGGGAACCGCGGTGTGTAAAATCGGTGAGGTGGGTAGCCCCCCTAATGATTGTTTCGGCAGCATGCCTAATTATTGGTCATATTGGAGTATGGGGCCCAATGGTTGGGAGTATTCAGCCGTTGGTGCAGGACAGAGCCAGGTGATGGATGGTAGCGTGTATGCCTGGAGCTGGGGCCAAGGAGACCCACCAGCCAGATTGACCTATGAGAATATATGCGAAGGGCTGGCATTTGAGCTGCCCACCAGCACTCCCGCCAGCAGCCCGACAGACCGGGCGTCGGAGTCGGCGTTACCAACCAACGATGAAACAGGCTCAGCGCCCCAACAAATGGTTGAACCAACCATTCCTGTCACACCGCTCACTTCACCCGCAGCCAGAACTTCTGGCTTAAGTACCAGCTATATCATTTACGGGTCGATTGTGATTGTGCTGGGTGGGCTTATTCTGTTCCTGATCCGTTCACATAGCAAGTAACCTGCTCACTTGCCCGAGTATATATGTCTGAAGAAACCTCGAAGAACATGAAATCCAGCGCTTTCAGCCTGGCCATTTACCTGACGGCCTTCCTGTCAGGATTGCTAGTGCTGCTGTATCCATTCTTCCTGCCGGCGATTTCACCACAAACCGGTTTCGCCAGCATGCGCCAAGGGCAGATGCCCGTGATGATGACCGTCTTGCTGGGGATTTGCCTGCTGGTGCTGCTCTTTGAATCGCAGGGCACGGTGTTGAATACCAAGCTGATTGCACTGCTGGGTATCCTGGTGGCAATTAATTCTGCCCTACGATTCATTGAGACGGCCATCCCGGGACCCGGTGGGTTTTCGCCCATCTTTTTCCTGATCATCCTGGTAGGGTATCTATTTGGAGGGCGGGTAGGGTTCTTAATGGGCGCCCTCACCCTGGCGGTCTCTGCGCTGGTAACAGGGGGCGTGGGTCCCTGGTTGCCCGCGCAGATGTTCACTGCTGGCTGGGTAGGGATGACCGCGCCCATCCTGAAACCGCTAGCCAGGGTGGCTTCTTCGACCTTGCAGCGAAAAAAGCCGCTCAACGACAATGTGGAAATCGTCCTGCTTGCCTTGTTTGGGCTGGCGTGGGGTTTCATTTACGGCGCCATCATGAACTTGTGGCAGTGGCCGTTCATCGTCGGCCCTCAAAACCAATCCTATGTGAGTGGCATGGGTCTTGTGAGCACCTTGCAGCATTACCTGGCTTTTTACATGGTAACCAGCCTGGTATGGGATATCGTGGCAGCCGCAGGAAATGTGCTGCTCATCCTGGCATTAGGCAAGCCGGCCTTACGTGCCTTACGGCGCTTCCACCAGCGATTTGGGTTCCGTTACGAAACCGGCCTGTCTGTCGCATCTCGGTCACATGAAAGGGGCATCACTGAGTGAAACAACCCTGGGCGTGGGTTGGCTGGCTGGTGGCAACACTGGTGATTCTTTCGATCACCCGCAATCCACTTTATCTGCTGCTGGTGCTGTTGTGTGTCGTTATTGTTGGAATTTCTGTACAACAGTCCAGCCCAGGTTTCACCAGACCATTTTCACTTTGGAAGCTGGCAACCTGGATCATCCTCCTGGCTACCATTTTCAACGCCCTTACATCGCACTTTGGTACAACCGTGATGTTCACCATCCCTGGTAAGCTTCCCCTCATCAGTGGCCGTATAACTTTAGAAGCGATCGTATATGGGGCGACCAACGGGCTGGTGCTAACCGGCATGCTGGCGAGTTTCGCCGTTCTTAATATAGCCCTGCCGGTGCGCGATATGATTGGCTTGATTCCCCGGGCATTCTTCCCGTTGGCTGTAGTATCTTCTATCGCGGTCACCTATCTGCCCACCACGATGCGCCAATTCCGCCAGATTCGTGAAGCCCAGGCCATCCGTGGCCACCAGATGCGCACCCTGCGCGACTGGCTGCCTTTATGGATGCCCCTGCTGGTGGGTGGGCTGGAACACGCCATGCAGCTGGCCGAAGCCATGACCGCCCGCGGCTTTGCCAGCCCATCAATGCCCTCAAAAGGCGCAACGCTTTACCCGCGCCTGGCCATGATTTTAGGACTGCTATTGCTGGCAGGCGGGTGGATCCTCCAGCTGGGCGATTCTGAGACGGCAGGGCTGATCTTATTGCTGGTGGGCGCAGCATTTGTGCTTGGGGGGCTGTGGTCAGTGGGGCGTAAATCTCACCGTACGTCCTATCACCGGCAGGATTGGACCTGGAAGGATGGGTTGGGGTTGGGCATTGCCCTGGCTGTGCTGCTGCTGTGCACACTAAGCGTTCCCATGTTGGGCAAAGAGACATTATTCTATGATCCGTATCCGTCTATCACCTTGCCGGCATTCAATCCGTTCTTAGGAGCCGTCCTGCTGGGACTGGTTGCCCCGAGTTTGATGACCGGCAGGCTTCGTGATCAAGAGACAACCGGCAACGAGGCGGTGCATCCGGCCGGGTCGTGAGCCAATCTGGTCGATCCATGGCCCACTTTAGCTGGGTGAATTCCCGACATGAGCGTGGGGAAAAATAGCCCGGAGCCTCTTCCCCGGATGTTATAATTGCGCGCATTGCTTTACCAACCAGGGAGGTAGAATTGTTAAATGTCTGAAATCTGGCAAAGAAATATCCGCAATTATCGCCTCATCATCGAGCACAATCTGGGTCCGAGGGTGGTCAACGTCGTCTCCGGCAGCCTGGCTGACCAAGCATACTGGCAGGAACGTTTGTTGAAAACGCGCCAGGATGTGTTCAGGGCAGACGGCGAAACGATGGTATTTTCCAGCCTGGAGAAGACCCGTAAGGGGAACTTCCTGGGCAGCATCAACGCATGGATGGCGCTGCGCCGGGCGACTGAAGGCACGAATTTACCCCCTGTGATGCTGATGAATATGGTATTTGGGCAGGGCAAGCGTCTAAGCCCTTTCACCCAGGCACTGACCAACCGCAAGCCGGCTTTTCCCACACCCCTGTGCAGCAGCAATGGCGAGGTGTACCTGAGCACAGCCGATGCGGCTGCCATGTCGGCAACCCTGTGGCTGCGCCACCTGGATCAGGGAGGCTTCAAGGGCATGGTGATCAAATGGGGTGACGAAGCGGTGATCCCGGGCAAAGTGTGGGAGGATGTGCCTGGTCAATACAAGGATGTGGATGGGTTGCGCTTCGTGTGGCAAACCGAGCCGACCGATGACCTGGCTCGTGAAAAGGAATGGGTGCAGTTCAACCTCCAGACTCACCAGATGACCTACCAGTTTACCCGTCAGGACCTGGCAGGTTTACGGAAGAGATTGGCGGCAAGTGGCAGGGATCATCGCATTGGTGTCAACCTGGGCAGCCTGGGGATCAGCTACCGACTGATGGAAGCCGCCGAGCAGGTATTTGGGGAAGATGTGGGGGATGACAGTAAGTGGGTGGATTGGGATCCCTATACCTGGATCGCCCTGGCGTGCCGGGATGAAGCCCAATGGAAGGCGGAAGCAGCTTTCGAGGAGCAGATAGGCAAGAGCGGAATCCGCCAGCTGGAGCAGCGCCTGCCCGACTTCTACACCAAAATTCACCGGATGGGTGAACTGTTCCGCCAGCGCCATGACAGGCTGCCGCTCATCAAGGTGCTGGATTTTGGGCAGCCATATTGGATGGATTGGGGGTTGCACCTATCCTTGCGGCGCAGCCTGGAGGCCATGACCACCGATACTGACCTGGGGGCCACATCCCGCGAGCTGTTTGGCCTGCCCCACGAACGCGATCGAAATGGCAACATCATCGTGCGCAGCGAGATTCCCCAGGGAGTCGATATCCGCAACTCGCTGGTGGTTGATACGACCATCACAGACACCAGGTCGGTGATCCACGACGGGGTGGTGGTGGCCGGCCGCCACAAACGGCTGGAAATGCCTGATGGGGGCAGCGTCCTGTTTTGCGCCGCCGGCCACATGCAGCTCAACGGGCCGAATGCCATCGCTTTCAAGTGGTGCGGTGAGGCAACCCGGTTGAACGAAGGTGACCGCAAGACCTACCTGTATTTTGCGGATGGGCCGGTTGAGATGCGCACCAACGAATCGCTGACTAATTATGAAGGGGACAATTACTCGCAGCCCGTCATGGGCAACCCCATCTCTTTCGAAGAAGCAGCCAGGCGGATGTCGATGGAAGACACACGCATGGTGGAAATGCGCTGGAAAGAAGCCTGGGAGAGCTGCCTTCGCTGATGTAGCGCGCTAAGGCTGCACCAGGCTGGCGATCGTTTGAGCTGTCGATGCATCGGGGGCGATGATCCATATGGTGGTGGAACCCGATAGCTGCAGTGTGCTGTAGCCGCCTGAGTAGCTCCACAAGGAGGTATCTCCCTGTTGGGTGGCTTTGACGCCGAACCTGACATTGGCGTATTTCTGGAATGAAGAGGCAAACTGGGATGCGTCACCGGCGGTGTCCCAGGTGGTTTTCATCACGAACACGGTGAGGTTGGCTGGGTCGTTATGCAAAACCAGGTACTGGTCGCCTCCCCAGCCGGCCGCGGCATCCTGGGCTGCCGTGGTGCTCAGTCGGGCACTGGTGTCATCGCCGTCTGCCAGGATCAGGTAGGTGTACCATTCGCCCATCGTATTGCGGTCCACCTCACGCCAGCCCGTGCCAAGTGTGGGAAGCAGGTCGGGCAAAGTGACCGTGATGGGTTTGTCGGAAGGGTACAGGTTGGGGTGCAGGATTTGCTCGGTATCCACGGGAGGGTTGTGATACACCTGGTCGACCGCGCTCCACCCGCCGTTGCTATAAATATCTGCGACGAAGGTAGCACCCTGGTTGTAGGGGAAGACGAAATCCTCCTTGAGAAACGCCGGGGCGCTGTCGTAAACCGGGCTCTTCAATGAATTGTAATATTGGCTAATCTGTGATTGGTCTTGGGCGGTGGCGTAATATTGGTACCACAGGGTCTGAGACAGCGTTGCGTCACCTTCGATAAGTGCCTGGACTGCCGCGCAGCGCTCGGTATCTTTCTCGCAGGCATCGTCGTTGTAGTTCAAGCCCTTGTCAATGTTATAGTTCTGGTCTTGCAGGGCGTGGGTGTACTCATGGGCATAGGTCAGGCGCTCGGGGCCCTCGAAACCCAGATCAGAGACCACGAACATCTCTTTGGTTTCGTTATCATAATAGCCAGCAATTTGCTCGCTGAGCAGGTTGATGTACAGCGTGCGCAGGTCGAAATCAGGGGTGAGCAAGCCGATGGTGGAGAGCTCGAGGACATCATCCGAGATTTTTTCATCGGTGTAGTCTGCCAGGAAGTCATTGATCACATTGGTGCGCAGCTGGCCGGTGGTGAGCAGCACCACCGGAACCGTGGCGTCTGGCTGGAGTTGCCGTTCGTCTACCACCTGGGTCTGGATCAGGTTGATCTCGCTGGATAGCTGCGGGCTGAGCGCCGAGGTGGGGTAGGGGGTGGAGGTAGGTTCTTCTGCGGAGGTAGGCTCGGGGGTCATTGCCTGGGTGGGCACCGGCGTGCCGGAAAGTGTGGTGGTGGCGATGGCGGTGGATGCCGTAGTAGGAACACCCGCAGGGGCTTGCGTGGGTGTGCTGAGTGCAGTGCATGCCGATAAAAAGAGCAAAAACCCACTGAAAATGAAGATATACCTGCGGTACATGGCGCCTCTCCTCATTTACTGATATTGATTGTAGATAAACCTCCCACAGCGAAGCGGGCCATGTGAGGTGGACGTATGCGATCGAAAGAAATTAATGATGGTGCTCCGCTTCAGCCGCTTCGGCATCTGCACGGGTCTTGTGCACCGTGCCGTCAGGGTGGTTGGGGGGAGAATAGATGGTGTAGAGCTTGAGCTCATCCTTGGTGGAGGTGTTGACCACATTGTGGTACGTGCCAGCGGGCACCAAGACAGCATCGCCGGCATGCACCTTGTGTTCCTCCTTGTCCTCAAAGATGAAACTGGCTTCACCCATCTCGATGCGGAAGAACTGGTCGACGTTCTCGTGGACTTCACTGCCGATCTCTTCGCCCGGCAGCAGGCTCATCACCACCAGCTGGGTATATTTGCCGGTGAAGAGCACCTGGCGGAAAAAATTGTTCCTCTCGGTTAACCTTTCGATATCACCAACGAAAGCTGCCATTCCATCACCTCCTGGGTCGTGATATTCCCTCATTGCGAATTGAAGTATAGCATAGGAATTTAATCTGCTTACATGAGAACTGGGTTAGCAAAGAGTAACCGGAGAGGCGCAGATGCACGCAGATAAAAATATGAAAAATTAACCACAAAGGCCTCAAATATCGCTCCAATAACCCTGGCGATACAGGGGACACCACAGTGTATATGGCAGACGGTAGAGAAAGTATTAAACGCGTTATTTCCTCACAAAGATCGTTCGGAGACTGCTTCGTAGAAAACGCTGCTTTAAATTCAATTGCATTCAATTAATCTTCCATTCATTTTTTTCAAGATGGATATTTTGACCTGAGGAGATGGGCAGGGTGAGAGCATGGTAGGGAGAGGAGGGGTGGATTGGAGATGAGATAGTTTGAACTGCAGATACCACCGATGAACAGATTTCGCTGATTAGAGAATGGCCATTGCGAAGCGGGCGTTGACGATTTCAAAGAGGTTTTATGAGTTATGAAGCCCGCTGAAGCAATCCGCTCTTTTTTTTGTCATAATCCAACGCCCACCAGAGGTTGAGGGCAATTACATTGGATTGTAATTACTGAACGGGCAGGCTGACAACCGCCTCGAACAAATCTACGATGCCGCACAACTTCGCGCGGTCATGGCTCCGCCCTGATTGAAGAATACAAGTGGCCAGGTGACCGGATACCAAGAAATGCACCTGGTACAGGTTTTAACCACGGCGCCAAGAGAAACACCTGGCACAGGTTACACGGATTGGAGTGGCGGTTGAAACCACGTCTTCTAAGGGCACAAGGTCGGCCTTCGCCGTCCAGAGAAAAAAAGGGCGGTGAGTAATCAGGTACTATATCGGTAAAAACCAACCGATATACGATAGCCTTTATCATAATCTTAATTGAAGGCTATCTAATTATAGCACAAATGTTCTAATCCACAAGGGGTTTTAGCAGGAATTTCAATATTTTAAGGTTTCTAATGATTGGAAATGCCGCGGGTGGAGACCAGTGGCTATTGAAAACTGGGAAACCGTTGGAGGGGGTTGGAGAGGACGCTGGCTGTAAGTGCAGGTCATCGATGGTTTACGAAAGGAGGGTGGGGGTACCTGGCAGGATCAGGAGCTGATCTTGCCCATCTACAATTGGTACTCCCCTCCAGCGATTTCGTCCCTCACGAGAATTCCCAACTTTGGCTTGGAAGGACGGCTTGCCGGTGATCCGTTTCCATGATTGTCGTCATACTGCCGCGACGATCATGCTCTCTCACGGGATTCCTCCGGTGATCGTAGCTGGGATGCTGGGTCACTCAATTTCGATATTGCTAACGACCTATGCCCATTACATCCCGAATTTGCAGGGTGAAGCTGCACAGCTGATGGATGATATCCTGACTCCAATGCCAATCGATTTGAAATAAATCAATAAAGAATACTACTGTAAATTCTGCAATAATGCAAAGATTTCAAGAAATTGGTGAAGGTCGGTCTTTTCTAATTTCTTTCTCACATAATAAAATTGCGCCATATGGCTTGTAAATTACACCCTAAGCACAACGATTAATAGATTAGAAATAAACTTTGATAAGCAAAACATAGTGAAAGAGTATTATTTAATATTGATATATAACCGGGTATCTTCCAAATTTGTTCCAACCATATCTGCCGCAATAACTAGAGGCTTTAATGTTTGATCAGTTGGTTCTCCCCAATCAAAACCACTTCCGTAATAAATACCGGAGTTTCCTGGCCTCCGCCTTCCTGTAGAATCGCAGACCTCAATGAGTTTCTGGATATATTGTGAGGATAATTCCATGCCTATACTTTTATACACTCGTCTAGCACACGCGGCTATGAATAAATTTTCGTGAAGAAATCCTTCTAGATCGTACCAGAAGATCGCAAATGATGGGATCCTCTGAGGACCTTGTGTTCGAAAATCTGGCTTCTCCCAAATTAGCTCCATAACCTTATAATATGATTCAAATAGGTCTGTAACTTCAATTCTTTCCATTTATTATGCCTATTCTTGGTATTTTTAAAGAAGATATTTTATTATATAGTTGTTTCAGTGTTCCACCGATAATTATAATATCTCACGGGATTCCTCCAGTGATCGTAGCAGGGATGCTGGGCCATTCGATCTCGATCCTGCTTAACACCTATGCTCATTTCATCCCAACCATGCAGGATCAGGCTGCGCAATTGATGGATGATATTCTTACTCCAGTACCAATTGACCTACAGAACATGGAAAAATATTAAGAATCATGGACTAGTTAGAAAAGTCAGTTACTATAGAAATCATTTACCCTAATCATAAAAAGAAATTATGCTGTTCTCCATAAACATGCCAGTATGTGGAGACATGACGATGCAATGATGTAATAAAGGTCATGATATTGGCTTTGAGTAATATTCTCATTCCAACCTAGGGTATGTCCGAGAGTATTTCGAGCCATGCAGGTTATTTTTATTGCGCTATAAATCGAATTGTCATATTGTTTCAACTCATTAAAAACATCGTTTAGTGTATAACTCCCACCTGTAATAGCAGTTATCTTAAGTTCATCTATTATTTTCTGTTCTTTTAGAATTTTTACTAGGGTATCTTTACTGGGTTTGACCTTGGGATTATGTTTTAATAAACTTTCGAATAAAATACAACCCCGAAAAAGGTGTAGGTAAAATGGCTCAGCTGTTCCTTTTGACACCCCAGATTCGAAGTGATCTTTTCTAAAATCCCATTCAGTACAAAAAGTGATAAAAGAAGTTACAAGTGTTCTCAACCCTGGTTCTCCATTTATTTTTCGTAAGGAATAACAAATGAAGTAATTTCGTAAATCTTCAATAGTTAGCTCTGTGATAACTGAATCTTTGTTAACACTATTATGATAATACCTAAGAACTCTCTCTACTTTT
>Ga0172365_10000847_pt1 | contig 21415 bp, 18 predicted proteins | sample LakKivSesite48cm_FD_114535 | JGI IMG/M metagenome (GOLD analysis project Ga0172365, IMG submission 114535) | Sediment microbial communities from Lake Kivu, Rwanda - Sediment site 48cm | ecosystem: Environmental > Aquatic > Freshwater > Lake > Sediment | place: Rwanda: Western Province, Lake... | reverse complement strand
CCTGTGTTAAAGATGGTGCTGCATTGGGCGTTTATAGAAAAAGGCAGCTTATATCAGCATTAAAAAGGGTATTTTATGATAAGAAAACTTTGAGGAAACTTGCAGTTCACAGGAAAAAGGCAACAACAAGGTATGCTTACAAAATCGACGGGCAAGCATCTGAAAGGATAGCGCTATTGATAGAAAAACTTGTAAGATGATGAAAATGGACATCCTATTCACTTTCATTAAGTTTTTGATAAGCATAGTCAAACTGCCCTTCCAATTGCTATTGAATTTGTTTCCCCAGAGAACAAGAATCTTCCTATCGTCCGTAGATACTTCTATTCGTTTTAATGATGTTGAAAAACAAATAAGAAATATTCTGCGCAATAAAAAAAGTGCACATAAGAAAGGATGTGAAAAAAATAAAAACAATAAAAAAATGACAATTCTTGATGTCGGCGGCGGGGGAGGAGCAATTTCAGCTTTTATTGGGAGGAAAGATTTTGACATAACAGTTTTGGACAAAAACAAAACTACATTAAAAAAGGCCTCAAAGCGTGGTTTGAAAACAGTTTTATCAGACGGCTGCAACATACCTTTCAAAAATAACAGCTTTGATTTTGTGGTGTCAATAGCATCTTTTCAGTATGTTGATAAAAATAAGAGAGTAAGATTTCTCAGAGAGTTAAAGAGAGTTGCAAAAATCGCGGCTATAGTTTATACTCCTATTGATTCTGCACTTGCAGTTGAAACGAAGCTTCATAAATTTCGCCAACAAATTTATTTTCCCGACCCGTGGCTGGAGCTTGAGCTAAGCAAAGGGCTCCCTTCCATTTCACTTCTAAAAAAAGAATTAAAAGGCGCGAAATTTTTCGGCATCCAGAACCAACATGTTTGGTATTGCACAATGCTCTTAGAAAGCATACCTGTTCTGAATCTTTTTGTCCCGGGCATATTTTATTCTCTGTTTTTGCGATACTCTGACAACAAGCCGCCTTACTTGGCGTATGTGATTGTTTGGAAAAAAATCTGAATGTGAAGAAAAATAAGATTTTCATAGGCTGAAAATAATTAACTTTATAAATAACATTTTTTACTTTCTTTTTCTATAAGTGATTTGGGGGATTTGCCAATGGCTGAGGATAGTTTTCAGAATAAAATAATCATGGTTACTGGCGGCACAGGCTCTTTTGGGCATACTATTGTCAAAAAACTTCTGGACAAAAATCCCAAAGAGATAAGAATCTTTAGCAGAGACGAGAAAAAGCAAGATGACATGAGGTATGAATTTGAGGGAAACAAGAAACTTAGATTTGTAATCGGCGATGTGAGAGACAAGGATTCTCTGAGAAGAGCTATGCGCAATGTCGATATTATCTATCACGCTGCTGCTTTGAAGCAGGTGCCGCATTGCGAGGAAAATGTTTTCCAGGCGGTTCTTACTAATGTGGTTGGCGCCCAGAATGTTGTTGACGTGGCGCTTGAATATGATGTTTATAAGGTGATTGCCATAAGCACAGACAAGGCAGTAGAGCCTGTCAATGTGATGGGAATGACCAAGGCAATACAGGAAAGAATAATGATTTCTGCTAATCTCCACAAGGACGGTAAAAGGACCAAATTCAGCTGTGTGAGATACGGCAATGTTCTTGCCACCAGAGGCTCAGTGATTCCACTTTTTCTAAAGCAGATAAAAGCAGACAGGCAATTAACAATAACAGACAAAAGGATGACAAGATTCATATTAACTCTTGAGGAAGCAATTGAACTCGTATTCAAGGCTACGGAAATTATGGTCGGCGGGGAAATTTTCACATTGGAATTGCCTGCGCATACTGTTCTGGATCTGGCTGAAGTGATGCTATCTGAATTCAATGCCAAAAACAAGGAAATAAAAGTTATTGGAATAAGACCTGGTGAGAAGATTCATGAAACTCTTGTTTCACCTACAGAATCTCTCAGAACAGTGAAGAAGAAAAATCTTTTTATAATACTGCCCCAAATAAAGATAGCACAGATTGAGCAGAAATATCCCCATTACCAGAACGAAAACATTTTCAGGTTTTCTTCAGATACTGCAAGGCGTTTAAGCAAGACCGAACTGAAAGAACTGCTTGAAAAGAATGAGCAGCTATTAAAAGACAATGAACCAATATAAATTCTTCGTAACAGGCGGAAGCGGGATGCTGGGTTCAGCGCTCTGCTTTGAACTCGGAAAAAGCAATAAGGTTGCAGCGAATTACCATTCTTTCCCATTAAAATCAACATTTGCAGATTTTACCAAACTTGACCTGATGGATTTTCACAGAACAGACAGCATTATATCAGCAATTAAGCCGGATTTCCTGATTCACACAGCAGCCCTTACAGATGTGGATGCCTGTGAAGAAAATCCAGAACTTGCAAGGAGAATTAATGTTGACGTAACGAAAAATCTTGCAAGGCTATGCGGAAAACACAGGATAAAAATGATTCATATCTCCACCGACTATGTTTTTGATGGAAAAAAAGGAAATTATACTGAAAGAGATATTCCACAGCCGCTCAACATATATGCAAAAACAAAGTATGAAGGCGAACTTGCTGTTAAAAAAGCTCTGACTGATTATTTGATTCTAAGAACATCAATTTTTGGCTGGAATCTGAGAGAAAAAAAGAGTTTTGTTGAGTGGATAATAGATAATTTAAGCAGAAATAAGCCGATAAAGGTGGTGAATGATCAATTCACTTCTATGATATTTGTAAACGACCTTGCGAAAATGATTGAAAAAATGGCAGAGAAAAATCTTTCAGCCATTTACAATATTGCATGCCATGCTCCGCTGAGCAAATACCGGCTTGCAATTGAAACAGCAAAGACATTCTCTTTCAATTTTGACTTAATCAATGAAATAACAAGCGAAGAATTAATGAAAACGGTTAAATGCAGAAAAGCAGAGCGTCCAAAAAATGTTTCTCTTAATGTATCAAAAATAGAAAAAACGCTATCGCAGAAGATGCCAGAAATTCCACAATGCCTAAAACACATGCGCATTATAGAAAAAGAATTTAAAGAGAGTTTTATTTTAGAAGATAAATCGGAAAAATAAGTAGGAGAATGCCTTAAATGAAATTTGAACTCAAAAAACTTGAAAAGAAAGTGGATGAGCGAGGTTGGTTTGCAGAGATTCTAAGAGCTGATGATTTGCCGGCTTCTGAAATGAAAAACTTCGGTCAGATTGGAATCACCACAGCAAAGCAGAATATTGTCAAAGGAAACCACTATCACAAAAGAAAACTGGAGTGGTATTGCGTATTAAAGGGAAAAGCACTGATTGTCCTGCAGGACAACGTGACGAATGAAAGAAAGGAGATTGTTATGAGTGAAAAGGAGCCATCGATTTTGAAAATTTACCCAGATGTTTCGCACGCCATCAAAAACATTGGAAAGGGTATGATGTATCTCCTGATTTACACCAATGAACCCTTTAATCCAGAAGATCCTGACACGTTTAAAAAAGAAGTTTTATGATTAATTAAATAAATATGTGAGGAATTTGCATTATGAAATATGTCACTGTTTTTTTTGATTTTGAGGCATGGTGGGAAGCGCCTTACCGCGGAAAATTTGCAATAGAAAGCATTTTCACTCAAATACTAGATTTGCTTGATGAGCATAAGATTAATGCTACTTTCAACACCTGCGGCATTGTTGCTAAATTCTTTCCAGAACTTGTGAGAGATGCTTATTCAAGAGGCCATGACATTTCATGCCACGGCTTCATGCATGAGAATTTCATGCAAATGAATGCCTCTGAAATAAATGATACTCTTCAAAAAGCAGAGCAGGAAATAAGGAAGGCGATAAAGCACAAGCCGAGCGGGATAAGGTTTCCGTGGATGTTTTACACAGATTTGGCATACAAAATAATTGAGGAAAGAGGATATAAGTGGGCAAGTAATTACCATGTCCCTTTTCCTGAATCTTTTGGACGTCCCGATTATTCTTCAATCAATTACAAACTTGCAAAGACCTTTTTTTCGTTAAAATCATCTTTTTCAGTAAAAGCACCTTTTATGAAAAATGGACTCTTAGAGATCCCAGCACTTTCCTCAAGCGACGGCGACCTTCTTTCCCTTGTTAATCCTGAACAGGATTCAAGAAAAGATTTTCTGAATTTTGCTTTTGCTGCCTGGAAAAGTCAGTTTTTGCATTCAGGCAGGTATTTCAACCTCAACTTTCATCCATGGCTGATAGGCTCAAAAAACAGGCTGGCTCTTTTAAGGGGTATTCTGAAATTTATTGATGCAAGAAAAAGGGCTGAAAAAATAATATTTTTAACTGCCGAGGAACTTGCAGAAGAGTTTAAGAAGCAAAAGATTCAATAAACTGATTGTGATTCAGATGCCATCAGCGAAAAAAACAACGGTTTCATTAGTAATTCTCAATTACAATGGGAAAGAACTTCTTAAGATAATACTGGATTCCATAAAAAAACTCACTTTTTCTGATTACGAAACAATAGTGGTGGACAATGCTTCTACAGACAACTCGGTTAATTTCTTAAAAAAACATTATCCCAAAGTCAGGATCATAAAAAGCAAGAAAAATCTAGGCTATCCTGCCATAAATCTTGCAGTTCCGAAAGCAAGGGGAAAATATTTTTTTTATCTCAACAATGACATGGAGGTAAGGGCGAACTGCATAGGGCAACTCCTCAAGGTAATTGAATCCGATGACAATATAGCGATGGTGTCCCCAAAACTTGTCAATTTTTATAACAGGAAAGTTGATTTTCAGGGCACCTGGATTTCACGTTCCTTCTATGCAGGCTATTTAAGGAGAAGGCAAGAAAAGGATAACAAAATGAAAGAAATTCCTTACTCCGGCTGCGCAATGATTAGAAAAGCACTAATCAAAAAAATAAAATATCTCTTTGACCCAGATTATTTCCTCTATGCAGAAGATGTGGACTTGGGGATGAGGATACGGCTAATTGGAATGAAGACAGTTTATGTGCCTACTTCGGTTATTTATCATATGGAACGCAAAACAACCACAAAAGTAACCACAAACGCAAGGCTTATTTACTTAATGGAAAGAAATCTTCTAATAACTTTTTTCAAAACTGTTTCTTTCAAAAACATACTTCTCTTATTTCCTTATGTTTTCATTATGAGAGTTCTGGCAATTTTAAGAGACTTGTTAAAATTGGATTTTAAAGCAGCATTTTCCAGAATTAAGGCAATATTGTGGATAATTTTTCACATAGCACTCATAACAAGGAAGAGAGCCGAAGTTCAGAAAATCAGAAAAGTTTCTGACGCATATTTGCTTAATATTTTCAATGAAAAATTTCTCATAAAAAATTAAATTCCTGATTATTGTTTCACTAAATTTTTCTTTCCTTCTTCAATATCTTCATCACAGCGTCTGCAAATGCCTTTGTGTTTTTCGGCTCAACAAGAATGCCCTTTTTATCGATTACCTCGGGATGCGAGCACAGCTTAAATGCGACCACAGGCTTTCCGCATGCCTGCGCCTCTGCAATCGGAAGGTCATATCCTTCCCACAGGGTTGCTGTTGTATAGACATCGCATGCAGCATAGTAGTGCGCCATTTCCTCATCCTTAACTGCTCCCGCGAAAATAACATTCCTGCCGGCAGAATCCTTCAGTTTTTTTGAGTAATCGTCAAAAGAGTGCTTTCCCACAATTATGAGTTTTGCGTTTGGGACCTTTTTTCTCAGAAGTTTGAACGCCTCTATCAGCAGGTGCACCCCCTTGTGCGGGCTTATTCTTCCAACAAAAAGCAGGAGCGGCTCATTGTTTATTTTGTATTTCTTTCTAATTTTAGAACCATTTATTCCCAAGTGAAATCTCTTGGTGTTAATCTTGCAATGTTCCACCTGGCTGATTATACCAGTTTCCTTTTTGAGCTCACCCTTTAGGAAGTAGCTTATGCTGACCGCTTCGTCAACATTCCTTATTGTGGCGTTTGCCAGGAACCTGAATATGCGCAGAAAAACCCTTTCAGACAGTTTTGGGAACAATTCAGGATAATTTATTCCGTAATTATAGTACACATATTTTATTTTCTTCCCATATATTTTCTTTGCGATATAAGCTGGGAAGTTCATGGGATAGTAATGGCTTATTGCACAATCATAATTTTTCAGTTCTCTTATTACTCTGAAATTTTTTTTGAAATCCAAGGGAAATATGAGCTTGTAGATACTCTGGAATAATTTTTTTTTAGGAATCCCTAAAATTTCAATTTCTGCATGTTTAGGTTTGAATGTTGCATCAAGGCAGAATATCTTAACTTTGTATCCCTTCTTGTAATAGTCCTCTGCCTGCATCTCAACCATCCTGTCTATTCCGCTGAACTCGTAAAATGTCGGGGTAAGTATTGCAATATTTTTTATTTTCTTTTTTGAAATCTCTTTGTTACGAACCATACAGACACCATCTATTTTCATTAAAGATGTTCTCTGTTTTCATCCTGTTGCAGTTCAAGGATTGATTTTGATTGTATTTCTCACATTTCTCTTTTTGTTATTTTGTTTCTTTTTTTTATTTTGTTACTTATTCTGTTTATTTTTTTACTTATCAAACAATCTTATTTCCTTTTTTAATTAAGATTCTTTTTTCTTTACTTTAGTTTCTCTGCTGTCACAACAAAATGCGCTATCACATTTCCATTGTCAGTCCTTTCACTTCTCTCAATTTGCAGATTCCTGAAATCTTTGAAGAGCATTTTGATTCCTTTTTCTGTGAAGAAGTTTGTATAGCCAAAATCTGCATAAGAGTTATTTTTGCTGAGTTTTGTTTTAGTGCTTAGAAGCATGCTAAAAACTTTTCCTCCTGGCTTCAGCACTCTTCTTATCTCCTTTAATATTTTTTTTACTGCTTCTGTCTTATTGTGCTGTATTGCGCATACATCAACAACGCAGTTAAAATATTCTTTTGTGTAATCAAGACTTATTATGTCGCCAACTTTAAAGCTCCCTTTCAGTCCTTCTTTCGCGAATCTTTCTTTTGCAATCTTTATTGCTGTATCACTGCCATCAATTCCATAAGCAGAGAAGCCTTCTCTTGCAATATACCAGACTGCAGCTCCTGCTCCACAGCCGACATCAAGAATCTTAATTTGTTTTCTGTCAGGTACTTTGTAATAATTCCTTGCAATGAATCTTATGAGCTCTTCAGGAGGATATTTTCCCCAGGCTCTGCTTCTGAATATCTTTTCCCAAGCATTATCCCAGCTTTTTTCTTTTTTCATATGATTACCTCATAGAAATTTTTTATTATGAAATTCTCAATTTTTTAGTTCTATTATATTATTTTTTTAAATGTTTTTATATAATAATATCTTCTTTAATTTGGTCTTTTCTCTTTTTATAAGCACTTCCAAAATTTGCTAATAATATACATAATTAAAATAAAAAGTTTATTTACTAAAGCTCCATGAAATTTTTAAAATTATTATGTTCTATTTTGTGTCTTCAATCTTTCTTGTGTAAACAATTGTGTTTATCATGCAATTAACTCTTCCTAAAGTTACGAAATATAGGATTTTAGCTGCATAGTGAAGCATGCCAGCAAATATTCTTATTTTTTTGTCCTTGAATATTTCAGAGCGCTCATATTTCATTTTTACAATTTTGAAGCCGTTATCTGATATTAATTTCCTTATTGTCTTTGGATAGAAATAGAATATGTGCGAGCCGGGGTTGAAGTAAGTGGCTTCCTTTCCAATTTTTCTCTTTAATCTAAAAATTTTGTCAATGTTTTTCTTTAGAATCACATAGTTTGGGTTCGGCACTCTCACCAAAAGCACGCCGTCCGGCTTCAGAAGCTCGTGCACAGTTTTTAAGGCAGCCTTTGGATTTCGCATATGCTCTAAAACATCAAACATTGTTACTGCATCAAACCTTTCTTTTGAGTCGTAGAACTTTTTGGGAAAGTAGCCATAAATCACATCCAATTTTTTTTCCTTGCATTTTTCAAAATCAGAATGCGTTGGCTCTATGCCCTTCACATGCCACCAGTCCTTTTTTGCAAGTTCAAGAAACTCCCCTTCCCCACAGCCGATATCCAGAAGTTTTCCGTGCCTGTTTTTTGTGAGTCTATCTATAAATTTAAGTTCCTTTATGAAAAATTTTTTCCTATCAGCATTCTCAAATATGCTCATCCATATTCTGTCTTCCTGCCCATAATATTCATGCCTTCCAATCTGATTCGGATTTACGTAGACCAAGCCGCATTTATTGCACTTAAAATAATGATATCCGTTTTCAGAAGCAAATTTCTTATAACTGTCAGAATTGCATACATCGCATTTAATTATTTTTATTTCTTTGATTTTATTGTGCATTTTTATCAGGAACTGCTCATGCGTTTAATGAGATGTTTATTCTGTTCGGTTTATTAAATTTTTGGTAAAATGTTTTTATTTTGTAGCAACCCAGTAAGGCTTTGCGAAAGCCTTAAGGTATGTTATAGCTTTTGTTAATTTTTCCGTGGGACTTGCGCAGCAATGTCTCACTGCTTCCTTTTTGATTAAACTTTTTCTAAAAGTTTCTCTCTTCCTTTTTCGTTAACCTTCTCCTAAAAGGTTATCGCTCTTGCGTGTTAACCGAGTGTGATTGATTATTTGCGAGCGTTAGCGAGCTCGTATAGCTTTATGCCGTACTTTGCGTGTCGACTGAGCGTAACCAGGGGATTTGCCTAATCCCGTAAATGGACTTAAGTGGGATATTCACTTCGTGAAATCCTACGAACTACGCTCACTACGCTGCTTTTTGTCGTGGGACTTGCGCAGCAATGTCCCACTTACTCTTGCGTGTCGACTGAGCGTAACCAGTCGAGCGTAAGCAGTTATTTTAGTTAAATTTATAAAAGGTTTTGTTCTGCTTTTTGTTCATGAAAGTATTAATGCTAAATCCGGCTTATGTGAAGGATTTCTGCAAGTCAGCCAGATGGGCCACTAGAAGCAGAGGCAGAGTGCAGAGACATCCTGAACACATGCTTACTGCAACTGCTGTTCTTGAAAGAGAGAATGAAGTAAAATTTGTAGACGGGGCAGCACTCAATATGCCTAAAGCACATGTTGAGAAAATCATTTCAAAATTCCGGCCAGAGCTTACTGTTATACATACAACAACTCCCAGCATTTACAATGATATAAGCTATGCGAAGCTTGCAAAGGATTACGGCTCAAAGACTGTTTTAGTGGGAGCGCATGCTTCTGCTGTTCCTGACAATACCTTTCAAATTGCTAATAGGATTTCAAAAGGATGCGTGGATATGATTGCGAGAGGAGAAGAAGATTATACCTTAAGGGATATTGCATCAGGAATATCTGTGAGAAATATTCTTGGGCTTTCTTATTATGAAAAAGGCAAAATAAAGCACAATCATGCCAGACCTCCGATACTGAATTTTAATGAGCTTCCCTTTCCAGCATGGCATCACATAAAGCCAGAATGGTATTTTAATGGCGGCAACCTTTATCCATTCATAACCCTGATTTCTGCCAGAGGCTGTTTTGGAAGATGCACCTTCTGTAGGGAAACACAGGTTACTTTTGGCAGAAAGCTTCGCCTGAAGCATCCAAGGGTCGTGGTTGCAGAAATAGAGTATGATTTGAATTTGTTCCCGCAGATAAAGGAGATAATGGTTGAAACAGATACTTTTACTGCTTCCGAAGCCCATGTAAGGGCAATATGCAAGGAAATTCTCAGAAATAAATTGGATGTAACTTGGTCTGCCAATGCCAGAGTTGACACCATAAGGAATTTCGACACTTTCAGGCTGATGAAAAAGGCTGGCTGCAGGATGTTGCTTATTGGAGCAGAGTTTGGAACACAGATAGCATTGGACGCTGTAAAAAAGGACATAACTTTGAAACAGATAAGAGATTTTACAATAAATGCAAAAAAGGCAGGAATAAAAGTGCACGGATGTTTTATGATAGGAGCTCCTAATGAGACAAAAGAACAAGCTCTTGCCACAATAAGACTTGCTAAGTCGCTGCCTTTAGATACAATTCAGTTTTCAGGAGTTGTTGCTTATCCAGGAACAGAATTTTATAATTGGGCTAAGAAAAAGGATTATATTGTTCCAAAGGATTGGACAGAATGGGTGGATGACAATTATGAGCAGGGAACAATACTAAATTATCCTCAGCTGAGCACGGCAGAGATGAACAGGCTGATTGACAAAGGACTGAAAGATTTTTATTTCAGGCCCGGAAAGATTTTATACCATCTCTTAACTGTGCAGGATTTTGCTGACTTGAAAAGAAAGGCAGGGGGATTTTTCAGATTTGCAGATTATCTGAAAAGAAAACAAGCAAAGAAAGGGGAAAAAGACAAGCCTCTTTGAAACAGTTGATTAGATACTGTGCTTTTAAAAATATTTTTGGGATAAACCTATTTTCATTTGATAATAAAAATTAATAACTAAGATGACATCTGTAGAATCAGAGATAAAAAATACATAAAATAAATATGTTATCTGATAATTATCAAATAAATTAATAACAATAAAACTAAATTTTTAAGAGACGATTTGAAAATGGTTGACGTGTCTATTGTTGTTCCGGTCTACAATAGTGAAAAAACAATAGAGAAAACCATCAATGCACTTCTTAGCCAGAAGACAAGGAAAAACTATGAAATAATAGTTGTTGATGATGGAAGCACTGATTCTACTCCAAAAATTCTTGCAAGATACAAAAAGCAAGGTATAAAAGTGATAAGGCAGAAGAACAAAGGGCCTGCTGCTGCAAGAAACACAGGCTGGAAAAATGCAAAGGCAAAGATTGTTGCGTTCATAGATTCTGACTGCAGGCCGGTTTCTAATTGGTTGGAAGCCATGGCAAAGCCATTTTCTGACAAGAATGTCGGCGCTGTAGGAGGAACTTATAGGACTGAAAACAAATATAGCCTGCTTGCAAGATATGTTGGCTTGGACATTGAGATGCGCCACTCTCGCTTCAAAAGAGAGATTGAGGGCACTGGCAGTTTTTCAATTGCTTTTAAAAAGAATTTGCTGAAAAAAACAGGCGGCTTTGATGAAACCTACAGAAAGCCGACTGCAGAGGATTTTGATTTATGTTTTTCAATAAGAAAACTCGGGAAGAAAATCATGTTTGCACCAGGAGCAATTGTGTATCATTATCATCCAGAAAAGTTCTTTAGATTTCTTAAGGAGCAGTTCAGACATGCACGCGCAAGAACTTACATGTATAACAAATTTAAGAGCAGAATTAAAGGCGAATCCTATACTCCTTTATCAACGCTTATCACAATACCACTCTCATTTTTATTCATAATAAGTTCGCCTTTATTGTTTTTCAAAAAATTATTTTTCTTTCCATTAGCAATCTTTTTAATTTTAATCCTGCTGACTCTCCCTTTCTTCTTCTATGCACTTAAAAAAAAGGATTTTTCTGTTGCTTTTGCCTCGATTCCAATACAGCTTTCAAGGTTCTTTGCATGGGCTTTTGGAATGATTGCAGGAGCTACTGATATAATAACAGGCAGAAGAGGAAAGTTTTAGAAAAGACGATTTAGAAAAGATAAAGCTAAAAGAAAAAATATTCTGTCAATTTTAATCTGATAAAAACAGATGATTAATGAATTGAACAGTTATAGAACACAAAAATATTCTTCTTTTTCTTATAAAATATCCCTTACTTTTTCTCTCCAATAATCAAGAAGGCCTCTCAAGGTTTCTTCAATTTTTATCTTTGGTTGCCAGCCGGTTTCCCTGCTGAATTTTGAATGCTTGCCATACATTACTGGAACATCAACCTTCCTAAATTTTTCAGGGACAACCTCAACCTTTATTTTGACCTTGCTCATTGAAAGCAGCATCTCAAGAATCTCCTGTATTGAATACGCTTTTCCAGAACTTATGTTGTAAATTCCTGGCTTGCATTTCACAAAAACCGAATAAGCCTCTGCAATATCCCTCACATCAGAGAAGTCCCTTTTTGGCTTGAGGTTTCCAACTTTTATTATGACTTCTCTGATTCCTTTTTCTATCTCTGCAATTTGCTTTGCAAAGTCAGGGCACACGAAGTCAGGAGTCTGTCCTGGACCAGTGTGATTGAAGCTTCTAGATATTACTATTGAAAGTTTTTTGTAGTTTTTAGAAAGACAGATTTTCTCTGCCTCAAGCTTTGATTTGGCATATGGGTTTTCTGGATTAACAGGATGTTCTTCTGTTATTGGCACGAACTTTGGCTTGCCGTAAACCTCTGCAGAAGAAATGAAAAGCACTTTAGCTTTTATATTCTCTTTGATAAGCGCGTCCAGAAGATTTCTCGTGCCTTCAACGTTCACCTTTCTGCACAATTCAGGATTCTCCCAGGATTTTGCAACTGAGCTGAAACCTGCAAGATGGAAGACATAATCCGGCTTAAAATCTGAAACCAGCTTCCTTATTTCATTTTTATTAAGAAGGTCCAGTTTTTCATAAATAACATTTTGAACTCTCCTTGCTGGCTTAATAAGAAAAGAGCCCATTACTTCATATCCTTTTTTCAAAAGAACTTCCGCAAGATAGGGCGCAACAAATCCATCTATTCCTGTTATCAATGCTTTTTTCATTTTTGATATTACTCATATTTTTTGACAGAACTGTGGTTATTTATCTTATTGATGTTAATAATAAACTATGAACGGATGAACTCTTTATCATGCCATTTCATAATTATTTATTATGCAATTTTATTTGTTTCTATTATTTGTTTTTTTTGTTGTGATTTTATTATTCTTTTATTTATTACAAATATTATTTTATTTTTATACTGCTTTCTATTTCTCACTGATTGACTTTAATTTCCTGATTCGTTCAAGGTCTGCATCAACCATCATTTTTACAAGTTGCTTGAAGTTTATTTTCGGCTTCCATCCAAGAATTTTCCTTGCCTTTTCAGGATTGCCTATCAAAAGTTCAACTTCAGCTGGCCTAAAGAATTTCTTGTCAACCCCAACATATTTTTCATAATGCTCTACTCCAGCTACCTTGAAGGCTTCCTCGACAAACTCTCTCACAGTGTGAGTTTCTCCAGTTGCAATCACATAATCCTCAGGCTTTTGTTGCTGTAGCATCAGCCACATTGCTTCAACATAATCGCCCGCAAAGCCCCAGTCCCTCTTTGCATCAAGATTTCCTAAGCGTATTTCCTTGCCTAACCCAAGTTTTATCCTTGCAACCCCGTCAGTTATTTTTCTTGTGACAAATTCTATGCCTCTTCTTGGAGATTCATGATTAAAGAGTATGCCATTGCATGCGAACATTCCATAGCTTTCTCTGTAGTTTATGGTGGTCCAGTATGCAAAAACCTTTGAAATTCCATAAGGACTTCTTGGATAGAAAGGTGTTTTTTCTGTCTGCGGGGTTTCCTGTGCTTTTCCAAACATCTCGCTGCTTGAAGCCTGATAGAACTTCGCCTTGCTGTCTGTCACTTTCAATGCCTCAAGCATTCTCAAGGTTCCAACTCCTGTTATCTCTGCTGTCGCTATTGGCGATTTCCAAGAATGAGCAACATAGGACATCGAAGCTAGATTATAAACTTCGTCAGGATTGGAATACTTAACTGCCCTGATGAGTGAAGACAAGTCTGTCAAATCCCCCTCAATAAGCTCAATTTTATCCAAAATATGTTTTATTCTTTCTATGCTCTCTGTGCTTGTCCTTCTTATGAGGCCGTAAACCTTGTATCCTTTGCTGAGGAGAAGCTCTGTGAGATAGCTCCCGTCCTGCCCTGTTATCCCAGTTATAAGAGCACTCTTTTTTTTACCTATTTTTTTCTTTTCCATACCACCACCCATCAAATATTTTGCAATTATTTTTTAATCATTTTTTAATATCTAATTTTTAATTAATCTGTTTAGCATTAATATATTTAACTGTTTTCTTAATCTATAATAATATGAAATTTTATGTGCTTAAGCTTTTTTAAACCCTTTCAGTAAGATTTATAAAAACACCCTTTTTTATCATAGGAGATGTCAAAAAAAGAGGACGTAGAAAGTAAAGCTTCTGAAGCAAAAGAGCATGTTGAGAAATTGAGCTTCAATTTTAAAAATATCAAGTGGACTTGGATAATTTTAACTCTTATACTTCTGCTTGGCTTTTATCTTAGAACCTATCACATCAATTATCCGGTTATTGGCTATCATAATTGGAAAGAGGTTCATCATCTTTCTGAAGCCAGAAATTTTGCTAGAGACGGCTTTTTAAGAGATGGGCTTTTCATGCCGCATTATGATGACAATACTTATGGCGAAAATCCCAGTGGCCTGCATGCAGACACTTTTCCATTAATTCAGATAATGGGCGCTATTGTTTTCAGAATGCTTGGATTTGATGCCTTGTGGCAAGCCCGCCTAATCAGCATTCTCTTTAACTTAGGCGCTGTTTTCCTCTTTTATTTGTCTATTAAAGCGCTATTCAAAAGAGAGGATTTAGCTTTGACATCTGCATTTCTTGCAGCAATAAATCCACTGCTTGTTTTTTTCAGCCATAACTTTGATGACATAAACCCTGCCTTGTTCTTCATGGTGGCAGCACTTTATTTCTATGTTAAATGGTATGAAGAAGACAAGAATTGGCAACTATATCTTACTGCCTTTTGCGGGGCATTTGCAGTCATCCTAAAATACACATTTGGGGTAATTGCAATACCAATCTTGCTAACGCTTCCTTATAAAAAAATTTTTTCACAGTTGAAAAAATATGCAAAACCTTTGGGCATATCTGTTATACTCATAATTTTATGCCTTGCATGGATTCCCTATTCTTCCCAAATGAATAAGATTCATCAGGGTATGAGCTACAGCGCTGTCGAGATTATTAAGTTAAAAGTTGGATGGCAAAATATTCCCCTTCTTTTTTCACAAGATTTCTTACAGCCAGTGCTGCTTCAAAGCAATTCTTATGTGGCTGACAATTACACAAAACTTGGCTTTAGCTTTGCAATGCTCGGGCTTATAATCCTTATTTTTAGAAATTTTAAACGTAAGAATTTCGGAAACAAATTTATGTTTGCATATTTCATTGCATTTGTTCTTTTTGTGATAATAGGCTCAGACACCCTAAGAGGGCACAGCTATCATCAGTACCCCATAGTCCCTTTCATAATATTTCTAATGGCTTACTTGTTCGTAATAGTGGGAAATACTGCTGAAAAAATCTTCAGGTTAAAAGGGCTGAAATGGATTATCATCATAATTTTCATAGCACTTCTAATCAAGCCGTCCATTGATGCAAAGGACAGGCAGTTTAACACGCAGTTTATCGGCTTGGACGTGGCAGGCGATTATATCAAGCAGCATTCGCTTCCGGGAGAAAGGATGCTTTTCCCAAGCCATCAGAGCTATGGAGTATTATGGTATGGTGATATGAAAGCTTATATGTTCCCTGATAATGCAAGCATTATTCCTTTAATGGAAGAAAATGTGAATGTGAGCTGGGCATTTGTCTATCAGTGGGGCTTTTCAATGCTCACTGACCAGCCGCAGGTTTGGGATTACATAAAAGACCATTACTCACTTGCGCAGTTCGGATTTGTCCAAAATCAGGGCTTGATATACATACTGCTGAAAAAAGGCGGTTCTTTCAACGCTTCAAACATGCAGGAAATCTCTGACAGGCTTAATGAGATTTTGCAGAAAACTCTGCCTTCAGATGTTAAATCACAGGAATACGATTATACCTTTGGTAAGGTTCCAATGAATTATGTGAATGTGCAGCAGTGATAATTAAAAATATTTTACTTAAAATTATTTATTGTAATAATAAAGTAAGATAAAGATAATAAACCGTATAAAAAATAATTCCATAATTATTTTTTTTATACAGGAATCATTTTTTATTTTTTTTAAATGGCAATAAACTTTTAAAAGAAGTTTAACCAACAAGGAAACAATAAAAAGCTGGATAAGCAAAATAAAATATTTTATTATGAAAAATACATCTTTGGTGATTTGATGAAGATATGCGTTCTTGGAATGGGCTATATGGGATTGCCAACTGCATGTTTGCTTGTAAATGCAGGGCATGATGTTGTTGGCATTGATATTGATAAGAAAAAGGTTGAGAGTATAAATAAGGGAATTGTGCCTTTTGAAGAGATGGGCTTGCAAGAATTATTTGATAAGGCAAGGAAAAATGGATTTAGTGCAAAAACAGAGCTTGAGGAAGCAGATGTTTTCCTAATGGCGGTTCCAACTCCTGTTGACAAAAAACTGAAAAAAGCAGAGATGAAATATGTTAAGTCAGCTGCTGAAATGATTTGCACTAAGCTTAGAAAAGACAATCTCGTAATTCTCGAATCAACTGTTCCTCCGCTGACATGCAAAAACTTCTTAATACCAATACTTGAAAAATCAGGACTAAAGGCAGGAGCTGATTTCCTGGTTGCGCACTGTCCAGAAAGGGCTTTCCCAGGAAGAACATTATATGAACTTGTTAACAATGAGCGCGTAATAGGAGGAATTGACGAAAAATCAGCAGCGACAGCGAAATCTCTTTATTCATCATTTGTAAAAGCAAATATTTTCATAACAGACACCACAACAGCAGAATTTGTAAAACTTGCAGAGAACACTTTCAGGGATGTCAATATCGCACTTGCCAATGAGTTTGCACTGATATGCGAGCAGATAGGAATAAACGCCAGCGAGGCAATTCAACTTGCAAACAAGCATCCCAGAGTTAAAATCCTAAATCCAGGACCAGGAGTAGGAGGACACTGCATTGCAGTTGATCCATGGTTCATCACAGAAGTCACTGATAAAGCAAAAATTGTGCCTCTTGCAAGAAAGATAAACGACCATATGCCAAATCATGTGATAGAAATTGCAGAAAAAGTTCTGCAGGGCATAGATAAGCCAAAAGTTGCTATTCTCGGAGTTTCTTACAAAGCAGATGTTGATGACACAAGAGAAAGCCCGGCTATTGAAGTAATAAAGCTTGCCAGAAGGAAAAAATGGAATGTGAAAATACACGATTCTCTTGCCAAAAACTTTGAATACAGAATGATAGACTTAGACAATGCTTTGGCTGATGCAGACTGCGTTATTCTTATCACAAATCATAGACAATTTTTGGATATTGATTTTTCAAAATTCAGGTTTAGGAACAAAAACATCATTGACACTAGGAACTTCCTCAATCATGAAAAACTCAGGCAGCAGGGATTCAAGGTGTTTGTGCTAGGCAATGGAAAAACCCTAAGAATTTAATCAGATGAAAATCTGAGAATTTAATAAGATAAAATAAATTATGAAATTAAAATAATTGTCAAAAAATTTGAAACATCATTTCATAAACTAAAATTAAAAATCATAGCTAAAAATAACTGATATGAATGTGCTTATTGAAAAATAAATCTTCCAGTTATTAAGATATTAAAAACTTGATAAGCATTTTAGAACAAGTATATTACAAATAATCAAAATTAAATTTACCTTGAATAAAAAATTATGTGGCTGAAATATCATTCAAAATGAAAATCTGCATTTTAGTCGGAACAAGGCCTGAAATAATAAAGATGGCTCCTGTCATAAGGGAATGTGGCAAAAGAAAGCTTGATTTCTTTATAATTCATTCAGGACAGCACTATTCTTACAATATGGACAAAATTTTCTTTGAAGAGCTAAATCTTCCAGAGCCAAAATACAATCTTGAGGTGGGTTCAGGAGCGCATTATCTACAGACTGCGCGTATTCTTGAAAAGGTTGGAACTGCTTTGATAGAAGAAAAGCCAGACATCCTCCTTGCGCAAGGCGATACCAATACTGTGCTTGCAGGAGCAGTCACCTCTGCCAAGCTTTACATAAGAGTCGGGCATATTGAGGCTGGCTTGAGAAGCTATGACTGGAGCATGCCTGAAGAAATAAACAGAGTTCTTACAGACCATTGTTCGCACATGCTTTTTGCACCCACAGAACTTCAGAGAAAAATCCTTTTAGGAGAAGGCATTGCCAAAGAAAAGATTTTTGTCACAGGCAATACAATAGTCGATGCTGTTCTGCAGAACATTAAGCTCGCTGACAGCAATGTCTTGAAAAAATTTGGGCTTGAGAAACAGCATTATTTATTAGTGACCGCACATCGCCAAGAGAATGTCGAGCACAAAGAAAAGCTTGAGAAGATTTTGACTGCCTTAAAAATGCTTTTCGACAAATATAAAATCCCAATAATCTATCCAATGCATCCAAGAACAAAAAATAATATTGAACAGTTCAGAATAAAAATTCCAAAAGGCATAATCATAACAGAGCCGCTTGGGTTCTTGGAATTCTTGAAACTGGAGGCAGACGCTAAGCTGATACTTACTGATTCAGGAGGTGTCCAGGAAGAAGCATGTATCCTGAAAGTGCCTTGCGTGACTATGCGCGAGAATACTGAAAGGCCTGAAACCATTGAAGCAAAATCTAATATGATTGCAGGCACTTCCCCTGAAAAAATTCTTTCATGCGTTGAGAAAATGCTGAATTCAGATAGGAAATGGAAAAATCCTTTTGGAGACGGAGATGCTGCAGAAAAAATAATTGATGCTGTTGTTAAGGCGTTAAAGAAATAGGTATTAACTCATAGGCATTAACTCTTATTTAGCCAGCATATATTTCTGTGCTTTTTCTTTCATATATAGCTAAACTTTTTAAATAACTGTTCTTTTTATGATTTTTTGATGCGAAAAGGGGTGGTAGAATGTCACAAAATATGTTACAAGACAATAGTTTAGAAAATAAACTAACAGAACCTTCTACAATTTCTTTTAATGAAAAATATTTTCCTCTACTAACTAACCTTGCCGTTTATGTAACAGCAATTATTTCCAAAATTCCAAATGCAAGGATAGTTGATAAAATATACTTGAAATTTGTAGATGTATTAAGTAAGTACATGACGCAAGACCAGAAGGAACAGATAACGCCTTCTTTAAAAGAAATGATTAAAAAGCACCAGCCAGGTTACGAATATGCCAAAAAAGTATTCTCTATCAATGCAAGATACAAGAAAAAGATGATTGAAAACCTGATTCTGCGAGGATTTTCAGTCAATGAGCACAAAAGAAACCAGGCAATCCAAGAGGGAACTGCAGTTCCATTTACTGTTCTCATAAGCCCGACCATGAGATGCAATCTGCAGTGCATAGGCTGTTATGCAAATAAGTATTCCAGGGAAGATGATATGCCTCTTAAAGTTTTGGACAGCATATTGACACAGGCAGAGGATATGGGAATTGCTTTTTTCACAATGCTCGGCGGAGAGCCGTTTATAAGAGATGACCTATTCAAAATATATAAGAAGCACAACAAGGCATTTTTTCAGGCATATACAAACGGCACTTTAATCAATGAGAAGACCATTGAAAGGTTGTTTGAAGTTGCAAACGTAGTCCCAATACTCAGTCTTGAGGGTTTTGAAAAGGAAACTGACGAAAGAAGGGGAAAAGGTGTTTACAAAAAAGTTATGAATGCAATGGATTTGCTGAAAAAAGCAAACATTCCTTTCGGCTTTTCTGTGGATGTAACAAGAAAAAATGAGCCAGTTGTTGCGAGCGAGGAATTCATAGACCACATGATTGCTAAAGGCGCCTTGCTGGGCTGGTATTTCCTTTCAATGCCAATGGGTCAAAAGCCGGACCTTTCCCTAATGCCAACGCCGAAACAGAGAGCTCACCTCCGTGAGTTTGATAATCTTGTTAGAGATAAAAAACAGATTTTCATAGTCGACTTCTGGAACGATGCTCCTTATGTCGGAGGCTGTATCGCAGGCAGGAGCTATGTCCACATAACCCCGAAGGGATGGGTTGAGCCGTGCATATTCACTCATTTGGCTGTTGACAACATAAATGATAAGAGCCTAAAAGAGGTTATGAATTCAGAATTCTTCAAGGAGTTAAGAGCAAGGCAACCCTATGACCCAAATCTGCTCATGCCCTGCATGTGGATAGACCATACAAAAGTTGTAAGAGAGCTCTACAAAAAATACAAGCCGGTTGAGACAGACGGCGGCTCTGACGTTTTGAAAGACGAAGAGCTCAAGAGAGGACTCGACGAATATTCAAAAAATGTGCGAAAATTGTATGATCCAATATGGGAAAAGGAAAAGCATAAATTCGCTGAGCCAACAGATAAAAATAATGTAGCTGCTGTAAAATAATTATTAGAATTTACGCCATCTATAAAATAAGAAGATTATGAGAATTTTTTAATCCAATAAATCACAAGAAGCAGTAGTATATGAAACTTAAATTTATTATATTATTTATACGTTGCGTTTAAAATTATCTTTTCTTATAAATCTTTTTCCATGAATGATAATTAATTTCTTAGATATTTTTTCTTTCAGTGTTTTAGAAAACGTATAAATAAACTTTACAGCTCAATCATAGCAAATTATTTAAACAAATCAATTTTCTTTTCTGTAAAATGATATCAGTAATAACACCAATGTACAATGAGCAGGCTTGCATTGCCTATAACATACAGCAGATTGTGCACACGCTTGAAGACATAAGCGGAACTTGGGAACTATTAATTGTTGATGACGGAAGCACAGATAATTCCCTAAAAATATGCCGCGAAGCTGCAAAGAAAGAAAAGAGAATAAAAATCATTTCCTACAAGCCAAACAGGGGCAGAGGCTATGCCTTGAGACAAGGTTTTGCATATGCCAAAGGCGATGTAATCATTACTACAGAATCTGATCTCAGCTGGGGTGCAGATATCATTAAAAAACTTTTTTCTTCCCTAAAGAAGACAGATGCAGATATTGTTATTGCGAGCCCTCACAAAAAGGGCGGCGGCTTTGTCCATGTTCCAGTTTTCAGGGTGTTCCTGACTACTGTATTTAACAAATTTTTCGGAAAGGCATTCTCTGGAAATCTTACCATGCTCAGCGGCATGACAAGGGCTTACAAGCGCAAGGTGATAGAAGCTCTTGACCTCAATTCTGACGGCAAGGAAATACATCTAGAAATAATTTCAAAAGCACACGCTCTTGGTTTTAAAACAGCTGAAATACCAGCCATTCTGAAATGGACTGGCGGAAAGAATAAGGGCAGGAAGTCAAATTTCAATGTAATCAAACTGACAATGAGCCATCTTATGCTTAGCCTAAGCGAAGGTCCCCTCTTCCTGCTGGGCTCTCTCGGCGCTTTGTTTCTGTTAATAGGAATAATTTCAGCATTTTACGCTTTTCATCTCTGGCTTACTGTTTCATTAGCCGACCATCTTCCGCTCGTAATATTCACTCTCATAATGATTAGTATGGGAATCCAAACTCTTGTTTTCTCATTCTTAGCCTACCAAAACAAGGAGTTGAGAAATGAAATTTTCAGAATTCAGAGCAAATTGTTACAGATTACAAAGAAAAAGTAATCGCGTTATTTCTCTCTGCATTATTTTTCTCT
>Ga0172365_10000841_pt1 | contig 21483 bp, 20 predicted proteins | sample LakKivSesite48cm_FD_114535 | JGI IMG/M metagenome (GOLD analysis project Ga0172365, IMG submission 114535) | Sediment microbial communities from Lake Kivu, Rwanda - Sediment site 48cm | ecosystem: Environmental > Aquatic > Freshwater > Lake > Sediment | place: Rwanda: Western Province, Lake... | reverse complement strand
GCGCGCTACATAGCATAGATGATGTATGTTGTGGTGTTCGAAACAATTAAATAGCTTGTTAACTTCGAAATTGTAATGGTGTGTCGCTCTGAGAAAGACTATTTTGGCGCTCCTTGTAGGTTCCTTGATTTTACTCTTAACATTCAATTCGTGGTTCTATGCAGTAGGAGTCGGCTCTGAACCCGTTGAAATATACTTTGTTGATGAACCCGCGAGCGCACGAAAAGTTTGGGATTCAGTGAAGAAGTACCCTAAAATGCTTGAACTGGAAGCATATGGAAATATCTCTGTTGCTATCCTCATTCACGTCTACACCAGTGGTGTCATAAGAGGATTCTGTGCCGAATGGTGGGTGGTGGCAACAACTTTGCAGCCTGACGAGCACGGTTTTATCCACGAGCTGGTGTTGAGGACCACTTATCCTTATCCATCCTTAAGAAAAACCTATACGTCATCTGTCAACTATACCTTGGTGTCACCTGATGGTGGAGCAAGGGTTATAGAAGAATTCATCAACAAAGATCCTAATCAATACTGGGTGGGTTTTAGAAACGAGAGCCTCCTTGTCAATGGACCGTTTCTCATGTACCGCCGAGCGCCAATGGATTTTGGGATAACCATTATACTCAATCTCAAGACGGGAAATTTGATGATAGCTGCCACGGGAGTATGGATGGGTCACGGCGGGCTATTACTTCCTGAAGAAGATCGCCCGGTCCTTTCCAACATATTAGACATAGCCATGGTTGCAAGAAAGTTCGGAACCAGACTGGGAGATTCCAATTGGGATCCCGAAGCGGATCTAAATAATGACGGAAGGGTAAATATAATAGACATATCTATGATTGCAAGATGTCTTTAGAAGATAAGTCTCTCCTCCTCTTTGATCATCACTGAGCAAAAAGCAAAAATACTGTGCGATCTCATATCCCCTCACGGTGAATTCTAAGAATAAAGAATAAATTGAATACGCTTTGAAGCAGGAGCGACTGCAACTTCTATGAATGAAAAGTTTTTGTATTGATGAAAGATCTAGGCAACCGAACGATTTTTAACAAGGTTTAAGCATTTTTAGACTTGCCGATGACGAACCTTATTGGCTGAAAAGATGATGTACTCTAGGGTATCTGAGGCAAGAACTAATGCGAGCTCAAGAAACAATTTTGTGCCTAATCAAGTACCAGACAAGAACTAGGCCCACGATGAAAAGGGCAAATCCGAAAATCATTGAAACAGTATAATTTAGTTCAAGGATGTGGATGAGCACATAAGCTGCGTAGGGCCCGCCAAAAGTGAGGAGACCTGCAATTATGACTAAGAATAGTTTCCAATATTTTGAGCCTAACATTCCAGTTTTACTTTGTTTCTCTTGGGACATGCCTTCCACATTCCAACAGTGACTTAAAACTGATGTTTTCTCTTATAAAGAATATGGGTGAGTTAAAGTTATAAACTCATTTCTTGGGCTGAAATCAGATGATTTGGCTCACCAGCGATTAATAGAACATCTCTACGCAGCGACGGGCATTGACCCAGAAATTCTTCAGAAATACATGCGTAAGGCAAAGGAAGAAAGCCTTCAGAAACAAGATGCGGAGCGGGGAGATCTAGTCTGATGGGAAGCGTGGAAGAAGGAACATATCACAGTGTCTGGCTACTATTAAGATTTCAATCGTAACATCATTTCACTTCTACCAGATCTTATCAACCCTTAAGTGAACCAAATATCCAATCATTCCAAAGAAAGTGAAGGCAAGAATCTCAATAGCATCTTCTATGCCAATTGGAGAGCTACTAAATGCGAGAAAACCTAGAACAAAAAGAAATGTTCCAAAGCTTGCCAGAGATTTGAAATTGTGAAATGTCTCAGTAGTTTTCCATCCTAACCGAATGCCTGAGAACAGAAGCCAAATGAATATTGGAGCAAACAACAAGAGAACATATTTCTTATACCAGGGCAGTTCTTTGCCTTCTTTGTCTTGTTCCTTCTTCCTAAAAATGGAAGGTAGGTCTGGAAGGAAATTGCCGTATATGAAAATCATTATGCCCCAGAGCATAGAATCCAGAGCATTTTCCTTGAAGAAAAAGAAAACGCAACAAACATAGAAAACACTTGCAGGAAAAACTACAAGTTTAAACACTTTGACCATCATGTTAACGTGCTCTTTTGTTTCTTCTTCCATACGCCAGAATGAGAGACTTGAGCGGACTTTTCTATTCACATTTTCGAAGAAAGAAAGCACAAAACCAAAAATTCCATTTCTAACACTAATCAGCGCATGAATAATGGCTCTGAAAAATTTCATTACTTTGTATGTCTTCGTGAGGAGTCGCCACTTTTGCTCAATCACAGGGCTGTAGTTCTAGTATCAGTGGTATGCTGAAAACTATTAAATCTTCTGAATGACTTGTTCAACCATTAGACACATATCTTTGTTGACTCATAGCAACAGAACAATACAACTTAATGGCTTATGAAGTTCTCTTCTATGCAGGGCGTTTTCAAATTCTAGTTGAAACGGAAGCGATCTTAGAGTTTCTAGTTACAGGACTGGATCAAGGGTTACTTGTGTATTTGCTCTCATTTGCAGTTGACTTAAATGAACTTAGTTCATTCGGCGTTGATGTCACCTCCAAGATCTCTGATTGGGGAAAGAAGGCTAGAGAACATGTAAGAAAATTTCAGAAGTTAGAGCTGAAGAACAATGCTCGTGCTCTCTCAATAATTGGAATGTTGCGGTTGTTTATGGCGGACATATCTTCAGAATGCAGTCTCGCTCGGCTTGCTAAAGAATATGGATACGAAGTCAAACTGGGAAAACATCCTGATTTAACTGTAGATGGCAGAAGCGTTGAGGTCAAGCGAACCCGCGACAAATTCTTCATGAATGGAAATGACCACCTACAACCTCTTGTCGACCTTTCAAACCCCAGCGAGAAAGGGCTAAGACAAAACGCGGATATAGTTTCTATACAAGTCTTTAGCCGATCGATCTCAGTTCTTTCGGTTCAGCCAAGACTTTCCAGCACTTCTTGCAGTTGACAACTTCCAGCGGGTCATATACTGGAATGTAAGCTGTGACTTTAGGCTCTGAAGTGGGCTGTTCAAGGAAAATCTTGTTTACTGGAATTCGGTTCCATTTGCCGACCGATCGATAAATGAGGGCACTTTGCACTCTCAGATTGCACCGACAAAAAGGGGATTTGAAGGAAAATTCTCCGTACGAGAAACCTTCTTATTGTGTCAGGTCAACGATTTCGGCAATAGGAGCGTTTTTCTTGACCGATTCGACTCCGTTTTTGCACCCGTCTTTTGACTCGTAGGCTTCGCCCGAAGCTATGATTTCTCCGTTAGGAGCCTTCAGTCTGAACCTGAATTTTTCTGCTGCATCTTTGTGTATTTCAAATTTTGGCATTGCAGACATATGAAATCACTGCTGTACAGATTGGGATAGCCTATAAATATCATTTTTGGATACATTCCTTTCAATCGTCGCATTTTTGTGTTTGATAATTTAGAAAAATCTGTTTGACGATCGATCGAAGCTGTTTGCCAATCAGATTCTAATGTCCTTTTTTGTCTTCCTCCAGCTAGACTACTGCATCGATCGATGCAAAGAAGACAATCGCTTTACTGAGTGGGCTAAAAGAAACTCTTAGTCAATGCCGACCAACACATACGTGATCACACATTGCCACTTTAACTCTACTCTCCACAACTCAGAAGGGTCGCTTCGCCACCGGTCTTTTAAGTGTATTTAGATAAGCCTTCTTTCAGGGTTTGACGAACTTTGCTTTCGCAAAAATTCTGCTTCAATTCACTCCTCACGGTTCGTAGTCTCAGGCAGCTTGGTGGAGGCAAGTTCGTCAAGCTCGGTAAATTGATGTGTGGTGATGTTTCATGACAAGGCTTCCAACGAGTGCAAAAACGGCTGGCATTTGGCCCTGGGAAACTAAGGAAATGTCGGTCAGCATAACAATTTATAACGTGCCAGAAAGCTTGCTCAGAGAGTTTGTTCAAAAAGTTGTTAAACCTAGGTATCCTGGTGGAGCCAGCGACGCAATCAAAGATTTGATGCAGAAAGCCATGCTTGAGATCCAAACATCAAGTGAAAAGGTGCAGACTCCTCGGAATTAGGGAAAGCTAATGGGGTTTGCCGGAAGGCCATTAGAAAAATAAAACATGGTGAGAATTATAGTCGCAATAGCGATTGTCCCCACCACAATAATTCCGATCGATCGAGAAGATTCCCCCTGAAACCGTTCAAAAATTAAAAAAGGCCATCAAGAAAAGGTGAATTACTCAATTCTTTCCCCCCATTTTTTTGTCTTCTCGAAAGTACCGTGCTTTTTGAGTATTTCTGAGCAGTTAGGGTAGGCTAAAATCACAAACAAAAGTTTACTTGTTCTGGGCTAAGTAGCAGTATATCTCCCATGCACGCGCTAAAGAAAAGAAGCGATCGATCGATTCCCCTATAACCCTTCCTTTACTTCATTCCCTAAGGCTTTCATCAGAAACTTAAAGACGGAAAACCCTGCTCCGCGATCTGCCTTAAAACCCGTTGTTGCCCCTAGTAGGCATACGCCTTCCAAACCACGTTCCTTCGCAAGCGCCAATGTCAAGCCTGTAGCCCCCACAATTCTGCCTTTACTGTATATTACCGCGCCTTTTTCCATAAACTCTAGGGCAAGTCTTGGCGAAGTTGCAGCCACATACACTTGAGCCTTTTCTTCCGTGATAGGAACTCCGCCTGTCGTAACAATGAATTTGCAACCTTGCTTTTCAACAAAATCCAATGTTTCACCACAAAGCGTGTAATGCGCAACAACATCGTCAAAAGAAGGCTGCGTGTCCCCGGTCATTATTATGAAATCGTTTTTCTCCATCGGCGCAGCGTAAAACTCGTATCTGGGCAAACGGCAAATCCCCTTCGAATTTACCGAGACATAATCCGGGAAAGAAGGCGAATAAAGCTCCGCAAACGGTTTCGCCCCGCAAAACTTCATCAAGAGATAAGCCGCAATCTTCCCAACGTTTCCAAACCCTGGTAGACCCTGCACAAAAACCGGATTTTCAAGAGTCGGATTGGAGATCTTACGAAGGTAGGGACCATTCATGCAAGACAACACCAAACCCAATAGGTAATTAACGCTTGTCTAAAACGTTTCCCTCTCGTCACATGTCGTTGCCATCTGCATATTATTGTTCTACTGAGGTCATGGCTGAAATAACAGGCTGCAATTCTGCTTGACGTGCAGAAGGTCCCCGGTTCAAGTCCGGCTCGCTGATGATGATTATTCCGCCCTTTTTCAGTTCTTTAACAACGTTCATAACAGCCCTGCGCGCTTCCTTTTCCGATTTTGCTCCCGTGCAAACCATTTTGCCAGAGTTAAAAATCAACGTAGCAGTTTTCGGTCTCTTAAGCCTAAATACTAGTCCAGGAAACTGTTCTGGACGGTACTCAACTCCTGGATAACTCTTAACAACCGCGTTCAAATCAACTTTCTGGTTTAAGGTGGCAGAAGCAACAACGTTTTGAATTTTTATTATGGCTTTAGTCTTCGGCATTGGACACCGCTTCTCACAGTGCGCGCCCCGACATCGATTTCATTCGATGACGCTTAAGCTTCCGCTTCTCCCCAGTCGCAACTGCCGTTCACCGCTGAACCAGGTTACTTCACCATTTTTGACGTCAATTACGTCACCCTTATGAACCATGTTGATCTGCTGGTTCCATAAACTCATTTTCATTGAACCAGTTTCGTCTTTGATAAGTGCGTTTGATACACACGCCGTTGTTCCATATCTCGTGTGGACGATTTTAGATTCTGGAATCTCAAGCACCTCTGCTTTGAGACTGCCCTTTTTCATTCCAACCTTCAAGTCCCCAATCTTAGAGTTTACACCCTCGAAATTCTTGACTGAGGAAGTTTTGGCTAAGATTGCTTTCGTGTAGCTTTCGAGCTGATTTTTTCCTTGCAAGATGGTAATCGATATCGGAAATTGAGCTACAACCTTTCGACCGTTGGTAAAGAGAAAAATCGCTGAATTTTTCGTCCTCTTACGACATTTTATGACCAACTGCTTACATTCTGACCCTTCGTGATTCCAAGCTTCCACAATGCAATTGAAAAATTCACTCGAATCAACCTTATGCAGCACAGTGATTCTGGCAAGGTACTCCAGAATCCTTCCTTCTTTGTATGAATGCATGCTGTTAAGAGGCCTGCCTCTACCTCTCCAAATGTGTTTAGCCATCTAACTTGTTTCCACTTTGTTGTTTTTGACGCGTAAAATCCATCATTGAAACAATAGATCTGGAACGCGCATCTCAATGTTCTCAACGTCACTTATATAGCTTAACTGCTAACCATACCTGCCGCGCGCGCTAAGACGCTTAGGGTTGTTCAAAAAGGTAGGTTTGAGGTATAAACGAATTAGTGGAAGAACCGCCAAAAATTTTAAATTGACATCCGGGATATGTACCTACGGTGGTGTTTTTGGTTAAAGTGAAGAAACGTTCTGGAGTTACGCAGGATTTCGATAAGGCAAAACTGAAAGCTTCTGTTAAGAAAGCTGGAGCCAAAGATGAACACGCAACAAAGGTTGCCGACAACCTTGCAAGTAAAGTAAAGGAAGGAACGATGACTGTCGAGATAAGGCGATGGTGTATAACCGAACTTAGACCACTAGACCCAAAAGCTGCAAAAGCCTACGAGACATTTGAAAAACCAGCAAAGAAAAAGTAAGTCTCGCCAAAAATCCATATACTTCTCTCTTTTTAGAAAAGTCACTCCTGAAGGGTTGATAGCGCGCGCATAGGACCCCTATACCGTAACACTTAAGACACATGCTTCTAATGAGCAAAGCCCGACAGCAACTGGTGTACTGATATGTCAGATATAGAACAAACGGAAAATGAGGCATCTGCTGGAAAAGTTGAAAGCGAAGAGGCGGTAGAGAAAGCAGAAGTTGAAAGCGTCGAAGCTGTAGAGGAAAAAGAAGTCGAAAGCCGTGAGGCACCTCCCAAAGTTGGCAAAGAGCAAAATGCAGTCTACATCGGGAACAAACCTGCAATGAGTTATATCTTGGCAGTCATCACAGCTTTCAATATGCCTGACACGAATGAAGTCGTCCTGAAAGCGCGAGGTCGTGCCATAAGCACAGCTGTTGATGTTGCCGAAATCCTTCGCAACCGATTTCTCAAAGACGCCAAAGTCAATTCCATTGCTATCGGCACTGAAGAAGTAGCATCCAGAGAAGGCGGAAACCCCAGAAACGTCTCAGTAGTAGAAATCGTCATTAAAAAATGAGTAACGTGAGAAAACAGACCGCCTATCTACCCTATTTTCGCAGAGACAACGTACGCACGCCAAGCTTTTTATTTCACAGTGCAGGGGCACGCCGCGTTGAATAAACATGGATCGATCGATCGGCGGAGTCAGACGCTTTGATTCACGCACGCTATATCATTTATGTAAATTGTCTTTTATTGACCTCCTCTGACTGATATTGATATGTCTTGAGTTATAGGGTAAGTCATTTCCTGGAAAACCAAGGTAATTGTGTCATTGACTTCTGTAGGTCTGCTTGGGGCCAGAAGTTCAAGTGAGATTATTGTCGTTCCAGTGGGCACATCTCCGATTTTTATCACGTTGCCAACAATTTCATGTGTAGATGATTGTATTGCGAATTTTTCGAAGAGAACGTTTGTTTGGATAGCTACCCCATGGGCAACGGATTCTGTTGGATTTGTTATAATGAAGCTCATTGTTATGTTTGAATTCACTTTGACTATCGATGGGTAGGAGCTGCTTAGGCTGAGCGAGGGATTGTTAGTTGGTGTGGGTGTTATCGTTGGTGATGGCGATGGCGAAGGTGAAGGGGACGGAGATGGGGAAGGAGAAATCGTAGGAGATGGTGATGGCGAAGGTGAAAACGTAGGGGTTGGGGAAGCAGTCGGCGTTGGTTCAGTGATGTTCGTAAGCGTGTTGGCAAAAAAGTAGAAAATCCCACCCGCAAGAAAAAGGATTCCTACCAAGAAGGCGATTTTTGCAACGATAACCTCTCTTCTTGTTTCTTTGCGGAAAGTTTCCTTTATTCTGAAGGCCAGATACAAAACGACGGCTGAAAAGAAGACTAGTACAAGTATTAATGCGAATACGATGCCTATTATGGCGATGTCGAGAGATATCTTTATGTCACCTCTTGGGTTTTTCCCATTCCATTATTATGTTAACCATCTCTTCGGTCAGGCTCATTATTCTGATTCCGTCAAGAAATACGTTGTAAAATAGCAGTAGAGGAACTGCCAAGTAATCTCTTTTCTCAGGTTTTGGCTCTAGACTTAGCGCAACAATTCCAATTGTCAGATCGACAATGAGATACAATATTATTCCAATTAATGAAGAGTAGGATTCGCTGGCGAGAATCCATGTTAGCAATGTGACCAGTAGCAACGCCATGTTGAGAAAAGGCGAGATAACATCGAGCCACAGGTTGGGAATTCCGAAAATGCCTGCAAGACCGTACTTAGTGCGCATATACATATCCCGATGTTTGTCGAGTACCTGGATCATCCCCCTATACCATCTTCGTCTTTGCTTCATCAAATCTTCCATGTTTTTCGGTGCATCTGTGTAGGCTATGCTTCCATCTTCGTATTCAATCTTGTAACCGCGTCTTAGTATCTTGACCGTTATGTCAAAATCTTCTGCAAAGGTGTCATCAGAAAAAAAGCCAGCCTGTTCAACGGCTTCTTTTTTCAAGGCAGCCACTGGACCTGGCACTACCATCACGCATCCGAGCACTGATTGAGCTTTTCTCACTAGGTTGATTCCAGTGGCATATTCTGCTGATTGGACAACGTTAAGTATTTTCGGTTCTGGATTTACCCTCACGTTGCCCGCAACTGCACCGAGACGCCCATTTGCGGCAAAACGGCCAACTAAGTTTCTCAAAGCTTGCTTGTCAAGCTTAGTATCAGCATCTACAGTTAGAATAATTTCACCGTCCGATACGCTTATGCCTTTGTTCAAAGCGTTGGGCTTTCCCTGATTTTCTTGGCGAATAACCTTGACTCCAAAGTTGCTTGCTTCTTCAAAGGTTTTATCCGTCGAACCGTCATCAACTACTACTATCTCATAGTTTGGATAATCCAAGTTCTGTAATGATTTAATGCAACTTGCGATAGTTTTCGCTTCGTTGTATGCTGGAACCACTATCGAGATTTTCGGGAAGACTCTCAGTTCTCTGCTTCTGCGTGTCCAATTGTAAATCAAAGATAAACAAAGTTGAGCAAGCAGCTTCAAAGTTGCTATAATCAGCACAGCGTAAAAAAGATACAGTATTGCACTCATTATGGTCTAAACTCATTCCCAATTTTGTTTCTTGAACTACCCCGCTGGACCAACAACAGTTGAGTGCGCGCTTCAAATGATGTACCATGACAATCACACAAGGAAGGTTCACTTGAGCATAATTTTCCTGAAGTAGGTGTATAAATATTATGAATTGTCGGTATCTCTTATCAAATCAACCTCAATCTTGTACTATCCATGTGTATCCAGGATTGGCAATTTCTAAATTTTCTAATTCGCGCGCATTGAAAAATTGGGAAAAAGAGAAGTCAGCCTCGCTGCACATTTTCTCGACTGAAACCTTGAAAGCCATTCACTAGCGAGTGAACAGAAATGCGAATTGAGAGCCGAAAGTAAGAGAATCTGAAGAAAGAACGTGCCACGTTTCACTCTTGAGCTCGCGAGTTCATGGACTTCACAAGCAGTGTTCTATTCGAAACTGTGCACAAACGCCGTGTTCACAGGAAATTCAGCCCTATTCCAAGCCAATTCGGAAAACAGAGGAAAAAGGACAGAGAACGGGTTTCTCGAGAATCCTCTCATCTTGTGAATACTGAATCGTTTTTTCCTTCGGTCTTCTGGGAATTTCAGGGAAATATGGAAAGTGACAGTTTTGTTGCACTTTCCTGCTACAATTCTCCATGCTTTTCCATGCTCTCAACAAGCGCGCGCTTGGATAGATGTAGCTAGAGGGGATGAAATGGTTCAAGAGTAGACTTTGCTCCACGTGTGCACATGCTATAATTATGTGAACGGCCACATGTTATATGGCCACACGCTCCAACCTAGGTTACCAGGCCAATTCAGCGCGGCAAAGGGCATTGAGAGTAGGACCAGAATCGCAGTATAAACCAGGAATATAATCGCAATGTCTTTGCGGTTCTCAGGTCGCTCTTTCTTAAGGCACGTTCTTGCTGGAAAGCTCACGGTGCGCTTGATGAACTGAGACAGAGGTAGCATGAATGGAGTGGTATTCTGATACTTCACATATTCGTCACCATGCTTTTCTCTCATCTTCACCTCCTCTGCCAAAGCCACGCAGATAATGAGTATTGAGGAGATAAGCCATGCAAAACTGGCCCCAGGGTTCTCTCCTCCTCTGACAACAGGGGTAAGGGAGGCAAGCAACATCACGCCATAGCTCCAGATCAGCCAACCAAGATACTGTGGGTGCCTTGAGTGTCTATAGAGCCAGAAATCAACCACTTTCCTTCTCTGAATCTTAGAATAGAACCAGTTGATCGTGCCTAAAAGGAATATCAGGAGACCCAGTGCTATCAGGATATATGCCAGAGTCACTCTGACATCCAAATGAAGACCATTCCAGTAGTACCAAGTCATTCTGGATCGAACAAGAAACTGAGTCACGGGTGAACCAATGTCTAGGCTGATCGACGAAAATACCAGCGAAAGCGGAAAAGCAACGACCATGTAGGGCACATAGGCTATGTCGCCAAGCTTCAGTATACTCTTAGAAGGGTCCCAGATAGGTAGCCAAGCAACCCTAAGAATGCCTATCCCAGACAGGAAAAACATGTAGGCGGCAAAATAGCCAAATGTAGGAAGGAAGAAAGCAACGGATCCCGCTCTCAAGAAGCCTATTCTCTGTGTTGCAAAGCCGGCAACAATCAGAACTGCTAGCAGAGCGAGACATGCATACCCTATTGATCTCACGTAGTGGGAGTTCATGAATTCCTCGATCAGTTCCGAGTCGATGGCTGGATTATAGTCTGGGATGCCTAGAAGGTTGACCGCCAGACTGTTCAACAAACGAGGGCCCTCAAGTGTAGCGAAGGTCAGTCCCGCAGTGAAGACAACTGCCAACAACGTGAGAATCAGCATTTCTGCATCTTTTTTCCACAAAGCCGGCTCTCCTTGTTTCTACCGTATCTAGCCATCGGTTTATTAAATTGTATGGTCGACAGGTCGTGCGCACTAGTGTATGCAATCGCGCGCGCTCATAGTCACCCAAGCCCTATCACAGCAATATTTAACCAAACACACGCTTCGAAACCCCGAAATCGATCGATCGAGGAGCCATCGGTCGGCGTGGGACAAAATATGAAGCAATACTCCCACAATCAAAGTCTCCATAGCCCAGTGCATACGATCGATGATCGATATTTCTTCTTTCTGTTCTAGAATATAAGCAGATTTCAACGGAATTTCGCGCGCGTGCTTGTTCCTAAATTCGTTTGCGAGGTAGCTTGTGCTTCTGGTTTTGCTTTGTTTATGGATGGTGATGTGCCTTGGGATACGGGAAGCATCGTTTGGAAGATGCGACCCAACTCTATTGCACTTGAAAAGGGGAATTTAGGAACACACATGCGCGCTGTCAATATCTCCGGCAGGAATTTCCAAAGCAATAGAGAATATTCGATTGATAAAACTCTTCGAGCTCGACGAAGTCTGGCTGTCTCAAATCTCTCAGTTCTCAGTGTGCAAAAACTTAATTCATTGTTCTGACTATTTGCGAGTGGTGATTGTGATGAGCATGGGAAGTGCCAAGAAGAAACCGATGACTAAAAAGGAAAGAGAAGAAAAAAAGAAGAAAACACAAAGAGAAACGCTTAAAGAAGTAGTCTCAATTATTGTGCGCTATCAATTCTTGGCGAGCTCTTCGGGCTCAACGAAGCCTATCTCTTTCTAACCTCCTAGTTCTTTCAAGAACTACCTAGCTAATCTCCATCTAGTCTCTATGTTCTTTGCAACCTCTAAGACAAACGCACCCAATCTCTTTGCAACCTCTCAGTTCTATCCATCCTCTCTGTTGCCGAACACTACTCAACATTATCATTGTTCATGCTATCATATGTCATACCTCGTATTTTCACGTAACAATAAAGTTTCTAATTTTCTAAGCGGGTAGAAGAAATAGAAATTTCTGATTTTTCATCGTTTAGAATTTAGAAATTAGAAGATTAGTGGGGTCTTCCAGTGCACGGTGAAGAGGAAAGTCGAAGGCATAGTATCTTTGCTTCAACTAGAGACACAGGCTATTTCCTTTAGTTCCAACATTTTTTTATATGTCAACGAAAGAAAGAAAAAAAGAGGAGATTTTGTCGATGCCATTTCAATTGCCAAAGTCAAAACACTTTCAGATCGAGCGATTGGCGGATGGTGTCTATGCTGCAGTTGCTTCTGAGCAAGGTTATGCTATTTGCAATGCTGGTATCATCGACATTGGCGATAGAACAATTCTCTTCGACACGTTCATCTCTCGATCGATCATTTCGTTGTTTCGTGTCTGGCTAGAACATTTCTCGATGCTCTTCTTTGAAAGACATGATCGAATCTTGATTGAGAATTCCAAGTCTTGCTTTTTCATAAATCTCTTTCAGTTTCTCTGATGAGAAGTCAGTTTAGTGTCTAGCCAAAACTGATTTTGGTACTCTACCGCAAAAAGCGTCAACATACGTTTCAGACACTCCTAGTCTGAGCATTTCAGAACAGAACCATTGACGCAGTCTCTGTGATGTGATGCCTATGCCAGTCTTGTCTCTAGCAATTCTCCACAGTTCAATTGCTTCTTCTCTCTGCATTGGAAACAGTCTCTGACTTTTTGACGATTTCTTGGTCGCCAAATACTCTTTCACAACTCGTTCAGCTTCATCATTGTAGAAGCTCACCCAGGACTTCTTCGTTTCACCTTCATGATTGTCTGGTGTTGTCTTTTGCTTACTGAAATCAATGTTTTCAAGTTTGAGTGAGAGAATTTCATCTCTTCTCAATCCTGTCGTTGCATAAATCATGAACAATGCTCTCTCTTTCGGAGTGTCGAGATCGATCGATAGAACTGTTTCAGCTGTTCTTTGCTCAGAATCTGTTTTGGTTTGAAGACTTGATGAGGAAACTTGAAGCTTGAAACGACTTCAGGTGCTTTCAAGAAATCTCAAAAGAAGACTTTGAGTGCCATAAGAGTATTCTTGTATTTCGCTGAACTAACATTATCCAGGCTTTTCAGGTATCCGCGAACGTTTTCTGCAGTTACTGACTCTATTGGCTTTGGCAGTTCATTCAAGAATTTCTTAACATAGTAAGTGTGCTCGTAACAGTCTTGTCTGAACGTCTCAAATCAACTTTCAGAAATTCTCTGAACCTATTTAGCAGCTCTTCTGATGGGACTCTTGGTGCTTGAGATTCAGGAATCTGTTACCATTCTTCTTCTGCTGATCCGACTGTGCGCCATTTTTTCAGGTAGATCATTACGATAGCTACGCTTACTACTCCTCCGCCCGCTCCGAGACCTATGTAGAGGGAGTATTTCACGAGGAAAGGCGGTTCTTCGACTTGTATTATTAGTTGCGAACTCATGGTTCCGTATGTTGATGCGTCTTCATAGAACACTGCTTGAACAGCCCATGTTCCAATAGCCTCCGGCCTAAAGCTGCCTGTGAAGGCACCGTCCTCAGCTGTATAGCATTCTACAATTTTGCTTTCGTTTCCAAAGTCGAAGTAGACACTAATTGGAATACCTGCCTCCGCTGGAATTAGATAGCCTTTAACAGTTATGTTTTCACCTATGCTCACCGATTCCCGAGTCAACGTCACATTCAACATTGAAGCACGCTTTACAGAGTAACTTCCGTTTGCAATAAGAACATCTTCCAGCACATCGGTGGCTTCAACTCCGTAAGCCACGGAGGTTCCTGCGTTCTGTCCAGGAATAACCGCCTTGCATGTTCTATTTCCCAAGATTTCCATGGTAAGCAAGGTAACATTCTTCCAGCCATCCGTTGAATAGCGCAGAGTTGCGTTCAGCAAATCCGTGGATTTTGAGATATAGGCAACAGCAGCATTGGTATTGGGGTACATTTTGCTTGGAACAATCGAAGGCACTAAAGAAGCGTCAAACACTGTTTTTGCCAAGAACTTCACTGTTCCACTACCTTTTTCACCGAATAAGACTAGGTGATACAGGCTCTTGCCAGAATGCGGCGCAGTGAAATTCAAAAACATATTCTTACCAAAATACTCACAACTCGCGTAAGCCACGCCTCTATACGCCCCGCTCTGCAGGTTGTAGCCGCCCAGCGTCCCATTCACGCCGCTTCTATTGCCGTAAAGTCCAGGTTCCCAAGCCAACGGAACAGTATCCAAAACAGTGTAGTTCTTGGGTGCCGGGTCCGCCATCAGATAGAGCCGAGCCTCGTACATGTCCAAAGAATCCGGAACCTTGATCCACACTTCTACCTGCTGGCTCTCCGTCGCGAATTCATAAGCCCAGCTCGTATTAAAAACGGGCAAGCCGTTACTGCCTTCTCCCTCAACGTAATGCTCATGCCAAAGGTTACATTCAACGTCTTCGATAATCATGAATGTCGCCTGCTGGGCTCCTCTACTTTCATGAAGATCATTCACTATCATGAAGGTGTAGTTACCGGAAACCTTCGGAACAAAATAGGGCGCAGTAAGGTTGGTTCCCAAGTGTTCAAGTAAGCCTGCGGAAGCGGTGCATGATTTTTCTAGTGCACCCTGAGGGTTATAAACATAGATATCATAGTCTGTTTTGGGTTCTGAACCGTTGTTCACCCATTCACCATAGAAATAAGCATGATAGCTGTGATCAGCCCTAAGAGGGCATATAACGCTCCAATCCTCACCGACATCAATCTGAGACTCGCTGAAAAACACTGGAAACATCGGCTTCTCAACAAAAGACACTGGAAGAAGCCTTACAGAGTAGTTCCCGCTTGCGACAAGAATGTTCTCCAACAAGTCACGAGCTTCAACCCGGAAATCCACAAAAGTGCCCCCCACCTGCCCAGGAATAACCACCCTACAAGTCCTATTGTCCGAAATGCTCATTGCCACCTCAGTTATGCTTTTCCAGCCATCCGTCGAATACTGCAACGTAGCACTCAACAAGTCTGTGGATTTCGAAACGTAGGCAACGGTAGCATTATTGTTTGGATATACTTTACCTGGAAGAATAGAAGGCTGTAAGCAAGCATCGAACATCGTCTTAACCAGAAACTTAACTGTTCCTTTCCCTTCTTCACCTATGAAAACTAGATGGTAGAGGCTTTTACCAGAGTTTAGCGATGTAAAATTGAAAAACATGCCTTGACCATAGTACTCACAGCTCGCATAGGCTACGCCTCGATACCGCTCGCTCTCCGCGTTATAGCCACCTATCATACCATTCACTCCGCTTCTATTGCTGTAAAGGCCAGGCTCCCAAGCCAGTGGAGCACCATCCAAAAGAGTATAGTTCCTAGATGTTGGGTTGGCCATCAAGTAAAGCCTAGCTTCGTACATGTCTAATGTATCTGGAACCTTAACTAGGACCTCCACATGTTGGCTTTCAGTGACAAACTCGTAAGCCCAACTCGTATTAAACACGGGCAAGCCGTTACTGTCTTCTCCTTCAACGTAATGCTCGTGCCAAAGGTTACATTCAACGTCTTCGATAATCATGAAAGTTGCCTGCTGGGCGCCCTGACTTTCCCGAGGGTCGTTCACGATTATGAAGGTGTAGTTACCAGTGTATTTCGGAACAAAGAAGGGCACGTCCACATTGGTTCCCAGGTGTTCAAGCAACCCTGCAGATTCAGTATGAGAACCCTCAAGTATGTTCTGAGGGTTGTAGACGTATATGTCATAGTCTGTTTTAGGTTCTGAGCTGTTGTTCACCCATGCACCGTAAAAGTAAATGTGATAACTGTGATTAGCCCTAAGCGGACAGACAACGCTCCAATCCTCACCGACATCAATTTGAGACTCGCTGAAAAACACTGGAAACATGGGCTTTTCAACAAAAGATGTGAAAGCATGCCTCACAGAGTAATTACCGTATGCGGCAAGAATGTTCTCCAACAAGTCACGAACTTCAACCCGGAAATCCACAAAAGTGCCCCCCACCTGCCCAGGAATGACTGCCTTGCAAGTTCTATTACCCAAAATCTCCATGGTTATTGCCGTTACATTCCTCCAACCGTCCGTTGAATACCGCAGAGTGGCACTCAACAAATCAGTCGACCTTGAAACGTAGGCGACAACGGCATCAGCAAGAAGATACACTTTGCCTGGAACAATTGAAGGTAAAAGACAAGCATCAAACACTGTCTTTACAAGAAACTCAACTGTGCCGCTGCCTTTCTCGCCGATAAAGACTAGGTGATACAAGCTTTTCCCAGAGTGCGGTGCGGAGAAATTCAAGAACATGTCCTGACCAAAATACTCACAACTCGCATAAGCCACGCCTCGATATCCATCACTTTTCAGATTGTAGCCGCCGAAACTGCCATCCCTCGCACCGTAAAGTCCAGGTTCCCAGGCCAACGGAACATCGTTCAAGACAATGTAGTTCTTGGATGTGGGATCAGCCATCAAATACAGCCTAATCTCATATATGTCCAAACTGCTTGGAACCCTGACCCACACTTCTATGCGTTGACTTTCAGTGACAAACTCGTAAGCCCAACTCGTATTAAACATGGGGACACTGCCGCTTTTTCCTTCAACATAATGCGTGTGCCAAATGTTGCATTCAACATCTTCGATTATCATGAATGTTGCTTTTTGAGCACCCATGCTTTCACTGGCATCGTTCACTATTATGAAGGTGTAGTTGCCTGAAAACTTTGGCACAAAAAAAGACTCGTCCACCGTGCTCCCCAAATGCTCAGGCAACCCAGCAGAAGCAGTGTGGTAACCTTCCAATGTGCCCTGAGGATTGTAAACGTATATATCGTAATCTGTTTTCGGCTCTGAACCGCTGTTCACCCATTCACCGTAGAAGTAGACATGATAACTATGATTAGCCCGAAGAGGGCACAAGACACTCCAGTCTTGGCCTATTTCAATCTGAGACTCATTGAACAAGACTGGAAACAAGGGTTTTTCAACGAAAGACGTGAAACCGTGCATTACCGTATAGTTGCCGCTGGCAACGAGAAAGTTCTCCAGTGCATCATGGGCCTCAACTCGGTAACTAACAAACGTGCCTGCTGACTGTCCAGGAATCACCGCTCTGCAAGTCTTACTATCGTTCGAAATATCCATCTGAATTGTATTCACGTTTCTCCAGCCATCTGTCGAATACCGCAAAGTTGCATTCAACAAGTCTGTAGATTTCGAAACATAAGCAACAGTAGCATTCGTAGCCAGATACACTTTGCCCGGAACAATTGAAGGCACTAGACAAGCGTCAAACGCGGTTTTTACCAAGAACTCAATTGTGCCGTACCCCCGTTCACCTATTAAAACTAGGTGATACAGGCTTTTGCCAGAGTTTGACGAACTGAAGTTTAGGAACATGTCCTGCCCAAAGTACTCACAACTTGCGTACGCCACGCCTCGATACCCCTCACTATCTAGGTTGTAGCCGCCAAGGGCTCCATTTACGCCGCTTCTATTACCGTAGAGCCCAAGCTCCCAAGCTAATGGAACATCGTTCAGGAGCGTGTAGTTGCTCGATGTGGGATCAGTCATCTGGTAAAGTCTGACTTCATACATGTCCAATGTACCTGGAACTCTAACTAGAACCTCTACATGCTGGTTTTCAGTGACAAATTCGTAGGCCCAGCTTGTGTTAAGAACAGGGATACTACCACTCCTACCTTCAACGTAATGTGTGCGCCAAGCATTGCACTCCAAATTCTCGATAATCATGAATGTCGCCTTTTGGGCACCCATGCTTTCGCCGGCATCGTTCACTATGATGAAAGTGTAGTTGCCTGAAAACTTTGGAACAAAAAAGGACTCGTCCACCGTGCTTCCCAAATGCTCAGGCAACCCGGCAGAAGCGGTGTGGTTGCTTTCAAGTGTGTTGTAAGGGTCATAAACATAAATGTCATAATCTGTTTTGGGTTCCGATCCGTTGTTTACCCATTCACCGTAGAAGTAGACATGATAACTATGATTAGCCCGAAGGGGACAAATGATGCTCCAGTTTTGGCCTACGAGCACTTGAGATTCGTTGATTAGCACTGGAAACATCGGTTTTTCCATGAAAGTCCTATCAGAGTAGGTATGCACGTATCTTTCATATTCTTGAGAGGTTTGAGCTTTAACGTTAGGGCCCAGCTTGATAAGTAACATGGCCACGGTGATAATCATGCTTAAAGCTATCAGCTTGTTTTTCACTTGCAGAGCGTTTTTCAAAGCCTATCACGACGGTACCTTCTTTGGGTCTTTATTGATATTCGTTATGAATAGCAAATCTTGATCCTCAATTCATATTTGGGAGATGTTAAAGAAAATGCTCCAAAGCGGAAGCAACCCTCGGCGTGACATTATCTCAAACACTGGTACCAAAAGACGCTTGCCCGAAATCAATGCGGGCAAACTTCAGCTTCATTAATGGAAAGCAAGAACAAATGAAAATAGTGCAAGTTGTCTTTAAGCCTATTACCATGAGTTACTAGATAATGTATTTATTGGGGTTATTGCCACTTCCGCACTGCTTGAACCAGTTTTCGCTAATAAGACACCACTTGGAGTCCTTGCCGTCAATTTGCAGGATCAGTATTTGATCAAAACTGTCAAGTCTGGCATATTCTACTAGAACATTATATAGCTTCCGAGTTATCTCCAGATCAAGGTCTTCACACTTATAATCAAGCGCTCTCCTCGCGTGAAAAGTGGCTCTGTGGGTTGTTTCTCCTTCGCAGAAGTTGACGCTGACGCGTCTAACATAGTACAACTTATCCTCATGACGCAGGATCACGTGACGAGCGTTTTCTGAACTGAATTCCGTTCCAGCACCCATGTTGACTAACCCGCCAAGCCCGGAGAACACTCACTTAAGTTAAACAAGCGAAACTAGAACACTTAAATGAAATTTCCATCATGGAAATATGCCGTAAACTGACAGATAGAAAACAACTATGATCTCGTCATTTGCAAAATCATCTAAACCACGATTCCATAACATCGTCTACTTGCATGAGCCGCGAGCTTATACAAAGGCATCCGAATGCGCCAAGGCAAAGGCCAAGCGGATCTGTATAGGCTATTTCACGAATCTATACTGTTAATTCATAAGTCTCATAAGTATAAAGGACTGCCAGAAAGAGAATTACTAAGCATGACTTTAGGTAGAGGAAAAATGTCTGCCGAAATAACTGTCGAACGTCCGGTTGAAAACAGAAACATCGGCGTTGTTGTAAGATGCCTATTATGGCGAATGTGCCCGATCTTCACTCAAAAAGACAAAGGATGCGTCAACAAAGGCAGTTCAGCCTGCAAAGAATTCATTAGATTACAGATAAACGAAGACAGGCCATATGCAGGAGACCTGCGCTAAGTAACCGTACAACAACCAAGAAAAAGCAGTCATGATTTTCCCTTTTTCACATTTAAAGGAACCAGCTAATATACAGCTTCTGAATACACAGAAGAGAATTAAACGTGAACGTAAGTCCAAAATTCTGTGAGTATTCATAAGCAGAGGGTAGCATGCGCCAAGATTATGTACCAAAAACTGCAATAAACACAGTTGTTCAAGTTTGGCAAACACCAGAAGAGCGGAAAAATTCCCCCGCGCATTAATACACACATTGGAAACAAAACCTAATGAACCGAAACTTCATCGAAAGATCGCAAGAAAGAACCGCACCCCTTCTGAGCACATTAGTATGAAAATCGCTGAGCTAGATTATCAATACATATTTGCAGTTCAGAACCGTAAAATAGGGGTGCGGCAGAACTGTGTCACTTGCAATCTGAATTTCAAATGTTGAGGACTGATTAAGATTGCATGTAAAGGAGAAGGTGTTTGTGTGAACATGGGCGAAACGAAATCGAAAACTAGGAAGATCCTACAAAAATTTCTGAAGCAGAATCGCGGTATTGTAGGTATTGAAGCTGCCATAGTGTTGATAAGCTTTGTCATCGTTGCCGCAGCCTTCAGCTTCATGATAGTCAACATGGGTCTCTTCTCGACACAGAGAGGCAGAGAAACCATCGAGCAAGGCATAATGGAGGCAAGCAGCCCGCTAATCATTGACGGAAGCATAATGGTTAGAGCAACTAGTACCAATTTAGTAGATGCCATGGTGGTTCCCTTGAAAACAATGGGTATCAGATACGTTTCAATGGCTCAAAACTCCAGCGAGATCACGTTGCGGGTACAGAATCACACTGCAATTGCTGACGTCTATCTCGGGATAAACAACACCGACCCATATGCCCGAACATTCGATGATCTTGTATCAATTGTCGGCATTTCAACTGGTGCGAACCTTTTCATAGGTAACAGTGACAACGATACCTCGCTTGACTACGACGAAAAAGGCTACCTAATCTTCTACTTCGCCAGCGCCGACCAAGCTGAGGAGAGAGAACACATCTTCATCGAGATCCGACCGGAGAAAGGCGCACCAATATCCATCGAATTCATAGTCCCACCACAGCTTACCCAAGGATGGCTAACGATAGGCAGCTAGACAAACTGTCATTGACAGAAAGCGTATTCGATTCGAAAGAATTAGGGCGGTACCTTGAACATTGCATCTGAGATCGTGCTGATACTCTTGCCGGAAAAGTTACACTGAGGTTCGTGACATCTAACATTCTGTATACTTGAAATGCGATAGATTTAGATCTGTATTAAGAATCTGAACGGAGGTTTCATAAGTTTCTTAGTGGCCACTGCCCTGGTTATAGATTTAGGTAGGGCCATGCCCAGCAAACTATCTAGAGGACTCATAGCCAGAGTTATATTCACTATTGTCATTGTTGCTGTTGTTGGAGTGATAAGCTTTGTTCTATTGACCCCTTTTTTGGCACATCCGCCTCGAGCGCCGATCCTTTTGGATAAAACTGTGATGCTTACCGACGATTCTTATGAACAGAGATACAGTCTCACATTCAGAAAAGGCGAGAAGCTTCACATTCAAGTCTCAGGTTTTGGACAGCCCTTAGATTTCAAGATCACAGATGAAAGTTTTGATGAGTCATTCGTAGAGGAAACGGACATATCCTTCTTCGACGGACCATGGACTGTCCCGAAAGACGGAACCTATCTTTTTCACGTAAGTGCAGTAATTGGTGACGTCAAAGTCCGCATAATCGTTAGCAGAATATGATCTTTTCTTCAATGTCTTTAATGGCTCATCCGACAAGCAAGAACAATTGTTGTAAATCTCTGTCACAAGTGATTGACTCGAGCATTGC